>JAEEGG010018744.1_pt1 | contig 14034 bp, 11 predicted proteins | sample 9134161 | NCBI WGS metagenome assembly JAEEGG01 (sample SAMN16246543, study PRJNA631951) | gut metagenome | biome: gut microbiome; feature: rumen; material: CR-attached | host: Bos | place: Iran: Karaj | collected 2018-10 | reverse complement strand
TTTCGGGGCGGGAGGAGTGGAAGGCGGGGTTGGCGTCCGCACCGTATTCGGAAAAGCCGATGACGCGGTCGGGGTATTTCGCGTGGTATTCGTCGAAAAACTCATCGGTCTGCTCCAGCTCGCCCAGGTACCAGCCGAAGTAGAGGTTATAGCTGTTGATGTCCGGGATCTCCAGAATGGGACTCTCGATCTCCAGCATGAAGACGTTTGCCATGGTTGTCAGGCGTGTGGGATCCATGCGGTGGCAGAGCTCGTTGAGGGCGCGGTGGTTTTCCAGCAGCTCCTCGTTGACGGCACTTGCGGCGGTGATCTCGTTGGAGAGACCCCAGACCGCGATGCAGGGGTGGTTATAGCACTGGGTGATGAGCTCGCGCATCTGATTGAGCGTATTCTGCCGGCCGTTCGTCATGTGCATGGTGATATAGGGGATCTCGGCCCAGACCACAATGCCGTTTTCGTCGCAGAGGTCGTAGAACTCCTGCGCGTGCTGATAGTGAGCAAGCCGCAGCGTGTTGGCGCCCAGCTCCCGGATGATCGCCATGTCGGCGGCGTGATCGGCATAGGACAGGGCGTTGCCCTTGCCCTTGAGGTCCTGGTGGCGGCTCACGCCCCGTAAGGGGTAGCTGCGGCCGTTGAGGAAGAAGCCCTTTTCAGGATCGCAGCGGAAGACGCGGCAGCCGAAACGGGTGCTGATCTCATCGCCGGAGGCAAGCCGTGCGGTGGCCGTGTAGAGGAAGGGATCTTCCACACCGTCCCAGAGGTGCACATTTTCAATCACGAACTCCGTGCAGCGCTCGACCGTCTTCGTCTCACCGTTCACGGTGATATCGACGGAAGCGGCGTTGTGCCAGGTCTCCACGGTGACGGTCGCGCATTTCTTCTCAAGATCCACGACCGGCGTGACCTTGATCCCCGGGGTGCCGTCCTTCAACAGTTCAAAGTGCTCCGCTGGAACAGCAATCAGCTTCACCGCGCGATAGAGCCCGCCGTAAAAGGTAAAATCCGCCTTTTGCGGGTACACCGTCGTATTGTCCTCGTTGCTCACGCACACGGCCAATACGTTCTTTTCGGCAAGTTTCCCGCTCAGCTCCACCCGGAAGGCAGAGTATCCGCCCTCGTGACGGCAGAGCTGTTCGCCGTTGAGGAACACATCGCAGCTCATGGCCGCGCCGCCGAATTCCAGGAACAGCCGCTCTCCAGCGGTTTCTTCTGCCGTCAGCTCACGCACATACCAGCAGCTTCCGCGGTGATAGTCGTTGCCGCCGTCCTGGCCGTCTACGGCGTTCCAGGTGTGCGGCAGCGTGACGGCTTCGCCCTGCGCGGCATAGGCCATGGCGGTATCGACGGGGATGGCGGCTTTCAGAAACCGCCATCCCTCTGTGAGAGTTGTGATCTTACGCATTCTTCGGATCTCCCTTATGCAGTTCTTCCTCAAAGAGCTCGGCCTGAGCCTCAGCCTTCTTGTCGGCGATGCGCTTCTGCACCTCAACCATCTCCGCGCGGCCAAGCTTGCACTTGCGCATGGCCAGCAGCGTGCAGATGAAGCCCAAGACTGCCAGGCCGTAGCGCAGGAACATGGTCATCCAGAAGACTCCGTCCGTCTGCGGGTCAGTGGGCTGGGGCATGGTAGTAGTATATCCAATGAGGGCAACGCACCCGGTAGCGATTGCAGCGGAGAAGGAGGACACAATCTTGTCCACCAGACTATAGGTACCGGTCACAACGGCGGGGATGTATTTACCGTTGCGGTCCAGCTCAAAGTCGATGATATCGGCCATAAAGCCAGTGTTGGCAGTGGTGACGCCCATGGCGAAACCGTTGACGGTGAAGGTCAGAACAACGAAGATGACCTTGAAAATCAGGGAAGCGGAGATCGCCGTGGTACCGACAGTATACTTCGTGATAATGAAGAACACAATCATGGCGATGTTGGCATAGATGCTGTAGCGGGTCCAGGCCACGATGGACTCCTTGTTGCCGTGCTTGCCGGCGTAGCGCGCGCCGATGATGGCGAAGATGATGGAGGGGAACATTCCGATCATGCTCAGCGTGGTTGCCAGGCCCATATTGCCGATCAGGATGCCGTTGAGCATCGTGCTGACGATGGAGGCGGCAGCGGCCTGCTGGGCGATCTTGTCGGAGGAGGCGGATATGATATAGCTCTGCAGCGGCTTATTGTGGCGAAGCACGTCGACCATGTCCTTGAGCTTGAGGCGCTCAGTCTTGCCGATGCCCCTGAAGTTCTCGGGCCTGTCGTACTCAGAAACACCAATGCTGACGAGAACGACTCCGACAAAGGCAATACCGATGCACAGCCAGCAGACGACGTTCAGGAAATCCTGGTTGAAGCCGCCGCCCATCGCCGGCATGATCTTGGTATAGACGATGATGTTCAGCGCCATCGGGGTGATGTAGTTGAGGGCAGTCTGCCAAACGCCAACGGTGGGGCGCTGCTTCGGATCGTTGGTCATCAGCGCGGGGATGGTCTGTGCGGTCATGTTCACGATGGTGTAGCCGATGACATAGAGCATGTAGCAAGCCAGGAACACGGGGATGCCATGGCCTTTGCTGGAGAACAGATTGAACAGGCACAGGAGACCGATGCACTGAATCAGCCAGCCGATGAACAGCAGAGGACGAACCTTTCCGAAGGGGGTGTTGAAACGGTCGTAGACAAACGCGAGCAAGGGGTCGGTGATAGCGTCAAAAATACGGGTGAAGGTCAGCAGGCCGCCGACTACCAAGGTTGCGATGCCGTAGCCGATGCTGGCCGAGTAGCTGGCAAGACCGATCAGAAAATACACGGCCATGCCGTTGAAGGCGTTAAAAGCGACAAGGATGATCTGCCAGAGTTTGGCGCGGCGGTAGTCAACACCGTCGATCTGACTTTGCGTGAGTCTTTCGTTTGCCATAATGATTTCTCCCTTTCATTTTTTGGTTTTTTGCTGTTGTGACTGTATTGTAAGAAAAAAAAGAGTGGCTGTAAAGCCACTCATTCCGGAAAAGTTACACTCATTCCGGAAGATGTTGCGTTATTCAGACAAGCTGTGATAAAATAAAAAAGGGGGAGATACCAAAATGGAAAAAGGACAGATGACTCACGCAGAGCAGAACCTGCTCCTGCTGGAATCTGCGATCCCGGCTAACGAAAAATTCTATGTCTGGTGCTTTGGAGACGATGGACATTACATTGCTTCGTCCTGTCCCGAAGAAGAGCGGGCACTGCTGGAGAAAGGCTTTTGGATCTTCGGCGGTATGGAGAAGGCGATGGCACACCTCTCCTCAAAGGAGGCCGTGCCGCAGCTCATCGGATCGCCGATCGGAATGCATTGGGCGGTTACCTTTGAAAGCGAACGGGGAAACAGTCTGGTTTTTGTGATGGGGCCGGTGTTTTATCACCCGCCGATAGAAGCCCAACTCCGCGCGGCGCTGCGTCCTTATCGCAACAGCCTGGAGGATGCCCGCTGGGGCAGCGCGCTGATCGAGGCGCTGCCAAATCTGCCTGTAATCCCGCATGCCATCTTTGCCCGCTACATCATCATGACCCACAACTTGCTGACCCGCCAGCAGCTGGATGTCTCCGCTCTCTACACCGAGTCAGAGGATATGAAAACAGCATATCTTGCTTCAACGCAGAAGCGTGACCGCACCAAGGTCTATCTGGCCGAACGTGCCATGCTGCAGATGGTACGCAACGGAGATATCAATTACCATCATATGCTGACGAGAAGCAGCAGCATGAGCCCGGGCGTCGGTGTGCAGGGCAGGGAGCCCCTGCAGCAAGCGCGCATCAGTATCATCGTCTTTACTTCGCTGGTTTGCCGGGCCGCCATGGAGGGAGGCCTAAGCCCGGAGGTCGCCTATGCGCTGGGAGATTCCTATATCCAGACTGCGGTCAACAGTAACGATGCCGGCGAGTTGGTAGCTCTCGCTACGACCATGTATCACGACTTTGTTTTCCGGGTCCATCAGCTGCATGCCAATCCCAACTACAGCCCTGCCATCCAGAAATGCTGCGACTATATAGAGTTGAGTCTGGATAAGCGGATCCAGATTTCCGATCTCGCGGCATTAACAGGCTATACGGAATACTATCTGACGGAAAAATTCAAGAAGGAAACCGGAACACCGCTCTTTCTCTATATTCGTTATGCCAAGATCGAGCGCGCAAAGGTGCTGCTGGAATCTACAGATCTGAGTGTCAAGGAGCTGTCGGAGAGGCTGGCCTTCAACACGGTCAACTACTTCATCCAGTGCTTCCGAGATACTACGGGCTACACACCCGCGCAATATCGGAAGAAACACAAAGCGTTATAATATGTGCTGACCTTTTCCAATGGCGTGAAGCTCTATATGACCGGGGGCACCTCCACTACCAAGCAAATGGCGGAGATGGCCGACATGGAAATCGACTACGCCTTCTACCGCTGCGACGGCGTGTACAACATGGGTCTCAAAGAAGCGGCCCGCTGCGCCGAGCCGGTGGAGGCAAAACACAACATCCCGTATCACAACTCCACCTCCAACCGGGGCGAGATGTTCGACCGGGATCTGGCCGAGCAATTCAACACCCCCAACCGCCTGATCGTCTATCCGGGCGAGCAATTGGAACTGCGGTAAAAAGGACGATGAACAAATGCAAGGAGCTGTAGCAAAATGGAAAATTTTGCGCAGCTCCTTTTCTACGGCCAAATACAAAAAAATAGCAGTAGAATTCGCAGTCTCAGCGAAAACTACCGCAACTTTACCCAGAGCACGCTATAACGAGCCTGCCCTTGAACAGCCAACTATTCGATTTTGTAGAATCTAAGCCGAATCTTTTACAAACAACTGCATTCCCGTACGGTCATTCTGTATTTTGGAATGCAGTTTGTTTATATTGTAAGCCATAGCAAGCAGCAAGATTTCTGCGGTTACCTTTTTACTCCCTCGGAGCAGGAACTGTCGAAATCCATAGTTTTGCTTGACGACTCCGAATGCTCCCTCGGACTGGATTGACCGATTCATTCTTAACTGAATGCCTTTCGGACTGGTAATTCGATCCAATGATGCAGATCTCTGAGCAATGAATCTTTTTGAGACTTGCAGCTTACGGTTCCCTTTCGCTCTGGTGCACCGTTTCTTGAATTGACATTGGCTGCAGTCATCGCATTCGTAATAAGTGACCTCGCGTTCATATCCACTTTTGGTCTTCTGTTTTCCGACATACTTTGCCCGAATCTTTTTTCCTGCCTGGCAGGTGTATTCATCCAGCTCCGGATCATATGCCATGTTCTCTCTGAGCGCCATATTACTTTTGAATTTCTTTGTTTTACTGCGCTCATAATTCTGCGGTTTGATATAGCACTCTGTTGGGATGCTCTCAAAATAGCTATAGGTCTCTTCGCTTTCATAGCCGGCATCCGCGGTAACATCCTTATATTCAATCCCATGATTGCGAAGATTTTCCATGAAGGGAATGAGAGTGAGCTGGTCACTTCGCTCAGAAGATACACTGACTCCCGTGATATACTCTCCCTCTACGCCAAACTGAATGTTATACCCGGGTTTCAACTGCGCATTCCGCATATGGTCTTCTTTCATATGCATGAATGTCGCGTCGGGATCTGTTTTTGAAAAACTGTTTCGACCCTTGAAAGTCTCCTGATATCTGCTGTATTTCTTCCGCTTTTCCAGAAGACCCTGCAGCAGTTCTATATCTCTCTGAAGCTCGCTCTTTCGGTGCCCTCTGCCATAGACAAAAGGCTCCGTTACTTTTTCAAGAAGAACTTCCAGCAGCTTCTCTGCTTCTGTACAGAGTACTCCATGTTTTGCCGACAATTCTTCTGTTGCTGCTTCGAGTTTCCCGTTATTTCTGGCTTCATATTTCGTTGTGCTCTTCTTCCACACAAAGCTGTATTTGTTGGCGTTTGCTTCGATTTTTGTCCCATCTACAAACAGGTGCTCAAATTTGATTTCTCCGTATTCTGCCAATTTCTCTGCCAACTGGAAAAACAGTTCTTCTGCACACTGCGGCAACCGCTGGCTTCTGAACCTTGCTATCTCATGATAACTCGGCGCGGGTGCTCCATTCAGCAGCCAGATGAAATTGATATCTCGCTGGCACGCTGTCCGTATTCTCCTGGAACTGTAAATGCTCTCCATGTTTGCATACATCAGTATTTTAAACATGATTGACGGTTCTGTTGCAGACTTCCGGCCGCGTACGTCATATGCCCTTTCCAGCTTGCTTAAATCCATCTCCTCTACAATTCGATCTAAGAGCCGTACGCTGTCATCTGCTGGGATTACCTTTTCTGCAAAACTTTCGTCAATTAACAGTTGCACATTCCGCTCGCATGTGCCATAATTCTTTTGCGGTAATCTATTTTTCACAAACTTATTTTACCACAAACAAGAAGCCGAGGCTACCCTTTTGGGTCGTCTCGACTTCTTGTTCTTTTCAGGCTGTTTTGCTACAGCCCCTTCTTGCGTGTTCTGTTTTATGCCGCTTCACTGTCCTTTTCAATATGCAGACCCCTTTTACCGAAACACGTCTTTCTGCAGACGCTTGCAGTCATATGTCTGCCCGCCCGGAAAACGGGCCGAAGCGCTCGTTGATCATAGGCACGGTCTGGGGATAGCTCCGGGTGAAATCGTCCTGCTTCCTCAGCTCCGGATCCAGATGGGCGGCGTCGCGCGAGAGAATGTCCGCCTCCTCCGTCGGGGTGATCAGCGGCGGCTCACGCTGTGTGAGCAGATAAAGGTTCCTGTTGCGCAGGCGCTCGAATACCTCCGGGTGCTGGATCGGGTTGCCGGCAGTCGGCGCCTGAGGAAGGAGGGACAGCATGATCATCTGATTGAGACTCAGCGCGGAGACATCCTTGCCGAAATAGAAGCCGGCTGCATCGCTGATGCCGTAAACGCCGTTGCCGAAATAGAGGATATTGACATACAGCTCCAGGATGCGGTCCTTCCCGAGCTCATGCTCCAGCGCCAGGGCGATCAGAAGTTCTGCCGCTTTTCGCCGAAAGCTCTTTGTGAAGCGCAGATACAGGTTTTTGGCGAGCTGCTGGGTGATGGTGCTGCCGCCGCGGACAAACCGCTTTTCCCGGAGATTCGTTTTCCAGGCTCTGCGGATGAGCTTCATATTGTATCCGGGGTGTTCATAGAAGACGCGGTCCTCCTGCCTGAGGATCAGCAGAATCTGCTTCGGAGGGATCTTCTCAAGGGGCAGGAAGTCAGGCTGCGCTCTGCGCGACTCATACAGGCTGAGCGGCGGCCGTTTTTTCAGCAGAAAAAGGGCATAGCACGAAACCCCGGCAAAGCCCGCGAGGGCTGCCGCGAGCACGACGCCGACTGTCTTTTTGATGATCAAGCTGCAATTCCCCCGAGAAAAATGTATTTACCGGTCCTTGCTTGACGATACCATGGAGGAATCCTCCGGCATACCCGGCAGGATTAGCCCGCCGGGGCTTTCGACCGCGGAAATTATACAGAAAAACCGGGTGAAAATCAATACTGCCGCGCAATTGGCATGACGGGAGGATCGGAGATCTGTGAAAAGCACTGTTCAATAAGGGAAAAGTATGCTACTCTGTATAAGCGGCGGCAGAAGCGGCAGGCTGCGGTGCCGCTGTGACAGAACGCGCAGTGAAGGAAGAAAGAAGGGACCCAATGAAGCAGCCGAAGATATCGGTCATCATCCCGGTTTACAACTCGCAGGCGTATCTGCGCGAGTGCCTGGACAGTGCTGTAAACCAGACCATGGAGGACATCGAGATCATCTGCGTGGATGACGGGTCAACGGACGCATCTGCGCGGCTTCTGCGCTCCTTTCAGGATGAGGACATGCGGCTTCGCGTACTGCTTCGGGAGCACTGCGGCGCAGGGCCGGCCCGGAATGCGGGGATCGAAGCCGCCGAAGGCAGATATATCACGTTTTTGGACAGTGACGACATTTTTGCTCCTCAGGCCCTGGCCTGTTTGTACGAGACCGCCGAGAAGTACGCGGCAGAGCTTGTCCTGTGCTCCGGCCGTAATTTCCGGACAGACAGACGGGGTATGGAGGAAAACAGCCTCTTCCTGAATCCCATGTACCTGCCGGCATCGAATCCGTATTCCGCTGAGACAAACAGCCGTTATCTTTTCCAGTTCACCTCAAGCGCATCCTGGGGCAAGCTCTATCGGAAGGCGTTTTTGGACAGATGGAACATACGCTTTCCTTCTCTGCCCAGAACGGAAGATGTGCCCTTCAGCCGCTTCGCGATGGCTGCGGCAGAACGCATCGCCTATACGACAGACCTGCTGGTGTTCCATCGCGTCGATAACCCCAATTCTCTTGAGACGAACAAAGATGCCGCTCCGCTCACACCGTTCAGGGCGCATCAGATTCTGTGGGAGCGTCTTGCCGAAGCCTGCCTGCTGGAACCGCTCCGCCGGTCTCTGCTTAACTATTTCTGTTCCTGCTATTGCTATAATTATCGTTCGCTGCAGACGGATGCAGCCCGGCGGGCTTTCCGGGAGTGCTTTCAAAAAACAGCCGTCCCATGCTTTGGCATCGACTTTTCCGACAGCGCCTTCTTTTACAATCATAGCGAGTACCGCGAGCTGAAGGAGCTGGCGGAAGCGATCTGAACGGGGACGGCTTCCTGTGTTCAATAAGAAACCTCGGATTTCTAGAAAAATCGGGGACGGTTCCTGTGAACCGTCTCCGTTGTCACATGGTCTTATCGTATTATTTTCTGCAGAAGATTTCCGGAAAGCAGTCATTCGTTTTTACCCCCTGGCCCTGAGTCAGGACAGAGAACCGTCCTCTGTCTCTTACCATCCTTTTTCTCCAGCCGCCTCCACAGGATGATCATATTGACATCAGAAATGCAAAGATGTTATTATAAAAAGACAATATTCAGCCTTTTCGGGGGTATGAGCCCCTCTCAAAATCCAAATACATGATGCATTATTCAAGGAGCAGAAACCTATGAAAAACAGGAAGAGCGCTGACCTTGTCGTCTTTGGCAGGATATTCACTGCCGAAGACAGTCAGCTTGCCGAAGCGTTTGCCGTCAAGGACGGCAGATTCATCTATGTGGGCGGCAGGAAGGGCGCAGAAGCCTTCGTTGAAGAAGGAAAGACAGAGGTTCTGGACTATACCGGGCAGGGGCTCGTGATGCCCTCCTGCGGCAACGGCCATGCGCATTATTTTACCGGCCATGCCATGCCGATGGTCGGGACGGTCGTCAGCGCGAAGGACGACGTGGACAAGTTCCTGACGGAGATCGTTCCGGACGCAGTGAAGAAGGCAAAGGCCAACGGCATCAATACGGTGTTCGGCTTCGGCTGGGATTACCATCTTATCCATGACAGGCTTCCGACCCGCCAGCAGCTCGATGCCATATGCGATGAGATCCCCATCTACTTTGCGGATGAGGAAGGCCACAAGGGCGTGGTGAACACCATCAGCCTGGTCAACGCGGGCATCATGAAGGAAGACGGCACCGTGCTCAAAACAGAGATACGCGGAGGCGAGATCGCGATGGGCGCCGACGGCACGCCTACCGGCTTCCTCAAGGAACAGGCCGGGACCTATGTGCGTTCCTTCCTGGATAACGACAGGCTCTTCTCCGTTGATACGGCAAAGGTGACGATCAAATCGATTGAAGAGCAGATGCTGTCAGAGGGCTACACCATGTATATGGATGGCTGGTCGCCCTATTTCTTTAACGACCATCTCTATCAGGCTGCCCGGCAGATGGATGATGCCGACGACATGCACTTCATATTGGGCCTGAGCTATGAGATCGAGAGCTGGATGGATGTGGATGCGGCCCTCGCCAAAGCCGATGAGGTCAGGAAATATGCCACCAGGCACGTATTGCCGAACTGGGTCAAGCTCTTCATGGACGGCACGGTGGAAGGCGGTACCGGCTTTGTGGAGCCGTTATATCCCGACGGACACCAGGGGCTCGTCAACTGGACGGAGGAGGAAACCGCTGAGATTACCCGCAAGGCCAACGAAAAAGGCTTGTCCATGCACATCCACACAATGGGTAACAAAGCCGTGAATCGCAGCGTCAATGCCTTCATCAACGGCGGGAAGGATGAAATGCGCAATACGGTCGTTCATGTGCGCAACGTTCTCCCGTCGGATTGGCAGCGTATGGCGGATCATCAGATCTATGCAACCGCAGGCATGCTCTGGCATAGTATGCAGACCGGAGCGGCTGAGACCCTGAAATCCCTGGTTCCTGCGGGCATGGAGGATAAGACATATCCCATGAAATCGTTTTTCGATTACGGCATCAACGTGTCGTCCCACTCGGATTATCCTGCGTTGAGCGGTTGTCCTGACGACCCGTTCGGCATTATGGAGATTGCGGTCACATGCGTAGACCCTGTCGTGAAAGGGGAGCCCTGGTGGCCTGAAGAGGCTCTGACCCGCGAACAGGCCCTCACGGCCCTGACCATCAACTGTGCAAGGCAGATGTTCATTGAAGAGGAAAGAGGCAGCATCCGCGAAGGCAAATACGCCGACTTCCTCCTCGTCGACAGGGACGTGCTGTCCTGCCCGGTCGATCAGATTCACACAGCCAGACCCCGGGCGACCTACTTTGAGGGAAAAAAAGTATTCTCCAGGTAAAACTTGACCGGAGAAAAGTGCAGGGACACAGATTCCCCGCTGTCCGGCAGCTGCATACCGCAGGGCGTGAGCTTCTGCGTCCTGCGATGCTTCGGGCAGCCTGACGAAACGCAGGCTGCCCTTCTTGTTTTATGGAAAGAAATCGGGAATACGAAACATGAAATCACGGATTCATTTATCAGAGCATTTTACATACAGGAAACTGCTGCGCTTTACGCTGCCGTCTGTCGTGATGAATCTGTTTGCTTCCGTGTACATCGTCGCGGACGGATATTTTGTCGCAAACTTTGCGGGCAAGACGGAATTTGCGGCTGTCAACCTGATTATGCCTGTGCTGAATATTCTCGGCACGATCGGCTATATGTTCGGGGTAGGCGGCAGTGCGCTGATTGCAAAGACGCTGGGGGAGAAGGATCATGAGCGGGCGAACCGCCTGTTTTCCCTGATCGTACTGGTGACTTCCGGCCTGGGTGTCCTGCTGATGATACCGGGTTTTATCCTGATGCCGCAGATCGCAGGCCTGCTGGGCGCGGAAGGGAAGCTCCTTGAAGACAGCGTGCTGTACGGACGGATCTTTATTCTGGCGCTGCCCGCATGGATATGGGTGTATGAGTTCCAGCTTTTTTTTGTCACTGCTGAAAAACCCGGGCTGGGGCTTGTTGTCACAGTGCTCGCAGGACTGAGTAACATTGCCTTCGATGCGCTTTTTATTATCGGTTTCCATTGGGGACTTGCAGGCGCGGCAGCAGCTTCGGCCTTGAGCCAGATTGTGGGTGGCGTGTTTCCTCTCATTTATTTCATGCGAAAGAATAACAGCCTCCTGAGGCTGGTAAAGCCTGTTTGGAACGGACGGGCGCTTGTCAAAAGCATGACCAACGGTTCATCGGAATTCATGGCCGAAGCCGCTTGGTCCATGGTAGCGATTGTCTACAACATACAGCTGCTTAAATATGCGGGAGAAGACGGCGTTGTCATTTATGGCCTGCTGATGTATGTCAGCCTGATTTTCGCCGCCATATTCGTAGGGTATTCCAACGGGATAGGATCGGTGTTTAGCTATCATTACGGTGCCCAGAATCACAAAGAACTCAAAAACCTGCGAAAAAGGAGTCTGAAGCTCATCGGAGTTGCATCCATTGCGATGTTTGTCCTTTCCGAAGCGCTGGCCCATCCGTTTTCCACTTTGTTTCTGCAAGACGCACCAAATCTGTTGCCGGATGCCGTACACGCGTTTCGGATCGTCTCTGTCGCATACTTGTTCACGGGAATGGCTGTTTTCGGCTCAGCCTTCTTTACCGCTTTGAACAACGGGCAGGTATCGGCACTGATATCCTTCTTGCGGACATTCGTGTTTGAACTTGGGGCTGTGCTCCTGTTGCCGTTGCTGCTTGGCGTTGACGGCATCTGGTATGCTATTGTTTTCGCCGAACTGATGGCAGCTGTCGTCGGAAGTATATTTATGGTGGCACTGCAAAAAAAGTATCAATACTAAAGAAGAATAAAAATAAGAAATCAAAACAACTTACAGATGAATTCAATCGACTATTCCAAGAAAACCAACTGGTACAAGATTTCGGAAATCACCAAGGATGTCGACACGTTTTACATATACTCGACAATATTCATGGGCGCAAACGAAGGCGACCCCGACTACGCGACCTTAGACAACGCCGAGATGCTGGAGGGCATAAAAATAGAACAGGCGATCAAGTCGAGCGTATTCGAAGAATCCACGAACTTGTTTATTCCGTTATACCGCCAGTCCAGCATGAAACACGCCGCAGAAGTCTTTCTGAAGGACGGAACCATCGAAGCGGCGCTAACTGGCACACCCTATACTGACATTACCGCCTCGCTCGACTACTACTTCGAGAACTACAACAACGGCCGTCCGTTCGTCATCGCGGGACACAGCCAAGGCGCAGCCATTCTCCGCCTTGTGCTGAAGAATTATTTCAAAGAGCATCCCGACTACTATCAACGCATGGTGGCTGCCTACGCCATTGGCTACTCCATCACGAGTGACGACCTTGCGGCTAACCCGCACATGAAGTTCGCCACCAGCGAGAACGACACGGGCGTCATCCTCAGCTGGCACGCCGAAGGTCCCAAGAACGTGGAGGCGAACGGTCCGATTCCGAACGTGGCGATACTGAAAAATGGAATCAGCATCAATCCGCTGAACTGGAAGCGCGACGAGACATACGCGCCCGCCAGCATGAACCTTGGCTCGCTTGTTATAGACGAGAGCGGCGCAACCGAAATCCGCGACATCGACGCTGACGCGCAGGTAAACATCGCCCGTGGCACAGTCGTGACGAACGCCAAAGCTATTCCCAATGAAATGACAGAACTCGCCGGACCACAGTGCTATCATCAGGACGACTACTCCATCTTCTACAACAACATCAAGGATAATGTGGCGAAGCGTATCGCAGCGTATTTTACAAAGTGTTGAAAGGAGAGAATATGTCTAAACGAAGAATTGTCAAATTATTCGAATCCCGAAGTGGAAATCTAGAAGACCGTTTAAAGAAGGATTATATCCAAAACGGGGTTGTAACCATTCCTTGTCGTGTTTCTGACTATAACGATGTGATCAGCAACTATAGCGTAAAGGGGTTTGAAACGTTGAATCAGGAGTTTGTGGATTATCTCAAAAGAACCGATGAAGTGATTCCACCTGAGTATCCCGTCGTCCTGAATATCATTAGTGATACCCTATCGGCGGAAGAAAAAAAGGCCATTAAGGAGACCATTGAGGACCACTTCGCATACGAACTGGGTGTGGTGGAAAACCACGAGAAACGCCATACGCGAACCTTCATTCTGATGCTTATCGGTATGGTTCTTTCTGGCATATTGCTATGGCTTACAAGAACGCTAGAGGAAGAATCGCGCGAGCTGTTTTTCGTGCTGTTCTGGTTTCTCGGCGACACCTTGTGTGACTACATTTTCCTGACGGGACACGATCTTCGTCACGACAGAAGACTGGCCGGACGCTTGGCGAGTGTCAAGGTCGTTTTTTCCGATGATTTTGAAAAGCCGAAATACACCGATACCAATCGCGAAAAGCTATACTCCGAGATCGAAAAGGATGTGGAAGAAACGATCAAGGACTAAGGAATCAAAACTTGAATGTAACCTTCAGAATCCATGCCGTTTACAGGAAAATTCTTATTTTTGCAGTTTGTTAGGACGCAGAAGATTGTGATACGATAATTTTTTTTCTGAGTCATTTAGAGCACAAAAAGTATTCTCGACATCAAAACAAAAACAGCCATGATGGTGTCTATCCCATGCTGTTCAGATTTGAAAAACAAAACTCAACGACATGACCGAAAATAATTGTGTGAAGACCACCGAAATGATACGCACCAGCCAAAGCTGGGACGGCGTGGAAATGCCTGACTACC
>JAEEGG010018739.1_pt1 | contig 14037 bp, 13 predicted proteins | sample 9134161 | NCBI WGS metagenome assembly JAEEGG01 (sample SAMN16246543, study PRJNA631951) | gut metagenome | biome: gut microbiome; feature: rumen; material: CR-attached | host: Bos | place: Iran: Karaj | collected 2018-10 | reverse complement strand
TGCAATATCAAAATAATGCCCCTTTATCGTGACGGGGCAGACAAACTGTCAGTAACAAAACTATAAATAAGACACTATGAAAGGTAAAGTTTATACCCGTACCGGCGATGCCGGACAGACGTCGCTGGTGAGCGGCAACCGAGTGAGCAAAGATGATGTACGCGTCGAGGCCTATGGCACTGTCGATGAGCTGAATTCCAACATCGGCGTGCTGTTGCACAGCACCAAACTCGATGACCAAGATGTCATTGCCCTGCTTCGCAAGGCCCAGAACAAATTGTTCAACATCGGTGCCTATCTGGCCAACGATGCTGCTGGTGCCACCCTTTATGGCCTGACACAAGAAGATGTCACCGCCCTTGAAAAGATGATGGACAACATGAGTGAGGAACTGCCACCGATGCGCGGCTTTATCCTGCCCGGCGGCTCACGTCTGTCGGCCCAAGCCGATCGTTGCCGCACCATTACCCGCCGTGCCGAGCGTCGCGTAGTAACGCTCTCACGCAGCGCCAACGTTGAACCCATCGTGCTTGAATACCTCAACCGATTGAGCGATTTCTTCTTCGTTTTTGCCAGATACAACAACATTCTCAATCAAGTTGAGGAGATATATTGGGATAAAGACGCCTAAAAGCGTGTTTTCATAAAAAAACATTGAGAAATATAGAGGGTATCTCAAAAATAGTATTACTTTTGCGAAATTTTTCAAACAGGACATTTCATAAATCTGATTAGCACAACAAGAAAAAGACTATGTATTGGACACTTGAATTGGCTACAAAACTCGAGGATGCTCCCTGGCCCGCTACCAAGGCCGAGCTCATCGACTATGCCGTGCGCAGTGGCGCACCTCTCGAAGTGATCGAAAACCTACAGGAAATTGAAGACGAAGGCGACACCTATGAGTCCATCGAAGACATTTGGCCCGATTATCCGACCAATGACGATGACTTCTTCTTTGACCCTGAGGAGTACTGACACCTCATCAGAGAGATTATACTCGACGACAACGACAGTCTCGCCAATAGTGCGTGGCTGTCGTCCTTTTTCTTCAAATGGAAACGGCACGATTTTTGCAGGAGCCATAGGATAATGAGTGAACTACAAACTTAGCAACGACATCAACAATTATGCAATACACCTGTCCAAAATGCGGCAAGAAGATGGACCTGAGCACCGAGGTACTCATCAATAGCGAGTACAAGGTCATCTGCCCACAATGTCTGAGCCAACTGCAGATCGTAGGCGATTATGCCTACATCCCTCATGACAGTCTGGAACTTGACAGCTCGGTGGAAGCGTCTCACGCCTTCAACTGCCCCAAGTGCGGACATGAGGCCAGCACGGGGGCCCACTTCTGTCCTAATTGCGGGGCCAGCTTTGACACGCCCTCGCCATCTACCGCCGCGATTGATGTCACCGCCGAGGATGTGACGGTCTTACCGCCTCCCTTGCCTGATAGCGACCCGCTGTATAACGAAGCAATCAACTTCCTCAGGAATTGTACAGCCATCACCCCGATGATGCTGCGCGACCGCTTCCACATCAGCGACGAGCGGGCGGCCGAACTCATCCGCCAACTTGAAGCCGGTGGCATCATCGGCCCCTATAACCATGGCGGTCCTCGCCAGATCCTGATTCCCCACCGCAGGCTGTATGACTATACCCCACCGCGCAATACGATGCAGGGCCAACAGCCCAACCAAGGGCAAGGCCAAAACATCCCTCACCGCCGTGTGGGATGCTTTACCTGGCTACTGTTCATCATGCTCTTTGTGTTCCTGTTGAAAGCCTGCGGCCTATAACCCCCATCAACTGCTATAACGACAAGGGCCTGGAGTGACAGCTCCAAGCCCTTGCTGTTTTTACCGACCAGGCTAATGACTTACTTGCCCAGATTGTCAATTTGCTGCTTGGCCCACTCCTTAGCCATGCGGATGGCTTCATTGGCCATCTGATTGACCATGGAGTCCATGCCCTCGGGAATCTCAATGCCCATGACGCTGTCGGGCAGCATACCGAGATCGGGCATGACTTCCTCGTCCGGGGTTTGCGCGTCATCATTCTCCTCTTCCTGCTGGGGTGCAGGTGCAGGAGCGACATGATGGTTGGCTTCGTAATCGTCCATAGCATGGGTCCAAGCCTTCTCGATATCTTCTTTGCCGAAGGTGAACACGTGGCCAAACACACCCAGAGACACCATTTTCTCTTCGCTGTTGCCGATGCTCATGCGACCCACCGAACAAACGACATAATTCTTCACGTCAAGGTAGCTGGAAATCACCTTGTCGGTACCGAAACCTGTCAACTCCTTGATTGCCTTGTTGATCAAGTCGCCGAATGCACCACCGATGCCCGTGATGGAACTCAGGTTATCGTCAACCTTATCTCCCACCCATGCCTTGGTAACCTCCTGGATGGCGGCTTCGTGATCATGACGGTCAGGGCAGGTAAACACCATCGTAGCAAACAAGATGGCGAGGATCAAAGCCGCGATAAGCCATGGGGTGCAGCCACTCTTCTTAGGTTCCTCCGGCACATTGCCATAACGAGGCACTTGGGGCGGCACCTGAGTGGGCGGCACTACCGGATCATAGGGCTGACCTGTTATCGCCTGGTTCTCGGCTATCCGTGCAGCCTGCTGCGAAGCCTCAAACTCGGCACGCTGCAACACCGCTGTCAGTTCAGGCACGTCACCGGCCTGCTTCCAGTCGGCCATGCCGGGTGCCCATACTTCACTTTCGGGGGTAATTCCCTGCTGTCCCAATTCCTCGACGGTGTATGGGCCCTCCTGTTTTCCGTTTCTAATCAGATGAAATTCCATAATCAATCACTTTATGTATAGTTTCTATTATTCGAAAAGCCTATTGTGCAAAAAACGTGCCATGACTAATCTCTTTTTGAGTGTCCAATTGATGGTGCAACCCCCTCTAAACCCTAAACTCTAAACTGCAAGCAATGCGAGCATAACAACATCCTACTTGGAGTTAATGAAATCCAAGAAGGCCTGCTTATAGCTGTCACCGATGGGGATATACACGTCACCAAAGACGATGCGGTTGCGCTCAATTTCACGGATTTTGCTCTTCTGCACAATAAACGAACGATGCACCCTGATGAAGCGTGAAGCGGGCAGCATCTGCTCAATGGCTTTCATGTTCATGAGCGAAAGGATGGGACGCTGTGACTCCTCGGTGTAGATTTTCACATAGTCCTTCAAGCCCTCGATATAACGGATATCGTCAAGTGGAATCTGCAACAGCTTGTACTCGCTCTTGACAAAGATGCTAGTCGGCTCCTCGTCGGTGGATGACGCTGCGGCAGGCTGTTCGCTCTGCTGCACGAGCTGGAACCATTGCATCGCCTTGTTGCACGCCTCAAGGAAGTCGGCATAGCTGATGGGCTTCAACAAGTAGTCCAGCGCATTGACACGGAAGCCGTCAACGGCATACTGGTTAAAAGCCGTAGTGAAGACAATACGGGTATTCTCGGGCACCATACGGCTCAACTCCAAGCCATTAAGCTCAGGCATCTGGATATCCAGGAACAGCAGGTCAACAGGCTGCTCACCGATGCCATGTAGGGCGTCAGTGGCATTGGTGTATTTGCCACACAGTTCAAGGAACGGTATCTTTTTCACATAGCTCGCCAACAGTTCCACTGCTAATGGCTCGTCGTCAACGATTGCACACTTGATGATCATGATTCCTCTGTTTTGATGATGATTTTAGAATAATACTGGCTGCCATCCTCGGTTTTGCCTTTCTCCCAAACGTAGCGGTCAGGATACAAGAGTTCCAAACGACGGCTCACCTGTTCCAACCCGATGCCCGAACCACTCTTGTCGTTCTCACGCTTGGGGTAGCAGGTGTTGCATATCTCACAGGTAATGTCGCCATTCACCTGATGCAAGTTGATCTTGATTTCACCTTTGCCCTGCGGTGAGATGCCATGCTTGAAGGCATTCTCAATCAGTGAAATAAAAATGAGGGGTGCCACGGGCGTCGAGTCATTAGGCAGGATATCGATATTGGTGTCGATTTTCACACTGTCGGTCACGCGGATTTTCATCAGCTCGATGTAATTTTGCATGAAATCAACCTCCTTATAGAGCGGCACAAAGTCCTGCTGGTTCTCGTAGAGCACATGGCGCAGCAACTTACTCAATTCACCCACCGCCGTCTGAGCCTTCTCCTGGTCAAAGGCAATGAGCGCGTAGATGTTGTTGAGCGTATTGAGCAGGAAGTGAGGGTTCATCTGGTTGCGCAGGTTGCTCAACTCGGCCTCGGCACGCGCCGCCTCAGCCTCCTTGCGCGCTTCCTCGATGTGCTGCCACCGCTGGATCATGCGCACAGCGACGGCCAGCGCGATAATCAAAATGAGCGTAAAGATAGCCCAAAAGTAACGCGGAATCCTCACATAAGGTCTCTTGGGGCCATTGCTAGGCAGGTCGGGCAACAACAGTTCGGCTAGCCAATGGCACAGATCAATGAAAAACAGACCAAACAAGATAACCAACACATTGGCAAACAAGAATGTCTTCCAATCGTTCCTCTTGAGCAGGAAACGCGGAACGAGCAACAGGTAGTTGATATAGAACACCAGCATATAGGCCAGCGGATTGCCCAGCCAGCGCACATATCGGTTCAACACCATGGTCCAGTCTTCATTAGAACTATGGAAAAACATCGGCACAACGACAATTACCGACCAACATAGCAAATGCAAGATCCAGTAACGATACTTGGATTTGGTTTCAACAAGAGTAGTACTCATTTTGTCAATAGCCTTATTTTATTTATCGCAAAGGTAATCAACTCCTTTCACCCCAACAAATATAATAGACAAAAACTGAAATTGGGTAGATAAAAACAGTTATTCCCAGCATTAGCAACCGTAAGGTTTATCATAACATTTTTTAACACGGCAATTCAAGGGAATTGGGCGAAATGGCACTAATTTTGCTTTTTAATGGAGTAATATACCCATAACGAAAGAAAAGAAACAATAATAGAATGAAGAAAATGAGACGATTACCCGTGTGGCTGATGATGTGCACCATGATGGTTGCGCTGCTGTCATGCGGTGGACACGGCAAGCTGGACAAGGCCGTGAGATCAGTCCTGGTAAGTGGCGACACGACACGTGCGGCCTATGATTCTCTGTGCTCAATCGTGGCTGAGAATCCGGGGAAATACAGCGACCTGTTGACACCCGAAGGTAAGGTGGACCACAAGAAGATGGCCGAGTTCATCGAGGAGATTGGCTCCCACCTGCGTCCTCCGATGCACTGGAACACTCGCCTTTACGGTGGCGTTGACGACTTGTCACTGACCATCTACTTTGAGCGCAGCGGCTCGATGGTGCCCTATGACCAGCGTGGCGGTGGCGGCCAACTCAAGAAGGTGGTCAATGACCTGATCAATCACTTCCCCGCTGGCAGTAAGGTGGACATCAACATTGTGAATGACGGCATCTACCCCTACCAGCACACCGTCGATGAATTCCTCAAGGATCGCGATATTTATCAGAGCACGGCAGGCATCGGTGATGCCGCCTATACTGACTTCCAACTGATTTTCAACAAAATCCTGGAGGCTCAGCGCCCCGGCAACGTGAGTGTGCTGGTGAGCGACCTCATCTATTCCCCGAAAGACACTCATGGCGTCAGCCTGGGAAAAATCTTTAACGAGGAGAACAGCCTCGCCACCCGTGTTTTCGCCAAGTATAAAGGCAAAAGCGTGGTGGTGCAACAGTTCATGGGTGACTATAGCGGCAAGTACTATCCCTACAACGGTGTGCCGTTTGAATACAGCGGCAAGCGCCCCTTCTATGTGGTCATTATCGCCGACAGTGACGTGATGGACCAGCTGGCTCAAGACAAGCGCTACAGCGGTGTGCTGGATGCGCCCACCGTGCGCAACAGCTACCGCTTCAACCAAAACACGAGCGAGGTGCCCTGCCGTGTGCTGCCCGAGTGGAAGGACAATGCAGGACGTTTCCGCGTCAAACATGGTGACGGCATCGTGCTAGCCAAGTGTGATGGCGACCGCCAGACAGGTAAGCTCTGCTTCTCGCTGGCTGCCGACCTGGGAGGACTGATGAAAGACGACGCCCTGTTGACCAACGTAGCCAACTATGAAGTGCAGAGCATCGACGGCTATACCCTGACGGTACAACCCATTGACCCAAGTATGGTAACCGCCAATAACAAGGAATACCTTGACGGCATGACCCACATACTCACCCTGGTGGGCGACCTCAAAAGTCCCCGCGACGAAGTGCACATCTCGCTGCGTAATGAGTTGCCCGGGTGGGTGCGCCAGTCCTCAAGTGACAACGACACCAGTACAGGTGGATCATTTGCTAACACCACCCTAGGACTTGAACAGCTGCTGGGCGGCATGTTCGATGCCATGAAGGGAGGCAGCAATTACTTTGATGTGAAGATCCTGCTGCAACGATAGTTGGTAAAGAATCATTAGCATCATCAAAAACTGACAACTAAAAACTGACAACTGACAACTTAATATATGAAACATCTGACTTATCTGATTATCGGGATTGCGGTGACCGTGCTGTTTTTCATCCTCAGCTGCACCGATGGGTTCAATATCTTTGAGGTGATGTACTTCAACCAGGGTTACAACGACAAGATGTATAACCTGAACATGTATCCCGTGATTGCTGCCATCACCATCCTCGTTGCTTGGGGCGGAGCAGCCATTTATTACTATGCCATCAACTCGGTAAAGTTCGACCGCTGGTACCACTGGCTGGCCGTGCTGGGTGTGGTTGCCGTGCTGGCGCCCGTAGTATGCTACATCTACAACGACACGGTGTTTGCCAACAACGGCCTGATGTACGTCGGCGAATCCATCCAGTTCGAAATGCAGACGGTGCTGTTTGCTGCACTGCTCTACATTGTGGCATCCTATTCCATCCGCTGGTGGAGCAGCAACTGCCGACACACACCACTGCCGCAATAAGAGGCTATCAACTGATAACTGACAACTGACAACTAGAATATATGAGACTATTCCTATTTGCTATCGGAGGTACCGGATCGAGGGTTCTGAAGTCGCTGTTGATGCTATCGGCAGCTGGCGTGCGTCCCCTCGACGAGAACGGCAAGCCTGTGAAAGACCTGGAAATCGTGCCCGTCATCATCGACCCGCACAAGGCCAACGAGGACTTGAAGCGAACCGAGGCATATCTCAACGACTACCGCGACATCAGGCGCAAACTTTACGGCAACGAGCCTAACGCCGACGGATTCTTTGCTAACCGCATCGTCACCCTGCGCGAAATCATGAGCAATAGCAGTGTGACCTTGAACGATACGTTCATCTTCAATTTAGGAGCAGTAGAGAATGCCAAATTCCGCGAGTTCATCGGCTTTGACACGATGAACGAGGCCAATCAGGCCCTGACGTCACTGCTGTTCGCCAACTACCAGTTGGAAAACAAGATGAATATCGGCTTCGTAGGTAGTCCCAACATCGGCAGTGTAGCACTGAACGAAATCAAGGACAGCAACGAGTTCAAGGCCTTCAGCAATATCTTCCGCCAGGGCGACCGCATCTTCTTCATCAGTTCCATCTTTGGTGGCACGGGAGCTTCGGGCTTCCCCATCATGGTGAAGAACATCCGTCAGGCAGCCAATCTGGAGGGCATCGAGAACCGCGACGCCTTGAGCCGCGCACCCATCGGTGGCCTGACAGTGCTTCCCTACTTTACCCTTGAGGGCAACAAGCAGGACCAGCGCATCGCCACGAGTGACTTTATCGTCAAGACTCAGAGCGCACTCTATTACTACAAGAACACGCTCACTGGAGCCAACGACAGCAACGTGAACAGTATCTACTACCTGGGTGACCAGGTGAGGTCAAAGCCCTACCTGTATGACCCGGGCGAACATGGTCAACGCAATAACGCTCACCTGATCGAACTCATTGGTGCTCTTGCTCCGCTGGACTTTGCCGGTAAACCTGAGAGCAAGCTGAGCGATATGGACGGCTATCCGCTGCCCACAACGGCCTATGAGTATGCACTGGATAAGGACGACCTGAGCCTCAATTTCCTGTCACTGGGTCACCAGACACGCCGTCTCATCTATGAGCCCATGAGCAAATTCCACTTGCTGTTCCTGTTCCTGACCACAGGGTTTAAGAACATGATCGGCCAGGGCTTCACCGAGGATGCTCCCAAAATCAAGAGCGACTTCCTTGCATCGCAGTTCTACCGCACACTGGTTGATCATTTCATGCTGGGCTATGCCCAATGGCTGACCGAGATGAACGACAACATGCGCAGCGTCGCATTTTTCAAGCCAGGCGAGATCGACATGGCTCATGCCATCGAGGGCGTGAACGTGAAGAAACGCATGCTGGGTCATTACAAGGTGGACAACGACGTGTTCAAGTCCGAAATGAACAAGCTGAGCAAGAACAACCCGAGCTACAGTGACCGTACGGTGGAATTCAAGTTGCTGGACCTTTTCAACAAGGCAGCACACAATATCTTCACCGAGCGGTACGAGAATATTAACTGATTAATATACTAGACTGTCTAGAGTTTCTGGAACATCTAGAACCATAAAACAATGAGCGAGATATTATCCTATAGCAACAACACAACCAAGAACGGTGATGAGGACTGGATCGGGCATGCCCCTTACAGCGACGATGATATCGCACGCATCAAGGATCCCGACGGTGGCCTGAGCGAGAACCCGCGTACCGCCATTCCCAGTCCGCTGGCTCAGCTTGACCTGGTGAAGAACGCCTTCAAGCAGTTGGCCAACGAACACCTGCGCGGCGCCCGCATGAACGAGCGCCTGGTGTCCAATGCCCTTGATGTGGCACAGTTGTTCTTTGACTATGAGAACCACAAGGATTACCTGCGCATCATCCGCTGGAACCGCGAGGAATGCATCGAGCAGCTGAAGGCCAATCCGCTGCACCGTCTCTTCGGCGAGACGTTGGACCTGTTCCTGCGCAGCGACAAAGTGTATAACTTTGACCTGCTCAAGGACTGGTACATCATCATGTGGGACCGCAAAGTGCTGGGCGGCACCTCTCCTGCATCAATCGTCATGGCGGCACCTGCTCTGGGTACCATCGACGCCATCAAGGTGGAACAGGGCGTCAGCCTGTTCGGCGAGACGCGCCACCTGTGGCAGCGCGACGAGGACTTCGTCTATTACTTCTATCTGCTGATGAACGCCTACCCCACCCTGCGACTGCACTGTGGCGAGGTCTATGCCTATATGCAGAAGAACCTGGAGCCCCTGCGCAAGAACCGTCCCGAACTCTACAACCGCATCACCACGGTCATCCCCAACCTCGACGCCCTCGACGAGAGCCGCGCTGGCACCGTGCTGGAGCAGTTGGAGCACAGCTATGACCCCTTCGGCGGCGGTATTGACGTGAGTGTGCTGGGAGCCCGCTTCTACCACAAGCGCGTCCTTGACATCCGTACTGCAGCCAGCGAGAGTGACTTTGTCATCACGCCGACCATGCCACAGAACAAAAACGAATTGCCTCTTGTGCTGGTTAATGGCTTTAACGGCAGTGTAGAGCATTTCCGCTACATTGACAAGGAATGGGACAGTGCTACTCAAGTTTATGGCGGAGGCATTCCCCTGAGCGACCGCAAGCTGCCCGACACCTCAATACAATACCCGTTTGTCACCACCGACGACTTCCTGACCGACACCATCGTCCGCCTGGGCAGCGGCTGTGTGATAGACACTGACCACTTCTTTGACGGCAACCTCAAGCCGCGCACGCCGCAGCCCACCTGTGGCTATCTGCTGCCCTTAAAGCCGTTGCTGTTCACCTATTTTGATACCGATTACATCAAGGGCACTATCGCCGGACGCCATGTGATGGACATCGAGGAGTTTGCCGACGGTAGTGTAATGGTCACCCTGCGCATCCGCGTCAAGAAGGGTGAGAACCGATACATCGAACTGTCACGCAAGTATTTCCCCATCAACGACCACACGTGGACCTTTGATGAGCGTCGCGGCACGGGCCGTGTCCTCGGTGCCACCTTGTCCACCTCGATATTCCCGTTTGTCAAGACCGATGCCAACGATGACTACACCGTCGAACTGTTCACCATGATTGAGAACGGCGGTGCCACACTGCGTTTCTACAAGAACGGCATCAAGACCGACGGACTGAACGTGCGTGACGCCATCCGTTCACACTCGGGCTACAGTACCACCTACTATGACGTGGACGGCTCGTTTGACTACATGGAGGTGAGCGTTCAGAATCACCTAGGACGCTCGGGCGGTGTTATCATCCCGCAGTGGAAACCTTACGCCCCCAGCGCCAAGGAACTCATCTTTGCCGTTGACTTCGGTACGACCAATACCCACGTCGAGTGGGCAGAGCGTGGCCAGCCCTCGCAGCCGTTCACCTTTGACTACGGCTCACAACAGGTGCTTGTCGCCTCACTGCACAAGCCGCACTCGCTGGAGTATGCCGAGCAGGTGCAGCGCGTGGAGTTCGTGCCTCGCGAGATCGACAATGTCTATGGATTCCCGTTGCGTTCCACACTGGCACGCAACGAGAACAGCGGCATGGGGTGCAACCTGTTCAGCGACGTGAACATTCCGTTCCTGTATGAACGACGCTACTTCTACGGCTATGAGGTGACAACCAACCTCAAGTGGAAAGGCGATACCGAACTGGCCAGGTCATTCCTGCGCGAGTTAACGTTGCTCATCAAGGCAAAGGCTCTGCTTGAGAACGCCGACCTGCGTCGCACCGAGGTAGTTTACTTCTATCCCGTGAGCATGGGCGGTGCCGACCGTGATAAGCTGGAACGCACCTGGACCGAACTGTTCAACACCTACATCGGTGCCGACAGCGACCGCCTGCGCTCCTATCCCGAGAGCCTCGCTCCCGCCTACTACTATAGCGGAGCCGAAGTTGCCGGCAGCAGCTATGTGTCCATCGACATCGGCGGCGGCACGTGCGACACCGTGATTTATCAGCCCACGGCCGACCGTATGAGCAGCGAACCGGTTGCCATCTCATCGTTCCGCTTTGCCGGCAATGCCATCTTCGGTGACGGCTTTACCGACAAGGACGCCGACAACAACCCGCTGTTACAGCACTATACCCGCTACTTCAGGCAGCTCATTGAGAACGACAAGGGCAACAACATAGCCTATCTGGGCAGTATCCTTGCCGATATTATGGCTCAGAAGCGCAGCGAGGACATCAACGCATTCCTGTTCTCAATCGAAAATGTTGAGGAACTGCGCACGTTGCGCGAAATTGACCGTAACCTGTACAGCTACAATGCGTTGCTACGCAACGACAGTCAGCGCAGGCTCATCTTTATGTACTTCTACGCAGCCATCATCTACTACATCGCCCAGGCGATGAAGCAGCGCAACTATGAGATGCCCAAGCAGATCTACTTCTCGGGCACGGGCAGCAAGATATTGAACATTCTGGGCTCACTGAGCCGCATCAATATGCTCACCCAGACGATTGTCGAACGCGTTTATGGCAAGCAGTACAACGAGCTGTTTGAAATCAAGATTGAGGACAAATGTCCCAAACAGATCACCTGCCGCGGTGGTATCAAACTTGAGAACAAACGTCTGGAAGGTCAGGCCGATGTCGCCCGTTACAATGCGACGAGCGTGAAGCGCATGCGCTACTGCTGTTCCATGCTGGGCGATGACGAACTCACGATGGAGCAAGTCGAGTCCATCGAGGTGCGCGACCGCCTGGTTGAGAAAGTCAAGGAGTTCAACCAGTTCTTCATTGACCTGTGTGACGCCAACCTGAAGGATGAGTTCGGCATTGAGAACAACGTGCTACGCCTGTTTGAGAGCGTGCTGGGCGATAACCTTGCCAACTACCTCACGGCAGGCATCAACACGTTCCTGAAAGGACGTTACAATCCCACCGATGTGGTAGAAGATGTTCCGTTCTTCTATCCCGTCATCGGTGTCATCCGTCACAACCTGCTTAGGAATATGCGCAATGACGTTATCAGCAAGTTTAATCAATAATAATAATTAGTTGTAAGCCATCAGTTGTCAGTTTTCAGCGGCAGCCGCAAAATCTGACAACTGAGAACTGAAAACTGAAAACTTTTCAAAAGTTATGAAACGCATCACTTTAATCATGGCAGCCATCATCTGCCTCGCCATCTCGGCAATGGCGCAACCCAATGCCGACCAACCGCTGTCGCCCGCGCTGTGGAAGCAGGGCATTGCCACCTGTGCCCATTACACGGCCTGTGACCGTCGCTTCGGTAAGAAAATCGAGGAAATCAAGTCACAGTATCCCCAGGGCTATACACTGGACAACTTGAACGATGTCTATGGCGGCCAGGGACGCAAATGGGAAAAGATCTACAACGAGTTCAAGAAGGAAGAGAGCCGCGGCGGCAGCATCAACGACCTCAAGGAACTTGTTTCTCCCCAAATCTGGAAACTTGTCGAGCCCGACTTCATGGCTTATATCACCGAGCATCCCGAACTTGCCAACGCAGTGCCTGATCCTGCAACTCAAGGCGATGAACAGGCCGAGAACGTTCAGGAAGGCGAGAATGGCGATACGACAACCGCTGTCGCACCCAAGAAGACCAGCGACAATGGGTTCTCATGCAACGCCAACCTGCCCCTGTGGTTAGGCATCCTGGGCTCTCTGCTGGGTCTGTGCGCGCTGCTCATCTCACTGAGCAACCGTGGCAAAATCAAGGAGATGCTCCGTGCCTTTACCCGCGAACTTGACCGGACCAACGCCAACCTGCAGGAATTCTCTACCGATGCCGCCAACCAGATGAAGGCGCTCTCTATCCGCTTGACCGGCAAGGTTCCCCACGACTATAAGGAAGATGAAGAGGACATCGTTGAGCAGCCCGAAGAGGAGCCCGTTCAGATGGCTGAAGTTCCCGCTGACGAAGAAGAGTTTGTTGAGGAGGAAGAAGGCGATGTACTCAACCTGTTCACTAGCAAGCCCGACGAGAATGACGACTTTACCCGCGTGAGCGACACCTTCGAGCCCGGCAATAGCATCTATGTACTCACTACCTTTGATGGTACTCATGGCAAATTTGAGGTTATTGATAAGCCCGAGGTACACACCTTTGCCCTAATGATGCCTGCCGAAAACCTGATCCGTGCCTGCTCGGGCAATGCCATCCAGATTCCTAGTGGCACACGCATCGTGACCGACCGTCCTGGTGAAGCCGAGTTCATCGACGGCAAGTGGCACGTGGTAGTTAAGGCCATCATCCACTACGAGGGATAAAACCTGAGCGATTTAGCAGTTGGCCCATCTCCATTTTTTTAACCGCCTGGCTGCGGGAAATTAAAAGATAATTTATTTAAAATTAAATTTGAAAAATTTCCTGTGCGCAGCACGGTTAAAATGAAGATGGGCCAATCTGTAATCTCTAATTCCTAATCGCCGATGAAACCGACGACAGACAAGGTGACCGTGCCCATCAGTGCTGTCAGCGAGGGGAATACCTCGCCGGCTGCCAAGCCACGGCCCGTCTCCAGCAAGTCCAGGAAAAACAAGAAGAAATCTCCCAAGGAGCCCATGAGCGGATGGGGCTGCCTGTGGCGTTCCATCGTGTTTACCCTGATATTGTTTGCCGCCTACGTCTTTTTCGGCCTGCTGCTCGAAGCGTTGCAGTAATACTGCCGCAGTGATGCGTCATGACAACTTGCTGGCAAAAATAGAGAGCCGGAAACACAATTTAAGTTTTTTTCATACGGGGTTGTCGGCTAAAAGGTGTAATTTTGCAGAACGATAAAAAGTCGGGGAGGGGAGAGCCTTCCTTGACGTGCGGCAATTTCTAACAGACTGGCAATGATGGATTTTTTGTCTACATATCACTTGCAAGGCCTGGTTTTGGGTCTGTGCTCGTTTCTTATCATCGGCATCTGTCACCCCATCGTCATCAAGGGCGAGTACTATTGCGGCCAACGCTTCAAGTGGGTGTTCCTGCTTGTTGGCATCGCCTTGTGTGCGGGTTCGGTGCTCA
>JAEEGG010018735.1_pt1 | contig 14038 bp, 15 predicted proteins | sample 9134161 | NCBI WGS metagenome assembly JAEEGG01 (sample SAMN16246543, study PRJNA631951) | gut metagenome | biome: gut microbiome; feature: rumen; material: CR-attached | host: Bos | place: Iran: Karaj | collected 2018-10 | reverse complement strand
GATATGCATCGTATTCGCCTATCTCGTGATGGTAGCTCTCTACGAAAGTCTCTTCATCCCGCTGGCGGTTATGCTGTCGGTGCCCTTCGGTCTGGCGGGCAGTTTGCTGTTCGCCAAGCTGTTCGGCGTGGAGAACAACATCTATATGCAGATTGGGATGGTGATGTTGGTGGGCCTGCTGTCGAAGACAGCCATCCTGCTCACCGAGTACGCTTCGCAAGCGCGCCGCGAGGGGATGTCGCTCGCCGAGGCGGCGCTCAGCAGTGCCAAAGTGCGTCTGCGTCCCATCCTGATGACCTCGCTGACGATGATTATCGGTATGCTGCCTCTGATGTTCGCCTCGGGCGTGGGCGCCAACGGCAGTCGCACTATCGGGGTCTGTGTGGTTGGCGGAATGCTGTTCGGCACGCTCGGCTTGCTGCTCGCCGTGCCCACGCTCTTCACCATTTTCCAAAAGATTCAAGAAAAAGTGCACTATGAAAAATAGATTGTTTTTGATATTGGTATCAGCATTGATGGTTGGTTGCTCTGTGCAGAAACCGGTAGTTGAGGAAGCCGTCAGGCCAAATCTTCTTGAACCGGACATCATACTGGTTGACAGTGTTCCTGCGCGTTCGTGGCAGGATATTTTCGTGGACGAATCTTTGCAAGCACTGATTTCCGAAGCGCTGACGAACAATGCCGATGTGCGCACTATGCAGCTCAATGTGGAACAGGCCGCCATCCAGATGCGGGTGGCCAAATTGTCTTATTTGCCGTCGTTTGCCCTGTCGCCATCGGCCACTGTCACCAAAGCCAACGGAGTACCGGTTTCCACCAGCTACGAACTGCCGCTCACGATGAGCTGGGAATTGAACCTCGGTGGACAGGTGGAGGCAACGAAAGCAGCATCGAAGTACCAGTGGATGAACGCACAAGAACAACTCAAATATACACAGCTGCAGCTCATTGCTTCCGTGGCCAACTTATACTACACATTTATTATGTTGGATGAGCAGCTGCGGCTGTCGGAACAGAGTGTGCGACTGCAACGGGAAACGCTGGAGACCATCACGGCGATGAAGGAGGTGGGGATGATGAACGAATTGGCTGTCAATCAGGCTGAAACGGAATTGCAGGCCACTATCGCCTCGGTGAGTGATCTGCGCCTGCAGCGCGAGAAGACCAAACGGGCATTGAATTTGTTGTTGAGCCGCACACCTCAGAATGTTCAGTGTTCCACTTTCGCGGATGTCAAAGACATCAGTATGGATGCGGATTCGCCTGTCAGTTTGGAGGCGCTGGCGATGCGTCCGGATGTGCGCAGTGCGGAGTATCAGCTTAGGGCCTCGTTCAGCAACACCAAAGTGGCGCGCTCGCAGTTCTATCCGTCGCTGAAACTCACTGCCAGCGGCTCGTGGACCAACAACATCGGTGAGATTGTCAATCCTGCCAAATTGTTGCTGAACCTGATTGGCGGACTTACACAGCCTCTGTTTCAGATGGGACAAATCAAGGCGGGTTTTGAGATAGCCAAGTCGCAGCAGGAACAGGCGCAAATCGCCTTCGAGCAGGCACTGTTGCAAGCGGGCAGCGAGGTCGCCAATGCTTTGTCGGAATGCCATACTGCCCAGCAAAAGCTGCTTGTCCGCAAGGCGCAGGTGGAGGCCAGCCGAAAAGCGGTGGAGAACGTCCGCGAACTGATGCAGTATTCCCCATCCGTCACCTATCTGGAAGTTCTCACCGCCCAGTCGTCCTGGCTCAACGCACAGTTGCAGCAGACTGCCGACTGGTTAGAGTTACAGCAAGGAAAAATCAATCTATACAAAGCATTATGCCGATAAACCATAGAATTATGCAATCAAGAGTCAATAAAAATGTAACCCTCTCGCGGTTGCAAGCCGACGACCGCGAGCAGTTCATCCTCGATAATCAGCGGACGTTCAAGTACGGAGCCACCGAGGAGTTCGGTCTCCGTGACGACCATTTTGAAGAGGACGGCGAAATCATTTCCCGTGCCACCATCGAAGCCTCCATTGATGGCGAGAATGCCGAAGCCTACCGCATTCTCCTCGACGGCGAGATAGTTGGCGGTGCCGTTATCAGCGTGGAAGGCGAATGTGGCGAATTGGAGCTGCTGTTTGTCAACCCTGAGGTTCACAGCAAGGGCATCGGTTATTCTGCTTGGTGCCTTATCGAACAGTTGCACCCCGAAGTGACGGTCTGGGAAACCAACACCCCATATTTTGAGAAGCGCAACATCCACTTCTATGTCAACCGCTGCGGTTTCCACATTGTGGAATATTTCAACAGTCATCATCCCGATGCGAACGATCCGGAATCAGCCGATGAAGAAAGTGGCGGGATGTTCCGTTTTCAGAAGAGAATTCGGGATCTCAAATCGTAAGCATAATTTCCTGCAGCCCATTGAGGAAGCGCGCCGCCTCGAAACCGTCCATCTGGGCGTGGTGGAACTGGAACGAGATGGGCAAGGTCGTTTTGAAGAGCCCTCGGCGGTATTTGCCCCAGGCCAGGAAAGGATTGGTGAACAGTTCGGAATAGACACTCGCCACACCGTCAATCTCGCATTCCACCAACGTCGAAGTGTCAACGGCCATATATTCGTCGCCGAGAAGATGGTCTTCGTTTGTGTCGTGCACCTGACGGGTCAGTCGCAGATAGTCCTCGTTGAACTGATGAATGTCTTCCGAAAAGGGAATGTCGCAGAGGCGGACAGTGCCGTTCGCTGTCTTCACAACGGTGTTGACCGCCAGATGATCGTATTGCCACAGATGTCCACCGGCAGGCAGAGTATAGAACTCCTCAATAGGGCTTGCCGCCTTTCCGATGCACCAGCACATCAGCATATTGGTCTTCATTCCGCTCCGTTTGGCGACCTTGATCAATCGGGTGATGTCGAAGGTTTTGAAAATCGTCACCTTCGGCATCACAGCCGTCTTCCACAGCTCGAAAGCATATCCGCGCGGCGAGTCTTTGGGGTTGATTTCTTGTTTCATATCGTATCATTTTCCAAATTCTTAATAATCATTGCCGGTAATCCAGACATCGTGGTCGGTTGATGATTTGGCAAAAATACAAAATCTCACACAGAAAGCGAAAGCGTTCTACCTTTTCTATGCAGAATTTTGAATATGCCGTTGTTGGAGTTACAGCTAAAGTGATTGGCTATTTTTCTTTTTCCGCCAGAAGAACCAGATTTCTACGCCAATTCCAAACAGGATACAAACAATTCCCACATATAAGCCCCACTTCGAATCCCTTCGAGACCACTCATTATAGTCAGATAATGTATAGCAGGAATTAATGGATTCGTATGCGACCACAAAGGGGGCGTATTCATCTTGTGTATGGAGCTCTCTATTGGTAAGCGTATTATTTTCCACGACACGCTGATAATCACGAATAGGAACATGTAATGTTATAGGTGATTCGCTGGTCAGGTTTTTATCAATAATGTGTGGTATCACAAACCAATATTGGGGATATTCTATCAACTTCACTGTGGTCCGTGGATCATAACTTTTTGCACCACCTGAATATACGTGAACTTCCGATATGACACCATCTATACGACGAATATCCTTGGCCTCGATATCTTTGTTCGTCAAAAAATGATAAACTCCAAATATGCCAAAGCCAAAACACATCAAACCAAAAACAATAGCACCGGCAATTATTAGTTTTTGTGAAAAATGCCGCTTGTTTTCTGTGTCTCTTTGTTTAGACTCATCACCCTTGTAAAACAAAACAATCGCAAACGGCAGAAGCACCCATATACCAAAAAACATAGTAAGTATCAAAGAAGTCCACTGAACAGTCCCATCTCTGACCATATCTTTTGCGCTCATAAACGTCGGATATGCACAAATCAATGCAAGGCACAGACTCAGCAATATCGCATTTTTCCGGTTCTTTTGTTTGTCGTTTTCCATTTCTTCTTGATCCTGTTTCTGATATACCTCCACTATATTCCTTCATAGATCCTTTTGTCCATATCCTTGAACACATTGAAAACCACCTGCTTGACGCTGCAATCGGGATGTGCGTTCAGGTAGTCTTTGACGGTTTGCACGGCGATTTCGGCGGCCAGCTGGTTCGGGAAGCGGAACTCGCCCGTGGAGATGCAGCAGAAGGCGACGCTTCCGAGACCGTTTTCACCGGCACACGCCATAATGTTACGGTAACAGGAGGCCAATTGCTCCTTCTGGGATTCCGTCGGGATGCCGTCGGGGATGATGGGGCCGACGGTGTGGATGACGTACTTGCACGGCAGGTTGTAGGCCTTGGTGATTTTGGCCCGCCCCGTCGGTTCCAAATGTCCTTGCTGCAGCATCAGCCGGTGACATTCCTCGCGCAGCTGCACGCCCGCCGCGGAATGGATGGCGTTGTCGATGCATCTGTGCAACGGGTGGAAGCAGCCCAACATCTGCGCATTGGCGGCGTTGACGATGGCGTCCACGCGGAGACGGGTGATGTCGCCCTGCCATAAAGAAATTGAAAATTGAGAATTGAAAATTGATAATTGTTGGACGGCAGCCAATTTCACCACACCCTTCTCTTGCAATTGCGCCTGCAATTCCTCGTCCTGCAAACGCAGAAATTCCTCGCTGACGGGTTTCGGTTCGCGCACGTTGCGCAGGGCACGAAACAGGTCACGCTTGCCTTGCAAATCCTCGGGAATCCGCATCTCTGCATATTGCGGGTCTTCCTTTATCAAATAATCAATTAAAAAATCCAAACGGTTCATAATAAAATCATTTTTTTGGGTTCGCAGAGACGCAATGCATTGTGTCTCTACACCACCAACAACGTATCCAATACATCATTAATGTCTGCATCTATCACAATCGACCGGTCGGCAATCTGGTCCACGGTGAACGCCTCGCCGAGGTTGACGGTGGCGTAGATGGCATTCGGGTTCTGCATCGTCCAGCGAATGAACGGGATCTTGAAGATGACGGGCGTGTTGCCGCCGCTGCCCAAATCCAGGAACAACACCTTGCCGTCTTTGTGCCGCCGGATAAATTCGGTGTATCGTTCCGATGCCGCGTGCCAGCCCTCGTCCTCCACAAAGGTCTCGTCGGCGCGCAGGTTGACCTTCATCGGACCGCCACAGACGGGACAACGCGGAATCAATTCCGACGGAATGCGCATATCCATCTGTTCGGCAATCATCCGTTTCACCAATTCTTCGTTGTCGTAGGTTTTCTGGTGACAAGGTTTCGCGCATTGGAACAGGCCGTAGTCGCCCTGCGTGTAGAATAATCTCTGTTTGTCAAATCCAGCCTTCTGGAACTGATGATCGACATTGGTGGTGATGACGAAATAGTCCTTGTCTTTCAGCAGTTTGAGCAGGTTGTCATAGACGGGCTTCGGGGCGGGCACATAGCGGTTGTAGTAGATATGGCGGCTCCAGTAGGCCCAATGTTCCTCCTCGGAGGGAAACGGATAGAAGCCCGCGGAGTACATATCGGTGAATCCGTATTTCCCGATGAAGTCGGAAAAGTGTTGCTTGAAGCGTTCGCCGGAATAGGTGAAGCCCGCCGAGGTGGAGAGGCCTGCGCCAGCACCGACGATGATGGCATCGGTTTCACGTAAGGATTCTTGTAGTTTTTCAATTTCCGTCATCATTCATTGTTTTGAAGTGCAAAGATAGGATATTTACCGAAAAACGGGCGGACTTTTTCGCTGAAGCCCGCCCGTTTTGCATTATGTTGTTGAAGATAGTCTCCGCGACGGGATATTATTTAGGGAAGTTGTACTTGCCGTTCTGGTGTTTCCACTCGCTCTCGGGGGCGATGGTCTCCATCACATCCCAATGCTCGGCAATCTTGCCGTTCTCGATGCGGAAGAGGTCGTAATAGGAGGTGGGCTGTCCGGCAAAGGCCCCCTCGCTGACCGCCAGCACGAAATTGCTGCAGCCGAGAATCTTGTGGATGGTGAAGTACTCCATCTTGATGCCCTGCTCGGCCATCGCGGCAAGGGCTGCTCCGAGACCGTCCAAACCATCAGCGATGCTGACGTTGTGCTGGATGTAATTGTTGTCGTCAAAGTAGTTAGGCAAGTTTTCGGGGTGCTGACCCATCAGCACGTCTTGCACGAAGTTGCGGACAATGGCTTTGTTGGCTTCGGTCTTGTCGAAGTCCTTCATCTCTGTGGTGCCGTCGAAGGGGGTGTGGCCGCTGGGATTCGGTTTGCCGTCGTAGGGCATCAGGTTGTCCCAATGTTCCACGATGAGGCCGTCTTCAAAGCGGAAGATGTCGAAGCCCGCCTTGGGACCAAAAAAGTTGTAATCGGTCTGGCAGACCACATAGTCACCGTCCTCAAAAGCACGGACGGTGTTCACCTTCGCTGCTTCAGGGTAGTTGACGAGTCCAGCGAGGGCGCGGCCAAAGCCGTCCAATCCGTCCTCGACACCGAGGTTGTGTTGTTTGTAGTTTGCTGCGTTCACGTAGCCGATGGCCACGGTGTCGCCAGTCTCAATGGCTTTCAGAAGGGCCACTGCCTTCTCCTTGTTGCTGATGTTGTTCATTTCTTGTTGCTTTTTGTTGCCGCCGCAAGCGCACAGCATAACGGCGACAAGGGTGAATACTAACGTTTTTTGCATCGTTCTGATGTTTTAATTTGACGATGCAAAAATGCGAAGTATTCAGGAGGTGACCAAGGAATTAAGCGGCAGGAAATGTCACTTTTCGGGACAGTTTTGCCGTTGGCGAAATTGAAGCGGCGTCACCCCCTCCGCTTTCGCGAATGCACGAACAAAATAGGAGGATGTGTCGAATTTTAGCTTCTCGGCGATGTCGGCGATGGGCAACGAGGTGTATCGCAACAGGCGTTTGGCCTCCTCAATGCGACGGTTCTGGATGTATTGCTTGGTGGACTTTCCGAGACTTTGGCGCACGAGGCGGTTCAAATAGTTCGATGTGACGCACAGCTTGTCGGCATAGAACTCCACCCCGATTTCTGAGAGAAAATGCTCGTCCACCAGCTGGCGAAAACGAGCCACACGGTCGGTTTCGGTCACTGTGTTGCCCTCCACAGGAGCCGCCTTCTGCAGTAGCATCAGCACTTGGTAGAGCATGGCGCGGAGCAGGTGATGGTTCTTCTTTCCCGCGCTGTGCAATTCAATGAGGATGGAGTCGTAAAGTCCGACAATGCTGTTATAGAGGGGCTCGTCCAGCATCAGGTAGGGGGAGGTGCGCTGTGACGACAGGTAGGCGATTCCGTCGAGGAAATGCGGGTCAGAGAAGAACGAGAGCAGGAAATCCCGTTCGAAGATCAGTTCCAAAGAGGTCAGTCCCCGGTCATCGGTGATGGTGCAGACATCCCCCGGACGCGCACAGGCCACCATGCCCTTGCGGGCTACCGCCGGCACGCCGTCCACCTCCACATCGCCCTCGCCTCCAGTGGTGAGCATCAGTCCGTAAAACGACTGCCTCATCACTTCGGCAAACGTCTTGCTGTTGCGGATAGTGTCGAGTGTGACAACATCCACCAACAGTTCATCGCCGTATTTGCGCTTGTGGAATTTTATGACGGGAATTGAGTCGGCCATAGACTGATTTTAATTTGCAAAAGTACGCATTTTTTTGGAATGCAGGCAAAAAAAAACACCGCTGCAAAGGCTTGGAGCCCTTGCGGCGGTCTCACTTAACTCGCATCCTCATTGGGCTGGTGCCCACTTGGTCACGATTCTTCCGAAACGATTTGTTTAGTCATTACTGCGATAGCACAAGGCACACGGCCTGCCGCTTCACGGCACAATTCCTTGTGAGTCTTGCCGTTGTAAAAATTGGCGAAAAGGTCGTACACCCATGCTACTTTATCCCAAAACATATTATAGTTAGCTCTTTTGTTTCACCAACCTAAGCGAATAAATGAACAGATAAATACCCAGCACCACCATCACAGGATGAATGAGTGTTTGCACAGGGTTGAACTCAATGTTGTAGTTCTGCTCCGAGGGCAATGTGCCAAGTAATTATCTGAAAATTACCTTTCGCGTAATTAGCAGTCCGTTTGATTTTATCCGTAACATGTAAATCCCGTTCGGGAGGCTGCCGCGTTCCATCCGCAATGTTGTCTCCTCGGAGGACATCCGTTGTGTACGCAACACCCGCCCACTCATATCTAGCAGGTCGAGCGTGATTTCTTCGTGGATATTTCCGACAGTCACTACCACATAATCGCGAGCAGGATTAGGTGCGATGGTTATCTGGGCACCGTTATACTCGTTCACACCGGTCAACACTGTCAGATTCAGCGTGATGATGCTGTCACAACCGTTGACCGTGGTCAGGTTCTGCGTGTAAGTGCCTGCCGCGCTTTCGTTGAAACCGTACTGCGTGTAAGTTTCCCCCGCCGTGATGCTGTCGTTGAGGATGACGTTGTACGTCGGGTTCACCGTCAGGTTCAGCGTGTAAACGGTGTCGTTGGATGTGTACGTGTAGCTGCCGGCTGTGGTGTAGTTGCCGTCGCCGAACTCAAAGCTCTCGCCGTCGCAAATGCTCTCGTCCAGAACGACATAAACGGTATCGACCACCACCGTGGTGTCCTCTGGCGTGTAGAAATCCACTGTCACATTGTCGATGAAACAGCTCGGGAAAACATGGGTGGAGTTGGCCTTGCTGAACCAGAAGGCGATGTGACGGCCCGAGTCAGCGTAGGTGGCGAAGTTGATCTCCTTGGGCTCCCAGCAGCTGACACTGCCTTCGCGCCACACGGTATCCACTGGCACAAAGGTCAGCGTGTCGGACGGATCCGACATCACGCCCACCACCATGCGCGTGATGTTCTGTTGGGCGGATTTGAAATCGAACGACATTGAGATATTCTGCATCGACCAGAGGCTGTCCAAGGCGGGCAGAACGAGGAACGACGAGTAGGTGTCCATCAGCATGAACATCATCGATTGGTTGGGGTCGCTCGCGCTGCCGCCGTTGATGACGGGATAGTAGCTGCCGTAAGCTTGGTTGTACTCCTGCGAGATCTTCGTCCAGCAGGTGGGGATAGAGGAGAAATCGCCGGAATAGCCCTCGAAATCTTCCAGCATCGGGAGGGTCAGCACGCAGTTGGTGTCCGGGGTGGAGGGCTCGCCAGAGGAGAAGGAGAACACCACGTTCGGACGGTCGTAATGGTTGCCATGGGTCCCTTCGGGGATGGAATCCATCACCGTGGTGAAGGAAACCTGCGTTCCGTCCTGCACCCGGTTCCAGCAATTGTTGACCGTTCCGTTGTTAACGTAAATCTCTGTCTCACAGTCGCCCATACTAGGGTAGGGGTCGCAGGCTTCACCTTCCACCAAGACAATCAGATTGCCGCCGCCGTAAGAGAAAGTCTGCGTGAAGACGAACTCTTTCCAGTAGTCGTCCCACTGGATGTCGCAGCCGAGGGAGTCATACACCAGCGTGGCGGCGCTCACCATGGAGCCCCATGTCTGCGACAAATCGATGAACGGATCGGAGGTCTCCAACAAGTAGATCTTGATCCGTTTGTCACCGTCGTTGACAGGGTAATTGCCGTAGGTGATGTGGTAGGAAAGCGATTCGATGTCCCCTGCCGAATGGTTGATTTCATTGCCGAGATACAGCGCGGCCGACAAGTGGTAGCCGTAAGCTCCCGGCAAGGCCGAATGAATGGATGTCGTTGTGCCACTGCCGATGGTGTCGGAAGTGGTCGTTTGGGCGCTTAGCGCGAAGAATGACAGCACAAACGCCGTCAAAACCAAGATTCTTTGAATGGATAATTTTTTTGCCATACTTTATTATAATAGTGTAATTTTATTTTTGTGCGGCAAAAATACCATTTGTGCACCCGTTCAAACTCCCCTGTTTATGGGAGTTTTGACGAAGGAGTACTTATTATTGGCTATGTCAGGAATCCCATGTTCCGGACGATGTTGCTGTGTTTCGTCATCCACCTTTGACAATGACTTAAGATAAATCGAGAGAAGATAGTGCACTTTGATGAATCCCTCGCCCGAAAATAGCCACTTATTGGGATATTCCCACGCTCAGGAAATCGGATTTTTGCCGTCGGAAATATCAAATGGACAGATTATGGGACTTTTGAGCAAATTTTTCAGCAACGCCAGAAAGCCGGAGGGCTTTTTAGGCAAAATAATGGTGAATGGAATGAACGGCGGCGGTCACGCTGCGATGGCGAATTGGGCGTTGGCAATGGTGACGATTGGCCGCGACGACCGCATTCTCGACATCGGGTGCGGCGGGGGTGCGAATATCGCCCGGCTGCTGCAACGCACCCAGCAGGGAACCCTCACGGGTATTGATTTCTCGCCAGTGTCCGTACGGAAATCAACGAAAGTGAACGCCAAAGCCATTCGGGAAGGCCGCTGCAAAGTCTTGGAAGGCAACGTCGCCAACCTCCCGTTCGCCGAAGGCTCGTTCGACGTGGTGACCGCCTTCGAGACCATCTACTTCTGGCCCGACATCGAACACTGCTTCAACGAGGTGAAAAGGGTGCTGAAACCCGGCGGTCAATTCGTCATTGTCAACGAATCAGACGGCAGCGGCGAAATGGATGCCAAATGGGAGAGCATGATCAAGGGCATGCACACCTACACGCCGGAAGAAATCAGGCACCATCTGACAAATGTCGGCTTCCGCGACCTCAACATCACGGTGAACGGGGGAAAGCGGTGGCTGTGCGCGACGGCGAGGAAATGATCAACCGTTTCGGCCTGCCGCCTTCACTGCCCCCAAACAGTGAATCCTGACCACTCTGTTGTTGTCGGTTTCAGCGATGTTTTCTTCCCATTGGTCTTTGCTTTTGGTAAGGGAGCCGAGGTTTTTGTATAGTTCGGATTCGGTCATAAAAAGTTTGTCCTACACGCCTAACATTTTATAGCTCCGGTTTCTGTTCCCGCCGCGAGCCTCTATATAGCCGAATCCAGTGAGCTGGCGCAGATAGCGTTTGGCGGTAGTTGGGGTGAAACCGAAATGTTGCACAATCGCTTCGGTAGTAAACACCTCCTTATCGGCCACAAAGAACATAATATCGGCCAGTTTCTCGGCCAGAGAGGGTTTTATCGACCATTTATCAACCATTTTCTGCTTCAAGGTGGTTTTATCGACCATTTTCTCGGTTTCATCGAAAACTATATTATCGGGAAATGGGTCGGAAAGAGCGACTGAATTGGAAATGATAGACTCCATGTAGAATTTGTCGTAGTCTATCTGCGAGGAGATGCCTAACTCGCGATGTCGGTCAAGCAGTTGCAACAGTATGTCCCTGTTCTCATTTGTCATTAGAGTATCAAATTTTCGGCAAAGATACACATTTTTTCATCGTTTTCTTTATGATCCTGATGCTAATACAATGCCTGATAAATTCTCCTCATCTCCTCCTCGTCCAGGGAAACATAATTGTTGGCCAACAGCCGCTGTTGGGTTTTGAGCACGCTGGCGGTAAATTCATCTATCTCAGCGGGTTTCATGCCATAGTGACGAAGCGGGTCTATAGGTGACTTACCCTTTTTTCTTGCTTTTTGAAAAAAACGTCTGTCTATTTTTGGCTATTCAAATATAAAAAACATCCGTTATAGCCAAAAATAATTAATTTATTCGGCAAACGAACCAATGTGAATCCATTTCAACTTGCCATTCGGACACCAGAATTCCGTGCCTCCATAGATGCTTCCGAGAAACACACGGTCGTTATCTGTCAATTCCTCATTCAAGATATCCTTGTAACGGTCATAAACCCTGTCTTTGGTATCACCCACCTTAACGCCTCTGCTTGTTTTGTATCGGTTACCGGAAGTAACCATGATCGAAAAAACAGACGAAGGAGCACCCGCAGTGTCCGACTCCATATCCAGCACTATGCCGTCATATATCCACTCCGTATAGAAATAACCTGAAAATTCCATAAATCCCTCATAAACAATAGAATCTGGTTTGCCGAGTTTGTTGAGAACAACTGTATCGGTCACACCGACAGTTAACCAGCCATTAATTGTGTCAAACAGAAATTCTTCGTCTTCTTCAGGTGCATCTGAAGATTTAACAATTTCTCTATCGAGGAAATGTGGAGTATCTTCAATTACAACTCGGCTCTTACAGGTGGTCGTGGCGACGAGGGCGAACACCACTACACATAGCATTGCTGTTTTCTTCATTGTTTCTGATGTTTATCTTTCACCTATAAGATGCAAAAAATCCGAATGGTTACAGTTTGTTGGCTTTTTAAATAATCATCCCTTCCCACAATTCTTTGAAAAAGTCTGTCACGTAATATAGGTCAATATCCCCGCTCCGTCGGGTGACGCGGTCACGGGAAACTAAAATCTGCCTAACGTTGGGATGCTCCTTGGCAAATTCGGCAAGACCTTTCTTGTGACTTGCTTGAACCGAATCGGTTGATTTGATTTCGATGGCCACCCGCGCATCGCCGATGACGGCGTCCACCTCCTGATTATCATACGTATGCCAATATGTCAACTTCTCTTCGCTGTTGCTGTAACCGAGATATGCCGCAATCTCCTGCATCACAAGATGCTCGAAGGCATGACCGTACTCTGGAGTCTTGGGCGCGAGATGATGACGGCCGGTCAAATAGTTGGCGATACCCACGTCAAAGAAATAGAATCGCGAGGCCTTGGTCAGCTTCCGTTTGATGACTTTTGTGTATGCGGGCACCTCAAAGCCCAACAAGGTGTCACAGAGTATCTTGTAGTAAGCTTTGACCGTATTTGCTGAAACACCACAATCTGATGCCACACTCTCATAATTGAGCATTTCTCCGTCTGAAATGGCGGCTACCTCCAGAAAACGAACAAAGTCATCCACATTTTGCACAACGGCTTCTTCTATGATTTCCTCCTTCAGATAGAGTTCGATGTAGGATTTGAGGCGGTTGCGGGCATTCGCGACCATATAGTGCCGTGGAATCATACCGTTTTGTACAGCTCTTTCGAGATCGTAATCCGGAATCTCCGCACTGACCAAAGGGAATAGCGTTTCAGGAATAGCCCGCCCGCCGAGATTGTTGGCACCGCCCTTTTTCAACTTTCGGGCACTGGAGCCGCTAAGAATAAAGAAAAGACCCTTGTTCACCATCAGCCAATGGACTTCATCCAACAAATCGGGTACTTTTTGGATTTCATCCACGATGACTAACGTCTCCGACGGATAACGCAGCAACGATTCTCGAAAAACTTCAGGGTGCTGACGGAATCGATTTCTCAACTCAGAGTTCAGGAGGTCGAAGTAAACAGCCTTCGGGAAACGCTCTTTCAACAGCGTTGACTTTCCCACCTGACGGCCTCCGAACAAGAACATAGCCTCGTCCAAACGGTTCTCAATATCGAATATTCTATGGTACATAACGAACAAAATTTCCGCAGCGTCGTTGCGGATTTTTCAAGAATATCCGCAACGGCGCTGCAAAAATACAATAAATTTTGATTATGCAATAGTTGCCCGAAAAAATATTTTCACGTCAGGTTTGAGCACTTCGTTTCGGTGCCACACATAATCCGGCATTGTCGCTTTTCAGCCATCATCATTCCATTGGCGACAACCTCCACCCATTGTCCCCGTTAAAAACACTCTTCCGTGGCAAATTCGTACTGCGAAATGAATATCTGCTTGAAAGCGTGCAGATTGTTCTATTCCGTATCGGTGCAAAAATAGTAATTTTTTGCAAATTTTCGCCCCTTCCGCGTCTTTTCGCAATCCAAAAATCGATTATTTTCTCAGATTTTCCACCCAGATTTTCACAGATTTCTGGCCGCAGGCCACCCCATCCATTGGCCGAAGCGTGCGTTTGCGTGAAACAATGAAAGCAAGATATATGACCAAGGCAAAAAACATCTATCGGAAATCCGCGCAAATCCGCGCGATCCGTGGAGAACCGCCCACGCAAAATAGCCATTTATAGGGATTCCTTTCTGACAGAAAATGTGCATTTTTGCAGCGTGAAAGATTAATGTAATGAATGCCATAATCATCGGAATACTGCTGCCGCTGCTCGGCACGATGCTGGGCTCGGCTTTCGTCTTCTTCATGAAAAAGGA
>JAEEGG010018723.1_pt1 | contig 14045 bp, 14 predicted proteins | sample 9134161 | NCBI WGS metagenome assembly JAEEGG01 (sample SAMN16246543, study PRJNA631951) | gut metagenome | biome: gut microbiome; feature: rumen; material: CR-attached | host: Bos | place: Iran: Karaj | collected 2018-10 | reverse complement strand
ACCATATCAACCTGTTCGGCACTAATCCGCTGTTGGGTCCTAACGATGACACACTTGGTCCTCGTTTCCCGAACATGAGCGAGGTCTATTCCCACCGATTGTTGAAATTGGCTCACCAAACTGGGGAAAAATTGAATATTTTCCTTCAAGAGGGTGTTTACATAGGGGTCACAGGTCCTTGTTTCGAGACTCCTTCGGAGTACAAGATGTTCCACATTATGGGTGCAGATACGGTGGGTATGTCCACCGTGCCGGAAGCCATCATGGCACATTATCTTGGTTTAGAGATTTTTGCACTGTCGGTTATCACCGACCTCGGCGTTGTGGGCAAGGTGGAAAAGGCCTCTCATGAAGAGGTTCTGGCCGCTGCCGCAAAAACCGGTCCCAAAGTCGTTGACCTTATATATAACATGATGCCTGAAATTTAGTAAAACACGCCAGCGTTGCGTCGTTCATCGTCTCATCGCTTTTCATCGCATCACTACGTCTTCTGCTGTTGCTTTTTGGCGGCGGGGAAGAGTACGTTGTTGAGAATCAGACGGTAGCCGGCAGAGTTGGGAAAGAGGTTGAGGTCGGTGGGGGCATCGTTGACAAGATGCTGGTAATCTTCAGGATCGTGGCCAGAGTAAAAAGTCCAGGTGCCTTTGCCGTATTCCCCATGAATATACCTTGCTTCGTTAAAATAAGCACATTCGCCCATAATGGTCACGGTAGGTTTGATGAGTTCTTTGCGGAATGCCGTGGTTTGTCCCATGAATCCGGGAATAACTTGCAAGTGATTCTGGCACAGCATTGTAGGAACAGGATCCCATTTGGCGGAAAATTCAAAAAGGGTGAAATAGTCGTGGGATTTGTTTTGGATGTGCTGCGAAGGGTTCACGTCGATGTCGGAGACTTCATAGACGTAAGGGTTGGTTTCGATTTTGAAGTTGGTGAAAGCAAAGCAGTTGTCATAGTTGAGCTTGCTTTGGGCTTGAGGATCCATCGGGTCGCCGTCGAACATGGTTTCGCAAATGTCAACGCCTTCAGCGGCGAGGGCGATGTCATAGCTGTCGGGACCGGAGCACATGGCAAAAAGGTAACCGCCGCCCGCTACAAAGTCTCGAATGCCTTTGGCCACAGCAAGTTTCATCTGCGACACTTTCGTAAATCCAAGCTGTGCAGCCCGTTCCTCGTTTTCCCGCACATCATCCTGATACCATTTGGCGTTGCGGTAATTGGCCCAGAATTTTCCGTATTGGCCGGTGAAATCCTCGTGGTGGAGGTGCAACCAGTCGTATTTGGGCAGTTCGCCTTTGATGACTTCTTCGTCATAAATCACGGTGTAGGGGATTTCAGCGTAGGTTAGCACAAGGGTGACGGCATCGTCCCACGGCAGTTTGTTTTTGGGAGAATAAACCGCGATTTTCGGTTCCTTGGTCAGCCGGATTTCGTTCATGTTATTCTCAACTACTGCGATTTCGTTGAGGATTTGTGTGGCTTGCAGGTCGGCGATGACCTCGTAAGAGACCCCGCGCACCAGACACTCGTTTTCCACACCTCCGTTATACGGACACATGAAACTGCCGCCCCGATAGTTCAGCAGCCAGCTCATGTCTATTTGATGAGCAACGGCAAAATAGGCTATTCCGTAAGCTTTCAGATGGTTGCTCTGCGCCAAATCCATGGGAATCAGCAGATAACTGGCCCGTCCTGCTATCATGACAAACAATATCCCCAAAAGTAAAACTGCTTTTTTCATCGTTCAAAAATTGACGGCAAAAATACACATTTCAGTTGAAAGAACACAACTGTTGTACAGTGAAAAAGTTTAATAAACCAATGTGAAAAAGAGAGTCGTTCCAAATCAGACAAAAGGTGTCTCCATAAACAGCTCAAAGCCGCGTTCTGTCAAAGCAGGATTCAGCACAAACTTGAACACATCGCGACGTTTATCTGAATCTGTTTCCGCCTCAATGAGGAACAGGTTGTTGAGCAGAAAAGAAGTGTAGGCCGTAGTGTTCAGATTCTCTTGCACATGGAAACATTTTTTCCCTTTTTCCAAAATAGAATAAATGATTGAGAAGAAATAAGAGTTTATTTCACGGTATTTGCGACTGTCCCGCGTGAATTCGTAATAATGGACATTCTGTTCCTTCGTCTTGTAGATGTTATAGATGATAATGAGCAATTCCTCAATGCAATGGTTGCAATTCTCCAAAATACGGGTCCATTTCTCTCTGCACAGGTCTTGCCAATAATTCCAAGCAATCTCTATGGAGTTGGATTTTGAACCATAACGGTTGAAAAAAGTTTTATGGCAGATGTTCAATTTCTTCACTATCTGTTCCGTAGAATGTTGAAAACCGTTTTCCGAATAGTAATCGTAGATTTCCTGTTTCTTTTTTATTGATAACGACATATTAATTTGGTTAAGAACGGCGAAAATACAAAAAAATTATTGAAGGTGGGTAGTAACTGCTTTTTCTGTAAGATGGCGCAAGTTGGCGGTGCTCTGCACTTCACCGTCGCGCATAAGTAGGAAAGTCGGGAACTGGCCGTTGACGACATGAACGGCCTGAATGGGGGAAATTTGGATGAAACGGAATGACTCTGACTTGGTTTCCGCCCGGAATTGGCATATTGAGGTGCTATCACCCCAAATCAGATAGACCACCCGACTGGTGTCCAACTGGTTGTTGTCCACAATCTCGGACATTTTCAGGCAGCCCGTGTGACAAAATTCGCAGCCGGAGGAAACAACTCCCACAATATAGTTGCCTTCATCAAAACTGACCCCCTGCATAACGGAGTCGGCCATCAGAGCGTTTAATTCGGTTTCGTTGTAGTTGAGATTGTCGGTTTTAGAAAACATATTGTAAATATTGTCCATCGGGAAGAGGACGAAAGGAGGCACTATGGCAGCAATAAAAGCACCAACAAGCACGGCAATGCGCCCCTTGAAACGGTAATCTTCCTCCTTGCGAATGAACAGCATCAGCGCGATGGCCACGAGATTCTTGATGAGCGACAGGGATGGCTTAATCTCAACCAAGTCTCCCATACAGTGACAGTTGCTGTCATCGCGGAAGAGAATAACATATATGAGTAGAAAGGAAAAACCGATCAGCATCAACATTGTCAACCACCACGCTTCCTTGTATTTGATTTTGGCAATCAACAGGATGCCCACTAAAATTTCGGCAGCAATGATGACGCGTGCCGCAAAACTGCTCAGCGTGAAACCGACCAAATTGAAACTGTAGATGTATAGCTCAAAGTGGTCTAACGATAACAGTTTCAAAATGGCGGACGCAATGAAAAATACGCCGATGCCGATACGAATGATGGTTTTAAGAATGGTTGTGGTTTTGTTCATTGTTTTGTGATTAGTGGATTGTGATTAGTGAATTGAAAACAGTCAATAGTATAATCAAGAAACAATTCCTTTCGGGATAGCGTTGATTAGTTTGCGAGTGTAGTCGGTTTGCGGATGTGTGCAGAGTGCGTCTGCCTCGCCAATTTCCACGATGGAGCCCTGCTGCATGACGGCGATGCGGTCTGCCATGAATTTCACGACAGACAGGTCATGGGAGATGAATATGTAAGTAAACTGGTATTCAGACTTGAGTTCGTTGAGGAGGTTCAGTACTTGGGCTTGTACAGAAACATCGAGGGCGGAGACGGATTCGTCACAGATGATGAATTTGGGGTTGACGGTGAGGGCACGCGCGATGGAGATACGCTGCCGCTGGCCACCGGAAAATTCGTGTGGATAACGATAAAAGTGTGATTCATTGAGACTTATACGCTCAAGCAACTCTATGACCCGTTTTTTCCTTTCCTTATCGTTATGCAAGATGCCGTGAACGCGCATGGGTTCCATGAGCGCTTCTCCAATAGTAAGACGCTGGTTAAGCGATGAATATGGGTCTTGCAGGATGATTTGCAGGTCTTTGCGAATCTTTCTGAGTTCGGAAGCGGGAAGACGGACGAGATTCTTGCCATAGAAACAAATTTCCCCAGAAGACGGCTCTATCAGGCGCAGCAGTGTGCGACCTAAAGTGGTTTTACCGCATCCTGACTCGCCGACGAGGCCTAAAGTCTCGCCTTCATAAATGTCAATGTTGATGTCTTTGAGTGCGTGAAGGTACTGTTGTTTCTCAAAAAGTTTGCGTTTCCGTAATTTGTAAACTTTATTTAAGTTATTGATAGTAACAATCTTATCGCCCGAATAGAGCTTTTCGTGTGCGGTTCTCCGATCTTCAGGCTTGACAGTCAGTTTGGTGATGATGTCTTGAACGGCATTGTCGTTGGTTCCTGCGAAGTCGGACACTTGCGGTAGCGTTCTCAGTCGTTGGTTCATAGAGGGGCGACAGGCGATAAGTTGCTTCGTATAAGGATTCTGTGGATTCAGAAAGATATTCTGAACAGTGTTTTCCTCAACTATGTCGCCCTTATACATCACAATGGTGCGGTCGGCGACTTCCGCCATCACTCCTAAGTCGTGGGTGATGAACAGCACGCTCATGCCGTGCTTTTGTTGCAGACTGCGGATGAGTTCGAGGATGTTTTTCTGGATGGTGACATCCAAGGCGGTGGTAGGTTCGTCGGCGATGAGCAGTTTCGGGTTGCAGCTCATGGCCATGGCAATCATGATCCGTTGTTTCTGACCGCCGGAGAGTTCGTGCGGATAAGAGTCGAAAATCTGGGCGGGTCTTGGCAACATTACTTCTTTGAACAGGTTTATTACCTGCTCTTTTGCTTCTTTTTTGCTGACATGTTTGTGCAAGATAATCTGTTCGGAAATCTGTTCACCGCAGCGGATGACCGGATTGAGCGAGGTCATCGGTTCCTGGAAAATCATGCCTATTTGGTTTCCTCTGAGTGCTTGCATGGTAGATTCGGATGCATTCAGAATATCCAAAGGAGGTTTTTTGTCATCACTATCTGCGCGAAAAAGGATTTTTCCGGAAGGATAACGTGCGGTTTTGGGGTTCAGCAGTTGCATGACGGAAAGTGCCGTGACCGACTTACCCGACCCCGATTCGCCTACAATACCCAAAACCTCTCCTTCATTGAGGGAAAGGTTGATATGATGCAAAATGGGATTCCATTGAGTGTCACGCCGGAATTCAAGTGACAAATCTTCAATTTTCAGTAAAGGATTCATCGAATGCCCGGATATGAAAAAGTTTCGGCGATGCGTTAGGCCTATTTTTTCTTTTCCTGTAATTTGGTGTCGATGTCCAATGTGGCATGAGGAACAATTCTCAGCCGTTCTTTGGGGATAAGTTTGCCCGTGATGCGGTCCACACCGTATGTCTTGTTCTCAATACGCACCAATGCGGCCTCCAAATTTGAGATATATTTCACCAAACGTGACATCAGACGACCGTTTTCCTCTTTTGAGAGTACCTGATTGCCTTCTTCCAGGCTTTTGAAAGTCGGCGCGGTGTCTTTGGTGTCGTTTCCGACACCGCTATAGGCTTCTTGATAGACTTCCAAGTTCTTTTTTGCTTCTTCGATTTTCTTTTCTATTAAGATTTTGAACTCTTCCAAATCTTCGTCAGAATAACGGTTTACAACAATTTCACTCATAATGGTTTTGTTTATTGTTCGTGATGAAAAATGAGGGTGCAAAGATATACTTTTTTTATTCAGTTTTCTTTTTTTGGATGTTTTTTGGCAAAGTATATTAAAAATGAATCAGCTTTTTTATTGTTTTTTGACCTGATTTATTCGTGAATGTCACTAAATAGATACCTTTCCGAAAATCGAAGGAATACGTCAAACGGTGTAAGCCGGTATCCAGATGTTCATGACGGTTCATCACCAAGCTTCCATCTGCGGCATAGACGCTGATGTCATAATCGTCTGCTTTGTCATTTTGAAGTTCGACGAACAGCGTTTCCCGCACAGGATTGGCTACTTTTATTTGAAAATCAGGTTTATAAACGGGAACGCCAACATGAGCATCGATGGTCATGTCCATAATAACCGGCAGATGATCAGACTGTTGGAAGAGGGCATGGGCCACATTGGAAGGAATGGAGTTATTGACGGGGGAAAGGATGGTTCCGTTGAAACGCGCCCCGTCTTGACCTAAAGCATGATACGACCCTTCCACGATATGAATGCGGTCGCTACCATAGTAAATGTATGGCGACACTAAAATGATGTCGAAACGGTCGTCTAAACCGCCGTCAGAAAAACAATCGGCCTCTTGCGTGTGCGTGGATTGCGTGTGCAGCGAGGAAAACTGCGGATTATTGTGCCAATAACCAGGACTGTTTACGGGGTCATAAAAACGGTAAAGGCTGTTTGGATATTCGGTGAGCGTTTGGTAAGCGGGCTCATCGCTGCTGTAGATATTGAAATCGCCTGAAAGCGTGTAGTTGCCGGGCAATCCAGAGTTTGCGATGCGACTCATCAGCTTTTGTACCTGTACCGAGCGGGCTTCTTCATTCGAGGAATTACTACCCGCTTTCAAATGTGCAATCCAAAATGTCGTGAAGATGGTGTCGCCTACACCCAAATCATTTGCATTATAATAAAAAGTGTAGCCGTTAATATCTCTGTACGAGGTTGTTATATTATTAGACCTGTACAAAGTCAGCTTGCGCGAATCATAGTAAATCATGTTGGCGATGGTCCCTCCCGACTGGTTGGTGAGCGGGCCACGACGATAGTAGTTGATCCCGTCGGTGTTGATGGCGTTGTTGAGCAAACGGTCGGCGTACTGGTTTTGTGATCCCAACTCGCAGACACAAAACACGGTAGGTTTCACATATTGGAAAATGGTCTTGATGTTGGCGTCTTTCGTGTCCAGATTGTTACTCAAACTATTGCAATCCGAGACGCCAGAACTGTTCGTGTAATACATTAGATTGTACTGCATCATACGGATAGTGTCAGCATCTTGGGCAAAAACAGCCTCTACTGCCATAACCAGCAGCATCGCAAGAACACCCAAACACTTATACAACAAATTTCGCATAATACCAATTTTCGCCTAATACCTAATACTTAACACCTAACACCTATTAATTAATTCCTTGGCCCTAAATTATTTTTTGTGTTTCTGATAGTATTCCACGCCGAGTCGCACATTCTCTTTTACAGCGTTGGAAGAATAGGTGGCGCCGGTCACGGCATCCACTTTAGCGGTGGCGGCCTGTTTCACGGTCATGCCGTTCCATTTGTTGAGCAGACCGGCCTTCACCATTTCGAAGAAACGCGGGGTCTCATCATTGGGTAGCGCCTCAATTTTCTCAATTTTGTCCCCTTTGATGTAGATGTTCAACGGGGTGGGGCCGTTGTAACCAATCACTTCAGTTCCCAGTTTGGTGGTGTTCACGATGTAACCGCCATTCTTCTTGGTCATAATATCATCGCCAGAAGTGGCGCAAATCAGAACAACAGCCGCCACTGCGACCATCACAATGCAAAGCGCTGTATAAAGCTTTTTTTTCATTTTCAAATCCATTTTATTTGTTTAATAATCAATACGATACAAAACGCTTCTCTTCAACAGGAAAAAACGGGCAAATGTACATAAAAACAATATACATCCCAAGTGAATCTTCTCCAAAAAAGTTGCACAAAGACGAATTCTACAATTTTAAAGGAAGAATTCACAAATCCCATTCGAAAGTGTTGATGAGATGCAGGGCATCTTCTTTAAGATATTGTATTACAGGTTGTAAGGAGTCATTGTTGGGTGTGTCATCAAAGTAAAGGGTGGCACGGACAAAATGGTGCGTGCTGTCGGTAAGCCAGAACTGAAGCGGTGTAGCCACCTCCTTGCCAAAAATCTCGTAAGTCTGCCCCCAAAGGTTTGATTCAGGGTCCCGAATGACGGAATATTGTACATCATCCGCTTTCTGATAGTGAAACTTCACCATTTTGTCTTCGGAGATTATCAGGTTGCGCAGACTGTCAGCATTATTTACTTGAAAACAGGTGAATCGGAACGATGCTTTCAGATCTGGATAGAACACGGTCATCCAAAGGATGTTGCTCTTTTGCTGCTCTATTGAAGTCTGGGCGAACACTGACTGCTCAAAGCGAAAAGGCAGGGAGGTGTCCATCATCCGGTATTGATGCTGCGGCAAATCAATACGGAAATAGCCCATAGGCTTTGGTTCCGGCAATGCTTTCGGCTTACAGGACATCAAAGTCGCACACAACGCACACAAAAAAAACAATGTTATATATGTGTTAGCTCGCTTCACTTTATCCTGATCACTGTTCACTGAGAACATCCTTGAAAATGTAAATCTTATCTACTCAAATAATTCAAGTTAAAATTACAGATAGCTCTTTAAGTTTTTGTTTTTCGCACTTTGACGCAGCCTTTTCAGGGCGCGTTCCTTGATTTGTCGCACGCGCTCGCGGGAGAGATCCAGCTTGTCGCCGATTTCATCCAGCGTGTGTTCGTGCGAGGTGCCGATGCCGAAGAAAAGGCGAAGGACGTCTGCTTCTTTGTCGGGAAGGGTCTTCAACAAATCGTTGATTTCCGAGGAGAGGGACTCTTTCATAAGTGTGGTGTCCGTGTTCTCGTCGTTGTCATGGACAAAGACATCCACGAAACGGGTTTCCTCGTTGGGCGCTATCGGAGAGTCAATGGACTGCGGGTGGTTGTTCATCTTCATGATTTCCGCCACCTTATAGACGGGCATGTCCATGGCATTGGCGATTTCCTCCGTAGTGGGCAGACGATTGAGCGTCTGTTCCAAACGAGCAGTTTCCTTTTTGATTTTGTTGATAACGCCGACTTGGTTCAGGGGCAGTCTCACAATACGCGACTGGTCGGCGATAGCTTGCAGGATGGCTTGTCGGATCCACCACACCGCGTATGAGATGAATTTGAAGCCGCGCGTCTCGTCGAAACGTTGCGCGGCTTTGATAAGTCCCAAGTTGCCCTCGTTAATGAGGTCTTGCAGCCCGATACCTTGATTCTGGTACTGCTTGGCTACGGATACGACAAAACGTAAGTTTGTGGTAACCAGCTTATTGAGAGCATCTTCATCTCCCGCTTTGATTTTACGTGCCAGTTCCACCTCTTCATCAGCACCGATCATCTGCACCTTGCTGATGTCGGATAAAAACCGTTCCAGCGATGCAGAATCGCGGTTGGTGATGGATTTTGATATTTTTAATTGTCTCATTTATAATGACTTTTCAACTATTTCTACCGGGCTCTTCCCCGAACAGGGTCTGCTCATGGAATAACTTTTATGACTTTGGCAGTTTGCTATTAACTATTAACTATTAAACCATAAACAATAAACAAGCTTCAATAACCTATAACCTATAACCAATAACCATTTATTTTTCAACCTTTTCTGTTGTACCTTTACTATTCAATAAAGTTACATTTTTGGTCAAATTTTCTTTGTTTCTGACCAAAACGACCGTTACTTTATCGCCGGGAGACTTTGTCTTGAGGACTCCACGCACTTCGGCGAGGCTGTTGACAGGGGTGTCGTCAATGTGGGTGATGACATCGCCTTCTTGGAATCCATTCTGTGCAGCGGCGCCATTGTCGGAGACTTCCGCTACATAGATGCCGTTCACATCGCTGAGGTTCAGCTCTTTTGCATTAGTGGCATTCAACTCCATGATGGAAACGCCGAGGTAAGCCTGCTGGGTAGTGCCATAGTGTTTCAGGTCGTGACAGATTTTCTGTACGATGTTGGAGGGGATGGCGAAGGAGTAGCCAGTGTAGTAGCCATTGCCGGAGGCGATGGCCGTGTTGATGCCGACTAATTGACCGGAAGCGTTCACCAATGCGCCACCCGAGTTGCCGGAGTTGACAGCAGCGTCAGTTTGGAGATAGACCTCATCGGACATGGTGTTGCGACCAGTGTTGAGCTGGCGGGCCTTGGCGCTGATGATACCGGCTGTAACCGTGGAGTTCAGCCCCATGGGGTTGCCGATGGCCAGCACCCATTCGCCGATGCGCACAGAGTCTGAGTTGGCGAATTTGAGATAGGGCAGGCGGCTTTCGTTGATTTTGATGAGTGCCAGATCGGAGGCGGGGTCAGTGCCAATGATTTCGCCCTCGTACTCGCGCTTGTCGTTTAGCGTGATGGTCACTTTTTCAGCATCTTCCACAACATGGTTGTTGGTTACGATGTAGCCGTCGGAGGAGATGATCACGCCCGAGCCGGCAGCTTGCACGGGATACGTGCTCGGGGCGGAACCGAAAAAATGTTCCCATATCGTGCCGCCGAAAAAGTCGTCCCACATGGAGTTTTTTTGCGTAAATTCGGTCTTGATATAGACCACGGCATTAACGGAGGATTCGGCAGCCTCTGTCAAATCGACATATTTTGCAACACGCTTTTCAGGTTGCGAACATCCGCTGTTTATGCAGACGAAAATGGATAAAATGGCGATTAACAGCATTTTAGAATTGTTCATTGCTTTCATATTTAATGTATTTTTCATTGATGTTAGTTTATAAAACCGTTTCATAACGGAAAAGTTGAAAAAAAATTGCATTTAAAAATTGTGGTGTCAAAAAAAATTATATTTTTGCCGCCCAAAAATTTACAAACAAAAATTATACCAAAATGTACGCAATTGTAGAAATAGCCGGGCAACAATTCAAGGTTGAAAAAGACCACAGAGTCTATGTTCAGCGCCTCAAGGCTGAAGAAGGTGCGCAAGTCACATTTGACCGCGTAATGTTAGTGGATAATGACGGTGATGTCAAAGTGGGTACACCGACCGTTTCCGGTGCAAACGTAACCGCTACCGTTCTCCAACACCTGAAAGGTGACAAAGTGCTTGTTTTCAAAAAGAAAAGAAGAAAAGGTTATCAGAAACTGAATGGTCATCGTCAGTGCCTGACCTCTATCAAGATTGATAACATAACCCTGTAAAATTTAGTGTTAACGATTAAAATTTAGACTTATGGCTCATAAAAAAGGTGTCGGTAGTTCACAGAACGGCCGCGAATCAGCGAGTAAAAGATTAGGTTTGAAGATCTTCGGTGGTCAGTTCGCCAAAGCTGGCAACATCATCGTCCGCCAAAGAGGAACCGTCCACAACCCAGGCAAGAACGTGGGAATGGGTAAAGACCACACCCTCTTCGCTTTGTGCGACGGCATTGTTGAATTCAAGAAAACCTACAAAGACAGATCTTACGTCTCCGTGGTTCCTACACAGGAGTAAAAAATTAATTGTTTGGGGATTTCAAAAATAAGGACGCGTTGATGGCGCGTCCTTATTTTTTAATAATCTTGGTGAATGTACATTCTGGATGCGTATCGTCATGCCCTTAGTCAGATCCATGAACATCACATCGGACACCACTTCACAGGACAAAGCTGACTTCATATTTATCTTTGTAACATACACAATGCCCGCTCGAAGTTCTTCGATGCCAGCATGATGCTGTAGGATGTTGCGGCGGAAGTGAACCTGATGTAGGATGCGACCCCTTCCTGTACACGAATGACCTTGTTCACCTTTATTCCCCCCTTCTTTTTTCCAGTCCTGGGGGGTCCTTCCCACGCCCTTGAATATGATGTTGAAAAAAAATGGAATCCCGTACCTTCAAAGTCTTCAAAATAAGGCAGCGAAACTGGGTCACAGCCAGACTGGCCGTCCTTTGGCACCCAAACGCCGAGCATGACACCCAAAATCACAACCCACAGAAACGGCCTCTTTTCCGACAAAGACAAGAGCATAGTGAAACTTGACAGATATTGTTGGTATCTCTTAATATTGGCCTTGTCTCACGAAAAGGAGATTTTGTTACATCGGAAGTGAATTATTTTTTTGGGGGGAATTTGCTGTCTGTCGTGGTTACGTGCGCGATGTACAGCCGGATCAAAACTGAAACGAGTACACAAAATAGAATGTGGAGTTGTAGTATTTCTTGAGGATTCCGGTGGTGACTTCTTGTTCGGGGGTGCCAATCGGGATGAGGGAGTGGCTGAAACGGAGCGACAGGCCGTGGTGACGTTTGAAGACGTAGGAAAGGCCCGCAAGAAAAGAAAACTCAAACCGATTGAGGCCATAATAGTCGTCCCACACATCGCTCCAACTCGAAGTGCCAGCAGGAGTGCCAACATGGTGTCGTTGTACAGTCCTCTGATACAACAGAAAGCCGATTGTGGGGCCGAAATCAAGCCACACTCCATCATTGTCAGTTTTAATGCTATTAAAGCGAAATCGTAATAGAAGCGGAAATTCTATGTAGCCTAAAGACGTTGAATGCTTGTCTTTACGTGCCAATCCTTTAACACCGAAATTAGGCTTGGAGCGGGTGCCTTTCATTGTAAAGTTCATATCCATCTGCAGCAACATTCGTACATTGTAGTTGTCAACAAGTTTTACATTGCCGAATAATCCAGCTGTTATTCCTGTTTTCCAATATCCAGGAATATTATCCGCAGACATCGCTGAAAATGTATTGCCGAATATAACACCTCCGCCGAAATAGGACTTTTGGGAGAAGCCTTGCAGAAAGCACAGGCTCAACGCAAAAATCAGAATCAGTCGATTTCTCATTATTCCAAAAGATTCCAACCATTTTCTTGCCATAAATGAAAAAAGTAGAGACGCGCAACGGCACGATTATAATGGCAGAAGATATTTCGTGACCATATCCACAGGTGTTATGTTGTTCCCGTTATCTTTTAGACGCACAAGAATGTTTTCTCATAAAGATCTTTAGCAGGAATTTCAATAATATTGCCGCTGGCATCTTCGGTTATAATATTTTGTCCAAGCATTGATTTCAGCTTAATAAGCTGATAATCAGCTTCTCTTAGGCCTTTTATCAATTTGTTGGTTTCCTTTATGATCTCTTTATTTGACATATTGTTGGATTGTGTTGAATAAACCGTTGTAATTGTAGGGGCGAATCATGATTCGCCCCTACACCGTTACATTACAATCTCTCAATTTTCACCCTAATCTTCACATCCTCCAGGTCCATCTCCACGCCGTCGGTGACCGTGTCGGCGATGGTCAGGGAGGTGCAGAGGGTCTCGTTGCAGATGTGGCTCTCGAAGGCCTTCAACGCGGGGGTGATGACTTCGTTGTCCTCCACCGTGACGGCGATCTTGTCCAGCACCTCGAAGTTGTTCTCCTTGCGGTAGGTCTGCACTAACTTCACGAACTCGCGGGCGTAACCCTCGTTCTTCAGCTCTTCGGTGACCTCGATGTCCAAGGCGACGGTGAGCGCACCGAAGTTGGCCACCACCCAGCCGGGGATGTCCTGCGCCTGGATCTCCACATCGTCGGTGGTGATCTCCACGGGCTGACCCTCAATCTCGAACCTCATCACGCCCTCTTTCTCCAACTGCGCAATCTCCTGCTGCGAGAAGCCGGTGATGCGGGCGGCCACGAGCTTCATGATCTTGCCGTATTTCGGTCCCAACTTCTTGAAATCGGGCTTGATACGTTTCACGAAGACGCCGTCCTCGTTGCTGACGAACACCAACTCCTTGACGTTGACCTCGTGCAGAATCAGATCCTGCACCAACGAGATCTGCTGTTTGAAATGCTCGTCCATCACGGGAATCATGATTTTGGAGAGCGGCTGACGCACCTTCAGGTTGGTCTTCTTACGCAACGCCAACACCATGGAACTGAACTGTTGCGCGAGCTGCATACGTTCTTCCAACTCCTTGTCAATCAACTCCTCGTGTACTTCGGGATAGTCGGCCAAATGCACGGACTCGAAGGCTTCCTTGCCGGTGACGCGGTTGAGGTCCTGATAGAGCTTGTCCATAAAGAACGGCGCGATGGGCGAGGCAATCTTGGCGATGGTCTCCAAGCAGGTGTAGAGCGTCTGGTAAGCGGAAATCTTGTCTTCGCTGTATTCGCCCTTCCAGAAGCGGCGGCGACAGAGACGCACGTACCAGTTGCTGAGGTAAGCGTCCGTAAAGTCTTGAATCTCACGGCCCACCTTGGTCGGCTCGTAGTCAATGTAGTTCTCCTGACAGTGCTTCACCAACGTGTTCAGCTCGGAGAGAATCCAACGGTCGATTTCGGGACGTTTGGCGAACGGAATCTCCGCCTCTTTGTACGTGAATCCG
>JAEEGG010018722.1_pt1 | contig 14045 bp, 12 predicted proteins | sample 9134161 | NCBI WGS metagenome assembly JAEEGG01 (sample SAMN16246543, study PRJNA631951) | gut metagenome | biome: gut microbiome; feature: rumen; material: CR-attached | host: Bos | place: Iran: Karaj | collected 2018-10 | reverse complement strand
AACATGGCCGACCTCGGCTATGGCTGCAAGGCCTTTACCATCTCCATCATCGAGACAGCCCTTCGTGTAGGTGGCGACCATCTCTCTGCCGACACGCTATCTGATCTGCTCAGCCACAGCAAGTCACTGCTTCATCTGCCCGCCACCCCTCTGCCAGAAGTAGAGGAAACGCTGCAACGCCTACAGGCCTATCCCTATCGCCTCGTAGTGTTCACCAAAGGAGAGCTGCAGGATCAGGAGAACAAACTCCGACGCAGTGGACTGGGCAAATACTTCAGTCATGTGGAGATCACCTCCGACAAGACCGAGGTGGAGTTCCAGCAGCTGTGCGAGCACTTGGGCATCCTGCCCAACGAGCTGCTGATGGTAGGTAACTCCCTGAAAAGCGACATCGCCCCTGCCCTCACCATCGGCGCCTGGGCCATCCACATCCCCTTCCATGTCACGTGGCAGTTGGAGCACTTCGACGACATCGAGCACGAACGACTCCAGAAAATTAAACACTTTAGTGAAATCATCAACTTATTGAAATGAAATACATTTTTGAAACCCGCATGGAAGTGCGCGACTATGAGTGCGACATTGAAGGCATCGTCAACAATGCCAACTACCTGCACTATGCCGAGCACACCCGCCATCTGTTCCTCAAGAGTCTGGGCGTGAGCTTCGCCAAGCTCCACGAACAGGGCATCGACGCCGTCGTACACAGTATGAAACTGCAGTATAAGGTTCCCCTGCGCTGCGACGACGAGTTTATCTCACGCCTCAACCTGAAGAAAGACCGCTTCAAGTATATGTTCTACCAGGACATCTACCGCGCCAGCGACGAGCAACTCTGTTTCCGCGCCACCGTGGAACTCGTCTGCCTCATCAACGGCCAACTCGGCAACAGTCCCGAATACGACGAGGCCTTTAAGGATTATATCTGATGTCAACAAGCGTCCTGCGTGAGATCACACCATTGGGCGAACATGACTTCATGTATGTCGCTGATCGCCATAAGAAGGAGTTCGACTATCCCATCCATCAGCATGAGATCTTCGAACTGAACTTTGTGATGGGTGGTGCGGGCTGTCGTCGGGTGGTAGGTGACTCCGATGAGGTCATCGGCGATTTGGACTTGGTACTTATTACGAGCCCTGATCTGGAGCATGTGTGGGAACAGAACGGTGCCCAGACGGAAGATATCCATGAGGTAACCGTGCAGTTCAACATGGACTTCGACGCCCCTTCCTCACCTTTCAGAACCAATCCCTTCAGACCGATTTATCTGATGCTGGCAAGGGCAAAGCGCGGGCTGGCCTTCCCCTCAGAGGCTATCATGATGGTCAGTCACCGTCTGCTTAACCTGTCGAAGATCAAAGAGGGCTTTCTGGCTGTTCAGGAGTTCCTGTCGATTCTTTATGAACTGTCGAAGTTCGAAGGTGCCCGTGAACTGGCCTCATCAGCCTTCGCCAAGGTGGAGGTGGATAGCGACTCGAAGCGCATCCTGAAGGTGAAGAACTACATCGACGACCATTATCGCGACGAGATCATGCTCGAACAGTTGGCTGCCCTTGTCAGTATGTCATCCTCGGCATTCAGCCGCTATTTCAAGTTACACACAGGTAAGAGTCTCTCAGAATATATCATCGATGTCCGTTTGGGTCATGCCGCCCGCAAACTGGTGGATACGACGGACAGCGTGAGTGAGATTTGCTGGACCTCCGGCTTTAATACACTCAGTAATTTCAACCGTCTGTTCCGCAAACGGAAGGGTTGTACCCCCAAGGAATTCCGCGAAAAATACCAAAAAACGAAGCTGATTATCTGAATTGGCAGAAAAGTGTCAGTATCGGTTATGATTGAGTCATATCCGAAACAGAAATCTTCGTACCTTTGCACCGTCAAACAAAACAATATGAATATGAACTATCAAGAGAAAGTACAGGCATTACGCCAGCGTCATGAGGCACTTCTTCAGCGCAAGAATCAAGTGATGGAGGGTGGAAACGGTATTTACGAGAAGTATGTTTACCCCATCTTGACGGCAGAGCATACGCCTCTGGAGTGGAAATATGACTTTAATGAGCAGGATAATCCCTTCCTAATGCAGCGTATCATGATGAATGCGGTGCTGAATGCGGGTGCCATCAAGTTAGACGGACGCTACCTGTTGGTGTGTCGTGTGGAGGGCGCCGACCGCAAGTCGTTCTTCGCTGTGGCAGAGTCGCCCAACGGTATCGACCAGTGGCGCTTCTGGGAAGAGCCTATCACGATGCCCGACACCGAGGATCCTGCTACTAACATCTACGATATGCGTGTCACCCAGCATGAGGACGGCTGGATCTATGGTGTGTTCTGTGCAGAGCGTCATGACCCCTCACAGCCTGGTAACCTGAGTGCAGCTACCGCTACAGCAGGCATCGCCCGTACGAAGGATCTGAAGACCTGGGAGCGTCTGCCAGACCTGAAGACCAAGAGTCAGCAGCGTAATGTAGTGTTGCATCCAGAGTTCGTGGATGGAAAGTATGCCCTCTATACCCGTCCACAGGATGGCTTTATCGACACCGGTAGCGGTGGTGGCATCGGTTGGGCACTGGTGGACGACATGACCCATGCCGAGGTGAAGGAAGAGAAGATCATCTATGAGCGCAAGTATCACACCATCACCGAGGTAAAGAACGGTGAAGGTCCTCATCCTTTGAAGACGGAGAAGGGTTGGCTGCACCTGGCCCATGGCGTTCGCGGCACTGCCGACGGCTTGCGCTACGTATTATATATGTATATGACCTCACTGGAGGATCCCACGAAGGTCATCGCCAAGCCCGGCGGTTTCTTCCTGGTACCAGAGGGCAACGAATATATCGGTGACGTGATGAACGTGGCCTTTGCCAATGGCTGGATCAAGGACGAGGACGGCAAGGTGTTTATCTATTACGCTTCGGCAGATACCCGTATGCATGTGGCTACCTCCACTGTGGATCGTCTGGTGGACTACTGCATGAACACCCCTGAGGACGGACTGACTACCAGTGCCAGCGTGGAGACCATCAAGAAACTGATCGCCAAGAACAAACAGCAATCATTTCAATAACTGAAGGCTTATGAAACCATATAAATTCGAACCCTATCTGAAGACTACCATCTGGGGCGGCTATCAGATTGCGCCCTTCAAGGGGATCTTCAATGCACAACCCAATGTGGGCGAGAGTTGGGAGATCAGCGGTGTACCAGGCCATGAGAGTGTGGCCATCAACCGCGGTCTGGTGAATGACGTCGATGAGGGACTGACACTGGTTGAGTTGATCGACAAATACAAGGAACTACTCGTGGGTAAGAAGATCTACAAGAAGTTCGGCAATCAGTTCCCGCTGCTCGTCAAACTCATCGACTCCCGTCAAGATCTATCCGTTCAGGTGCATCCTGACGACAAACTGGCAATGGAGCGTCATGGCTGTGCAGGAAAGACTGAGATGTGGTATATCATCAAGAGCGATGTGGGTGCCAAGATCTATGCCGGACTCAACAAGAGCATCACGCCGGAGGAATATGAGCAGCTGGCAACGGCTGAGCCCCAGAACGGGCGCTCGCCGATGCAGGATGTAATTGCCACCCATGAGGCCCACGAGGGCGACCTCTACTTCCTGCCGGCAGGTCGTCTGCACGCCATCGGCGCAGGTAACTTCCTGGCTGAGATCCAGCAGACTAGCGATATCACCTATCGTGTTTATGACTTCGGACGTAAGGATGTGCATGGCAATCCCCGTGAACTCCACATCGAAGAGGCCAAGGCTGCCATCGACTATCAGGTGTGGCCGGCTTACCGTACCTCTTACGACAGTACGAAACCCACGTCACAGCTCATCAACTGTCCCTACTTCGTGGTGCATCGCGTCGTGGTACAGGTAGCCCAGCAGATTGATTTCCACTGCGATTCATTTGTCATCGTGGTCTGTCTTTGGGGAAAAGCCAACATCAATGGCATTGAGATCCGCCAGGGCGAGACCATCCTCGTACCTGCCTGCGAGAATATCCTCTATATCTTCGGTAACGCCACCTTCCTCACCGCCACGATGTAACAAGAGCCTATAACTGATTCTAAGCAACATCTCTTCCCTTGTTTTCTATGGGAGAAAATATCGTATTTGCCTTGAGAAAATAGTATTTTCCCACTCAGAATATTATGTTTTCTCCTTTAGAAAACGACGTTTTCGGTAATAGAAAACAAAATGCAGTTAGGTATTCTCGCTAAGCAAGGCTAAGTGATGATAGGCGTAAGCCTCGAAGTAACTGTCGAAAGGAACCTCCCATTCGTAGCCATAGCTCTTGACGAAATCTCTGATCCATTGCTGTTGTTCTGGCGAAAGTGGCCTGTCACCGCGTTTATATTCATAGTAGAACTTCACGCCGTGCAGGTATCTGGTGAGTCCTTTGCGCATGGCGGTATAGTCTTTCTTCATCACACAGTCATAAAGACGAGAGAAGCCGGCAGCCCACACCACGACGGTGCGCTTGTCATACCAGCGGCATTGACCGCCTTTCAGTGTCTTGGGCATTACACAAGTGGCTATCTCCAGACGGTCTGGGGCGTTCTGTGCTGCCAGGAATCGCAGACAACTGGTCTGCATGGGGCACTGATTGTTGGTACAGAGTACATACCATGAGGGTACATCGGTAAAGTCAAATTGCCTCTTCAAGGGCTTGATATCTTTATTAGAGTCCATCGTCTTTGATCATTTGGATATCTTCTAGGACTTATTTCACCTCGATGTCGATCTTGGGGATACGGCCGTCTTTCATACGCTGAAACTCGCGGAAGGCGGTGGTGCGACGGAAGCCGTTGCCGCCAGAGGGGATGCCGTCGTGATAGAAGAGATATGACTTACCCTTGAAGTCAATGGTACCACCATGGATGGTAAAAGAACCTGGCGACTCGTCGGTGATACGACCCTCGTAGTGCCACGGGCCATGGATACTCTTAGCCGTCGAGTAGGCCCAATGCTCAGGCACACCACCTGCAGCATACTCCAGGAAGTAGGTATCACCTATTTTATATAGCCAAGGGGCTTCCTCAAAACCAGTCTTCATCACCTTCTTGTGGAGTTGGTAGTCCATCTTCAAGCATTTGGGTCCGAACTGCGCCTCGTCGTCAAGCATGGCACGCATGTCGCAGATACCATTGTCGGCAAAACTGGTATCAATACTAATCATATCTTCGTTCAACTTGGCATACCAGCAACCGTTGTTACCCCAGAAGAGCCAGGCCTGTCCGTCGTCGTCGATAAACACCGTGGGGTCAATAAAGCCAAAGCTGCCGGGAATCAGCGGACGGCCGATGGGGTCAATCCAAGGACCTTCCGGACGGTCGGCTACGGCTACACCGATACCATGGAGATGCTTGGTGGTGTCCTCTGCAGCCACATACCAATACCACTTACCGTTGCGTTCGATGGCCTGCGAAGCCCAGGCATTATCACCCTGCTTGGCCCACTTGAAGTTGGCCGTGGTCAATACGATGCCATGATCCGTCCAGTGTTCCATGTCGGTAGTGGAAAACACCTGCCAGTCAGGCATGCGGAAATAAGTGGCCGTATCCAGGTCGTGTCCTGTGAACACATAGAGGCGGTCGCCCGATACCACAGGAGCAGGGTCGGGGTTGTACATACGGTTATTCACGCGCTTTTGTGCTTGCAATGTGATGGCCAACAACAATGTGATGGCTGCGAGAAGAGTTCTTTTCATCATAGTTTTGCATTTAATTATTTGGGTGCAAATATACAAATAAAAGTTCAATTTCCCAAGAAGAATGGCAAATTGATTGAAATCTAAGAATTTTATTGTACCTTTGCAGCAAATTTCTTTGGATATGTGGGAAAAACCTTGGACAATGAAAGAGGGCTTTCTCATCGGAGGAGGTCTTATCATTGCAGGTTTGGCACTTGAACTGAGTGTCGGACCTGTAGTGTGGGATGCCTTTGCGTGGCCTGTCAACGGGATCGTTCTGGCTGGATTCCTATTTATGATAGCCGCGATGTTCCTACTGAGGAAGAAGGTCTATGCCTTCCAGTTCATCGGCACCTATCAGGCAGCGATTCCGGCAATGGCCTATGCCGTGGTGCTGACAATCATCATGGGACTGACGCGGCAACAGACAGGCGGCAGGTGGCTGAACGATATGCTGTCGTTCTGGCCATTCGTGCTCATCTATGTGTATATCGCGGTGATCCTAGGCATCATCATTCTACAGCGGTTATTGCATCTGCACTCGTGGAAGCGAGACGTACCCTTTTTATTGAATCATCTCGGTCTCTTCCTGGCTTTGACCACAGCCACACTTGGTAATGCCGACATGCAACGGGTAAAGATGATATGTGGCATCGACGAACCCGAATGGCGCGCTATGACTGCCGACGGTCGAATTATAGAGATGCCTATTGCCATCGAACTGAAGAAGTTCATCATGGAGACCTATGATGACGGCTCTCCCAAGCGTTTTGCCTCAGAGATTCAGATCCTGACGAAATCGGGAAAGAACATTGAGACCGTCGTGGATGTGAACAAGCCCCACGAGGTGGATGGCTGGAAGATCTATCAGTATGGCTACGACACACAGATGGGGGCCCAGAGTCAGATCTCAATACTCGAACTGGTGAGTGACCCGTGGCTGCCGATGGTCTATACAGGTATCTATATGATGCTGGCAGGGGCTGTTTGTATGTTTGTTATTGGAGGGAGGAAACGCGCATGAGTTGGGAACATTTTATTTATTTCGCTATAGCATCCGTATTGCTGTGGACTGTGGGAGCATGGGCAGCATGGCGTAAAAAGACGACTATCGCCTATACGGCCACCGTACTCGGGCTATTGACATTCTTCTCATTCATTCTCGCAATGTGGATCTCGCTAGAGCGACCGCCATTACGTACGATGGGCGAGACGCGGCTCTGGTATTCGTTCTTCCTGCCATTGGCGGGACTCATCGTCTATTCGCGTTGGAAATACAAGTGGATTCTGTCGTTCTCAACCATTCTCTCCCTGGTGTTCATCTGTGTGAATCTGTTCAAGCCAGAGATACACGACAAGACACTGATGCCCGCCCTTCAGAGTCCGTGGTTTGCACCTCATGTCATCGTCTATATGTTTGCCTATGCCGTACTTGGTGCAGCAACAGTGATGGCCATCTATCTGCTCTTCTTCAAAAAAGGCGCTATTGCAGACGAAGAGTTCGACATCACCGACAATCTCGTATATGTCGGCCTCGCCTTCCTCACCATCGGCATGCTCTTCGGTGCACTTTGGGCAAAAGAGGCTTGGGGACACTATTGGTCGTGGGATCCTAAAGAGACATGGGCCGCCATCACCTGGCTAGCCTATCTCGTTTACGTCCACTATCGTCAGTTACCTCGTCATTACGAACGACTGGCTCTCTGGATGCTCATCGGATCGTTCGTCCTCCTACAGATGTGTTGGTGGGGCATCAATTATCTGCCTTCCGCCCAAGGTTCGAGTGTACATACTTATAATATGCAATCGTGAAACAAGAACATAGAAGACATATTGCCTCGTGGTTGCTATTGGCAGTGTTTGTGCCAATGCTGCTGTTATCGTCGGTTCACATTCATGAAACTGGCGAGACCATAGAGACGGAATGTGCCGACTGTGTACACCATAGTTGTCATGGTCACTTGACTGCTATGGCCACGTGGGAGCACGACTGCGTGCTGTGTCAGTTCCTGACTCTGACGATGTTGACAGCCGCTGTGATGACTGTCACGGTATATGTTCATGTATGTAAGAAATCCTGCGCCCAGCCAATATGCGATTGTCATACTGCCTGCTATGGCGCTATTGTAACTAGAGGGCCTCCGACCGCCTGACGCCCCCTTTTTTTACATACATTATTAAATACCATTAATCAAGAATGAAAGCAAAATACATTATTTTGCTGCTGTTGTGTATCTGCACGACAGTGGCAGCACAGGATAAACATCATCATGCAGATGACTCAACAGACGTCTTTTTCCGCCATCTGCAACTGAATGAATTGACAGTGACGGGTGTGACTGGCGATACAAAACTGAAACATGCCACAACGCCTGTGAGTATCGTATCACCACAGGTTCTCAGGGCTACGGCTTCCACGAATATCATCGATGCCATTGCCCATCAGCCAGGCGTGAGTCAACTGACCACAGGCGGCAGTATCTCAAAACCCATCATCCGCGGACTAGGCTATAATCGCGTGGTGGTGATGAGTGAAGGTGTTCGCCAGGAAGGTCAGCAATGGGGTGACGAGCATGGCGTGGAAGTGGATGGCAGTAGTGTGAACAACGTTGAGATCCTGAAAGGTCCTGCCTCGCTGATGTACGGCTCGGATGCGATGGCAGGTGTGGTGATCCTGCACGCCCAGCCCACATTGGCCGAGGGTAAGATGAGAGCAAATGTCAGTTCGGAATATCAGACCAACAACGGACTCTTCCACTACTCATTACAGATGGCCGGCAATCAGAAAGGTTTTGTGTGGGATGCCCGCTACAGCGACAAGATGGCGCATGCGTATAAAAATAAATACGACGGCTACGTGCCTGGCTCGCAATTCCGTGAACGGGCCGGACGACTGATGCTGGGATTGAATAAATCCTGGGGACACTCGCGACTCACGTGGACGGCTTTTCATCTGACACCAAGTATCATTGAGGGAGAGCGCGACCCAGAGACAGGTGAACTGGAACATGAAGAGGGATGGAAGGGATGTCAATACTCCAAATCCCTACCCTTCCAACAGGTGAAGCACTACAAACTGGTGTGGGACAACTCACTGAATCTCTCGTCAGGCTATCTCAAGGCTATCATCGGCTATCAGCAGAACCGGCGTCAGGAGTACGAAGAGAGTGCCGATGAATACGAATTGTATTTCAAACTGCACACCCTGACCTACGATCTGCGTTACATTACCCATGAGTGGAATGGCTGGAAACTCTCTACGGGCATCGGCGGCATGTATCAGAAGTCGGGCAACGAGGGCGAGGAATATCTGATTCCTGACTATCGCCTCTTCGACTTCGGTATCTATGCCACCGCCACGAAAAGTCTTGGAGACCGCTGGACGTTGAATGGTGGCCTGCGCTATGACCACCGCCGACTGCATGGATATGCTCTAGAGGAGGATGGCGAACAGCGTTTCGTGGATTTCACACGTCATTTCAACGGCGTGACGGGAAGTATCGGTGCCGTCTGCAACATCAACGAGCACTTTAACCTGCGTCTGAATCTCGCCCGTGGCTTCCGCACACCCAACATGAGTGAACTGGCCTCGAACGGTGTGCATGAAGGCTCTTTGCGCTATGAGATAGGAAATCAGGACCTGAAGGCTGAATACAGTTTGCAGGCCGACCTCGGTGTCGATTTTACCTCGCGCTATGTCTCTGCACAGTTAGCACTCTTCGCAAACCGCATCAACAACTACATCTTCACGCATCGTGTGAACGAGGAGATTGAGGAAGACTACCTCACCTACGTCTATACCCAGGGCGATGCCCGATTGCTGGGCTTTGAGGCTGGCGTCGACTTCCATCCCGTCCATAGTGTCCATTTCTCCAACACCTTCTCGTATGTAGATGCTCAGTTGTTAGATGCAACACCCGACACAAAGTATCTCCCTTTTACGCCTGCTCCCAAATGGACATCTGAGCTGAAGTGGGAACTGTTCCATCATACGCATAGTACGGTCAGTCCACACGCCATGCACGAGTACCGCCATGCCCATCCCAAGAGCGGAGTCGCACTTAACAACCTCTACATCGCCGCTGGTCTCGACTGCTATCTGAAACAGACGCACATCTACAGCGCTGATGATACCGAGACACCGACGCCCGGCTATGCCCTGCTTAGTCTTTCGGCAGGCACAGACATTCAAGTAAAGGGCAAGAAAATTGCAGAATTCTACATCACCGCCGACAACCTCCTGAACAAGGCTTACCAGAACCACCTGAGCCGTCTGAAATATACAGATGAAAACGTGGTTACTGGTCGTCGTGGTGTTTACAACATGGGGCGCAACATTACCTTCAAGATCGTGTTGCCCATAGCGTTGTAAGGACAAACGTGATAAAAACTACTCATGCGAGGGCAGAGTCGATGTGAGCATCACTCTGCCCTCTCTTAATCGCAGCCTTAACTTGAGACATGTTGCTGCGGGAGACGGGGAGTGATTCATTGCAGTGCTTGATCAACAATTGGGTGGAGCCAGAATGTGAAACAATCTGCTCAACCTGACCAAGGTTGACTAAGAAGGCACGGTGACAACGGACGATCATCGGATAGTCATTCAGTGCTTCCACCATCTGTTTCATGGTGGCGCGAAGCATGTCGGTATATACCTGTCCATCGCGCAGATGGCACACTTTCACGTAGTTGCCAACTGCCTCAATATATAACAGGTCGGCTATGTTAAGCGAAACAGACTCGTTGGTAGTACCAGAAAGCAGCACTTGGGTGTCGGATGCTTCTTGCGGGGCATCGCCCTTCACAAAAGCGTTTTGTGTCTTCTTCAACTGTTCGTTCAGCTGGCGTGTTTCTTCAAGTTCGGCTGCCAGATACTTGCTGCGAAATTTGAAGCGCCAATAGAGTCCGATGGCGAAGGATAGGAAGGCAATGATTGCCAGCGTCTCCAGGTAATTGCTCAACGAGAGCTGATTACTCTCTACAAGACTACTCATCGCAAAGTGGCGATACAGACAGATTAATAGTGCTACTAAAGGTGTGTTGATGAGCTGAAAGCGCAGATTGCGACCAATGATATAGCTGACGCCCCGATCGTAGGAGCGAGGCATGCGTAAAATGTATCGCAGAATGATTTCCGTTATAAAGCAACTGATCAATCCTAATGCGAAGATACACAACAGATGAATATATGCTTGCCATTGCCATACTTCCAGTCCGAAGGGCTTGAAGATAGCTATCGCCAGTACCATGAAAGCAGTGCTGATGAATCTGATGCTGATGGTTTCTTTATGACTTTTGTTCATACAGCTGCAAAATTACGAAATTTAAGTGAAAAGTAAAGAGTGAAAAGAGAATAATTTGCTCCCGCTCATCACTTTTTATTCATTTCGTCCCGAATTCATAACCATTTGTCACAAACTCATGCAGTATATCCCAGAATTTTGGAGGGATAATAAATGACTCATACCTTTGCACTCAGAGATGTTTAATATAAATGAATATGATTATGAAACCAAGAACGATTATCGGATTGATATTTGTTGTAGCCAGTATGCTGAAACTGGCCACATTGTGGGGGATTTTGCATTGGAGTTGGTTTGAAACGATATCAGAAGGCCGATGGGCCATGTATTTTGGCATCTTTGTTTTGCTGTACGTGGGCGTACATCTTATTATTGATAGTTACCGTCGAGATCCTGAACAGTGGTTGCGACACCCACTTCCCATCGGTGAGGATGGCAAACGCATCTGTTGCTCAGTACACTATGGCGGCGACGAGTATGTCTATCATGGCGAAACGTTCCACGGTGCCCGGCTCGATGCTTTCTGCGGTGGCATCCGACTGGACTTGCGTGAGGCCGTAATTACGGAGGACGAAGAGATAGATATCCACACCTTTTGTGGTGGCATTGAGCTCTACGTGCCCACAACGGTCAATGTTGAGGTGAAAAGCCAAAGTTTCATTGGCGGTGTAGGCAATCATGTCACACATGGCACCAATCCGAAAGCCCCAACCATCCACATCATAGCAAGCAATTTCTTCGGAGGCGTGGATATCAATAATTAGCTATTCGTCACAGAAATATGCAGTTTATCCCAGAAATGAAAAGAATTGCAACTATGTCTTGCTCTTGTGCCGTCAAAAGGGCAAACGTTTTAAAATGGCAAATGATATGAAAAAAGTTAGTTTAAGATTCGCAGCACTGATGGCTGCAATGATGATGACAATGATGACATCTGCTCAACAGAATGATAGTCTGTTGACAGACACAACGATGTGGTTCAACCAGACTCAGGAATTGAGTGGCGTGGTTGTAAAGGGACGCCTGCCTAAGACACGTGTGAAGGGCGATGCCATGCGTACCACTGTTGCTGGTACGATACTGGAGAAAGCCGGAACCATAAACGATGCGCTCTCGAAGATTCCTTCGCTCGAAGCTGAGCGCGACGGTGGCGTGAAGGTGTTGGGCCGAGGCGATGCCGAGGTGTATATCAACGGGCGCCGGGTGCAGGACATGAAGGAACTCTCTCGTCTGCGTTCTGACCAGATTCAGCACGTCGATGTAGTACAGAACCCTGGTGCCCGTTATGCAGCCTCAGTGAAGGCCGTTGTCCGCATCACGCTGAAAAAGGCGCAGGGCGAGGGGCTGAGCTTCCAGAACAGCACGCAGTTCATGTACCAGTACGGCGGTTCGTTGAACGACAATTTCACCGCCAACTACCGTACGGGCGGACTCGATGTAACGGGATCGTTCTGGGTAGGTACCTATAATCACTGGAAGGGTTTACAGGTTAACGACATGCTTTATTACGTGGGTCCGGATCTGGTAACAGGTCACTCCACTCAGGAGATCAGGCACCCCTGGCACGCATGGTCACCACAGTTGCAGTTGAATTATATGGTCAACGAAAACCACACCTTTGGCGCCTACTACAAATACGACCGCACACCCAGTGGTGAGACGAAAGGCGACTACCTGACGGATATGTTCGAGAACAGCATCCTGACAGAGCACTCCGCGAGTTACATCTGGCAGGATCAAAGTGTCAAGAAGCACATCTTCAACGCCTATTACAACGGTAAGGTAGGACAGTTGGGTATCGACCTGAACATCGACGGTCTCTTCGACGACACCAAGACACCTGGCCGTACAACGGAACAGACTACGGTTGAAAGCGCAGTCCCCGTCAACCGCACCATTGAAAGTAATACCAACAGCGCCAATAATTTCTGGGCCTCGAAGCTTATCTTCAGTTATCCCATATTGAAAGGCAACCTCTCCGTTGGTGGTGAGTACAGCTACAACCATCGCACGGATGCCTATACTTTCCAGGCTACCGACTATGTGCCCGTGAAAGCCACCGACACAGAGATTAACGAGAAGTCGGCAGCGGTCTTCGTCGAATACGGCAGACAGTTCGGCAAGGTGTTTGCTCAGGCCGGTCTGCGCTACGAACACTTGAAGAACGACTACTTCAACTTCGGTGTGAGAGAGGACGAGGTGTGCCGCAATTATGGCGACTGGTTCCCCACCGCTACCCTCTCCGCTCCCATCGGAAAGATGCAACTGAGCCTGTCGTATCGCCGCGACATCCAGCGCCCGGCCTACTCAAGCCTCACCAGTTCGACGATGTACGTCAACCGTTACACCTACCAAAGCGGCAACCCCTATCTGAAGCCGACGTATACCCATAGTCTTGTGCTGAATGCAGCCTACCAGTGGGCAAACCTCAGCGTCCAATATGGCCGAATGAAGGACAGCGAGACGATGTCCACCGAGCCATTCCCTGGCTCTGAGGATCCGCTCATCAGCCTTGTCCGTCCCATCAACAGCACTGAGGACTACAATCAACTTTCGCTGAGCCTCTCTGCACGTCCCGTCATCGGGTGCTGGCACCCTATGTGGTATGCCTTCACCGTCTTCCAGAACTATAAGACGCCGACGGCTGACGGTTCGATGAAGACCCTCAACAAACCATACGTCACGCTTGTCTGGAACAACGACATCGAATTGCCTCACAGTTTCCGTCTGAGTGCCAATGCCCAATGGGCATCGAAGGGCGACTACAACAACTTCAGCATCACAGCCCAGCGTTTCAACCTCACGCTCGGCTTGCAGCGTGACTTCAACCTCCGCCGCCTGGGCACACTGACTCTCGATCTCCGCTGCGTCGATGTCCTAAACACCAACAAAACCAACGCCACAGTCTATGGCATCCGCGAATTATCGACTGCCAATCCCGCCCGCCGCACGTTCCTCATCGACCTTGTCTGGAAGTTCAACGAGGCTCGCTCGAAGTATCGTGGCTCAGGTGCTGGCGAGAAGCAAAAGGCAAGA
>JAEEGG010018716.1_pt1 | contig 14048 bp, 6 predicted proteins | sample 9134161 | NCBI WGS metagenome assembly JAEEGG01 (sample SAMN16246543, study PRJNA631951) | gut metagenome | biome: gut microbiome; feature: rumen; material: CR-attached | host: Bos | place: Iran: Karaj | collected 2018-10 | reverse complement strand
TAGTTGTAGATGGTGTTCACGGAGTAATGCAGGAACTCGGCAATCTTCGATGAGTCTTCGATGCCCAGACGGATGAGGGCGAAGATACGGATCTCAGTTACCAAGCGGTTGTCATCCTTTGGATGGATCTGCATCTCTGGCTGTAACAGGGCGTTGAAATCGTCGACGAAATGGGGGAAGAGGTGCAGGAACACGGAGTCGAAGTTCTGAAGCAGCTCCTCCAGCTCGCGTTCTTTCAGCTCCGTTGATTTCGACATCTGGAAGAGGTCGTCGAGCTCTTTGTTCTTCATCTTCTTGTTCACCATCTTACGGTAGTTGTCAAGCTTGTCGATATACTGGGAGCAGAGGCTCATGAATCGTCCGATGTACTCCTCCTTGACGGTGTTACTTTCACTCAGTTGAGAGTTGAGAGTTGACAGTTGAGCGTTGAGTTGCGAGAGCTCCTCTTTCTGAGCGGAGAGTTGGGTGTTGAGCGTAGAGAGTTGAAGGTTAGAGGCCTTGAGCTCATTACGGGCGGTATCCAGCTGACGATTGCGACGATGGAGGAAGAAGAGCACTCCCAACAGTAACAGGGCGAGGATGCTCACCACGACGATCGACATACGGAGCACCTTGGTATTATGTTCAACGGCACTCTGATAATTCCGCTCGATCACGTTCAGGATGGGCGCTATCTGCCAAGAGCGCATACGGGTGTTAAAGCGGTTGTTGCAATCCCACGTAAAGCGGATATAACGATAAGAGCGATCCAGGTCGCCATCGGCATTCAGACGTTCTGCGAGATCCAAGAGCGATGCCTGATCCATCACAGCATGTCGCACATCGCTTAAGGCAGATTGCGCCATCCAGAACTTACGATCGTCATCCGTCTCACTGCTCAATGAGCGATAGTAGCAGGCGATGGCATAGTCGCGACTATCAGGACTCAGCTGTTTCACCCACTGACAACTGAGTTTGCGCGCCTCTTCCATACGCTGTTGCTCTTGCAACTGATAGACACGATACATGAGATAAATGGGATCCTGATGATCGATGATGGCAAAGAGCGAATCGCGATAAAGACGCTGCATCTGGTAATACTCCTCCTTGAGCGAAGGGATGTTGGAGTAATAGCCCAGCTCGCCATAGACATGCATCTGCGACTGGTAGTAGTTGCGCAAGCCCACACTGTCGAGCTGTTGTTTGTTGATCTGACGGAGGAAGGCGAGAGCCTCGTTGTAATAGCCCACGGTGGAGCACTGGAACGCCTTCAGAGCCAGACAGTTGCCCACCTGAGCCACCCTACCCTGCTGCTTAGCCCAGTGCTGGGCCTCATCGAGGTAATAGACAGCCGAGTCGTTCATAAACGACTTATACTGTTCGTAGAGTTTGAACGATAACAGGTATTTTTCCTCTGGCTGACGAGCCTGACGATATTGCTGACGTGTCTCGTCAATCTGTTGTTCATACTTAGCTACCACCTGGGGCGACTGTTCGATGGCTTCGTCGATCTGACGGAGCAGCGACTGGAAATCCGTCTGCTCCTGGGCATAGGTGGTGGCTGAGAGTGTTATTGTTAGCCAAAATAGTAGTCTTCTCATCATAGAAAGTTTGTCTTTGCGTGGCAAAGATAGTGTAAATAGAATAAATATCCAAATAAAATGGTACTTTTCTAAATAAAAGGGGCATATACTCACGTACACGCCCCTTCTGGTTAACCTAAAATCAAACTTTCTACTAACTAATTACTAACCATTACTAACCAATTAACTATGTGTATTCAATACCTTCTAATCTGTAAGCTTGAACGAGAGACGTGCTGGCAGACGGTCGGAGGCCGTACCAACAAGTGCCTCAAAGGCGCCTGGCTCAGCCACCCACTCGCCACGCTGCTCGTCGTAGAAACTCAGGGCGCGCTTGTCGATGGTCATACTCACCTGCTGTGTCTCACCAGGCTGGAGGAACACCTTCTGGAAGGCCTTCAACTCCTTGTAAGGACGATCGACAGGCGATTTGACATCGTGGATATAAAGTTGGATGGTCTCAGCGCCAGCCATCTTACCTGTATTGGTAATAGGGATGGTGAAGGTAAGCTGACCATCGGGGGTCATCACAGCCTTATCAGCCGAGAGCTTACCCAACTCAAATGTGGTATAACTCAACCCATGACCAAAGGCAAACAGCGGATCACTTTTCACTTTATCGATCCAGCGATAGCCCACATAGATGCCCTCCTTATATTCCTCGTCGATAATCTGATGATCCTCGCGCCAAGTGCCTGGGAAGGCGTCGAGCGCATGGGCACCACACTGGTTGAGGTCGGCATACCACGTAAAGGGCAACTTGCCTGAAGGGTTCACATCGCCAAAGAGCACAGAGGCAATGGCCTCGCCAGCCTCAGAGCCTACAAACCAACCCTGAACGACAGCGGGCACCTTGTCGAGCCAAGGCATAGCAACGCCATTTCCACTGATATTAACATAAACCAAATTCTTATTAGCTGCAACCAAGGCCTCAATCAGACGATCTTGGGCGTAAGGCAGACCGTATTCCTTACGATCGTGCCCCTCACAATCCTGATAGTTGCTCTTGTTCAGTCCGCCAAACACAATCACCACATCAGCCTGTTTAGCCTTCTCCACCGCCTCGGCAATGAGCTCATCGGCAGAGCGGGTTTCGTAGAGTGAGCGTCCTACGGTGACACCATTGTAGCTCTGGATGGTGTCGCCCACGTAGCCACGAGCGAAATCGACAATAGGGGCAAGGGACGAGGAGCATGAGGCAAGACGAGCACGGATGCCGTCGAGGGGGAGGATTTCCTTCTGGACTTTCAGCGAAGACGAGCCTCCGCCTACCGTCATCATCTTGATGGCGTTCTCACCTACCACAAGGATACGCTGTTTCTTCTGGGCATCGAGCGGTAACAGTGGCGCCCCCCACTTTTCACCTTTCACTTTTATCTTTTCATTTCTTAAAAGCACAATACCCTCTTGGGCAATCTTCAGGGCGGCGTCGTAATGACTCTCTGAGCAGAGGAAGCCATAGGGCTTATGGCGATTCATCGTGGTACGATAGAACAAACGGAGCACACGGCGCACCTTCTCGTCGAGTTCCTTCGTAGAGTACTTTCCTTCCTGAATCAGTCGCTTATAAGGCAGGGCCAGGTAATAGCTGTCGTAGGCGTTGGTGGCACCCATGGTCAAGCCATCGGTCCACGAGCCAAACTCCAGATCGAGTCCGTTGGTGATGGCCTCCTCCGTGTTATGGCAACCACCCCAGTCGCTCACGACCACGCCATCGTAGCCCCAGTCATGCTTCAGAATCTGATTCAACAGGATAATATTATGACAGTTGTGTTGGTTTTTATACAAATTGTAGGCGCCCATGATGCCCCACGTACCAGCCTCTGTAACGGCAGCCTTAAAGGCGGGCAGATAGATCTCGTGCAGGGCACGATCGGAGATGACGACGTTTACCTGATGACGGTATTCCTCGTCGTTGTTCAGGGCATAGTGCTTGACGCATGCAGAAACACTCTTCGACTGGAGACCCTGGATATAAGGCACCACCATGCGCGAGGCCAACCAGGGATCCTCGCCCATATACTCGAAGTTACGACCACCCAGGGGCGTGCGATAGATATTCACACCAGGACCTAAAATCATGGCCTTACCACGATAGAGCGCTTCCTCGCCCAGACTCTCGCCATACAGACGGGCCATCTGCGGATTCCACGTCGCAGCCAGACAGGTGAGGGCTGGGAAGGCCACACACGAGTCGTTGGACTGACCAGCCTGCTCCCACTCGTCCCAGAGCACATCAGGACGTACCCCGTGAGGACCGTCGTCCGTCCACAGATCAGGGAATCCCAGACGCTTCACACCAGGACTGGAGAACTTCGACTGCGCATGAATCACAGCTATCTTCTCTTCAAGCGTCATCCTTGCGAGGGCATCGTCGATGCGCTGCTCCAAGGGTTTGCTCTCATCAAGGTACGTCGGCGTCTGCGCCACAACGGTGAATAGGGAAGAATGAATAGTGAATAGTATCGCTGCCACTATCACTCTTAAAATCCATTTCTTATTATTATTTTTTACCTGATTCATATTACTAACTAATTGCTTTACTATTCACTAATCACTATACATTGTTCTCTATTCCATTCCCATACTCTGGATATACTCGGTCTGAGGCTGGCAATTTTCGAAACGGCAGTTTTTGGCAAACTGCATGAGCAACTCGCGGAACTTGGCCTGATCGGGACGTGTTTCACGCCATTCCTGATAGGTATAGTGCGGAGTTTCTGCGTATTTCACGACAATACTGTCCCAACCTTCTGGTCGAGTAATGCCCATCATGCAGGAGTTGTCTACCTTCTTATAAGGCCAGAAGGTATAGCCGATATTATTGTCCTTCAGAACCTTCACGAAATCACTCTGCCACTCCATGGTGTTATGACCGAATTCACCCATGTACATCGGACGATTAATGGAGTCGCGGAAGTTGATGTAGTGGGTGATGGCTTCCTTGGTGGCAGGACCGCCGTAACGATGACAGGTGTACATCAGTTTGTCATCATAGCTGGCATCGTCGAGCATCCAGAAGAAACTATTCCAATGGGCGCCTCCGAGCAGGATGATATGGTTCTGGTCTACCTCGCGAATCGCCTTTACACAACGCTGATAGAGGGGTTGCAGCAAGGTGTAGAGTGAGTCCTTGTTTGCGAAGTAATGGGCGATGGGCTCGTTCATCAGTTCATAGCCCAGAATCGTTGTCTCCTGACTGTAACGACTGGCAATCTCGCGCCAGATGTCACAGAACAGTTGCTGACTCTCTTCGCTCTCAAACAACCAAGGATAGCCATAACTGTCGTCGATGTTGTCACCCGTCTGTCCACCAGGACAATCGTGCATATCGAGAATCAGATACAGACCATTCGCTTTGCACCAGCTCACGATGGAGTCGATGCGCACATGACCGTCCTTCTGTCCCGTCTCACCCATATAGTCCTCATCGGTGAAGAGTTTATAGTTGAAGGGCAGACGGATGGTGTTGGCACCCTGCGAGGCAATGAAGTCGATATCAGCACGGGTGATATAGTTTTCTTTGAACTGCTGCCAGAACTCTGCGGTGAAATCAGGGCCTACAGCCTCTTTGAAGAGCAGGTCAATCATCCAGGCCGAGTTGGTGCGTCCGAAACCGAACATGTAGCCTTCAGGATTCAGCCAGTTACCGAGGTTCGTGCCTTGTATCAGCAGTTTCTCTCCATTAGGCTTAATCAAGTTGTGACCATCGATGGTAACGAAACCCTTCGCATCCTCCTGTCCGCCACCTGCTGTACAGGCAGCGAACATGAAGAGGAAAGAGGAAAGAGGAAAGAGGAAGGAGAATACTCTTTTCGCAGATAAGCGGATCCTCTTTGTATCGTTTATCTTAGTAATCATCTGTAAACCGTAAACAGCAAACAATAAACTATTTCTTCTGGAACACCCGGATGTAGTCAACTTCCATCGTGGCCGGCAGAGCACTCTCGTCGACACCCTGAGCGCCACCCCAGTCACCACCCCAAGCGAGGTTGAAGATGACATAGAACGGATCGTCGTAGGGCCAGTCGTCACGACCCAGGCCACGATTGTCATAGCTCAGTTGTACTTTGCCATCGACATAGGTGGTGATATTCTTAGCTGTCCACAGAATAGCATAGGTATGGAACTCGCCTTCGGCACCAGTACACTTCATCTCGTGGGTCACCTGTGTGTTGTTAGAGTGGACATGGGCGTTGGCATGCAAGCTCGACGATACATAGTCGGGATGGTAGCCCACCTCTTCCATGATATCAATCTCACCATCGGCGGGCCACGATTTGAAGTTCACAGGCATCATCCAGAAGGCAGGCCATGTGCCCTTACCCTTCGGCAGTTTGATGCTGGCTTCGATATAGCCGTAAGTCCAACCCTGCTTCACCTTGGCATACACACGACTAGAGTAAACCTTGCCGTTCTCCTTCAGGGCGGTGATGCGTAACGTACCGTTCTTCACCTGGGTAACCAATGCGCCTTCAGGTGTCTTATGGTTTACGTACTCTTGCAGTTCGTTGTTCACCCAGCCTTTGCCTTTCACCTCGTGCGTCCAGTCGTTGGCGTTCAGCTCCGAGCCCGTCTCAAACTCATCCTGCCATACTAACGTATAGCCCTCAGGGGCGTTATAGGCAGGTTTCTCTGCAGCAGCCTGGGTAATGCCGATGGTCTTACGAGCCGTGCCCGACATAATGACCACGCTACCTGTACGTTCTGTGGTATTGGGATTCTCGTCGATGGTAACAGCCACTGAGTTAGAGGCATTCTGTGCAGTAGCTTTGACAAAATCGCCCTCAGCATACGCACCCCACTCCTGACCTGTGGTAGTGACATGGATGGTGTAAATGCCTCCAGCGGCAGGAGCCTGAATGCTTTCTATCGAAGTGGTGATGGTAGGTACGACGGGTTCCGGCTCTTCGCTGCCCCCACCGCAGCCCGTAAGGGCCACGGCGAGAGAGAGAATGATACTATTCAGCATAAATTTATTCACCTTTTACCTTTTTACTTTTTTTACCTTTTTACCTTTATTGTGCCTCTTCAAACACAATCTTACTGATCTTCACCTTTGTTCCTGCGGGTGAGCCACCGAAATCGAAGAACAGACGGATGGCAGAAGCATCGGTACCCTCCTTCAGCGTGGCATTCTTCAGCGTATAAACGAATGGCTCATCGGCTTTGATGTCATGACGACCCTCGCAGAAGAAGTTGCTGTCGCCAGCATCCGTCAACTTGATCGTCACACCAGGACAGTCGTTATCGGCCTGCATCACCAGCTGGAAGTGGTAAGCCTTTGCAGCACTGGCGGTGAGTTTGGTATCAATATGGAACTGACCCTGCCACTGACTGCCACCCATACCCTCGGGCATGGTAATCTCGTAGGTATCGCCCTTGTGGGTTGCTACAGGCTGAGTGCCGAGTGCTGTCCAGCTGTCGTCAGCAAACCAATAGCCGAATTCACTGGCTACAGAACCATCGTCAACGCCCTTCCAGAGGTTACCAGGATCATCGTAGTTGATGACCACAGCCTCCTCGAAGTAGATCTTGCTGATCTTGACATGTGTACCAGCAGGTGAGCCACCAAAGTCGAAGAACAGACGGATAGCAGAAGCATCAACGCCCTCCTTCAGGGTAGCGCCCTCAAGCTTGAAGATAAATGGCTCGTCGGCTTTCACATCGTGACGACCCTCACAGAAGAAGTTGCTATCGCCAGAGTCTGTCAGCTTAACAGTTACGCCTGGGCAGTCGGCATCAGTCTCCATGACGAAGTAGAAGTTGTAAGCCTTCGAAGCGCTTGCAGTAAGCTTGGTGTCAATGTGGAACTGACCCTGCCACTGACTGCCACCCATGCCCTCAGGGAGGGTGATCTCGTAGACATTGCCTTTCAGAGTAGCCTCCTCGTTGGGAATCTGTGTCCAGCTGTCATTAGCAAACCAGTAGCCAAAGGCACCAAACAGGGTTCCGTCGTCAACGGCCTTCCAGAGGTTGGCACCACTCTCGTAATCCCAGTCGGCTGTTGGCTTGTCAGGATTATCAGGTTCGTCCTCACCATTGGTCAGGATAAAGCGCCATGCGATACTGCGATCAGGGGCGTCGTAAACCAGCACCATCTTCTTGGCTGTGAGCTCCTCGATACGGAACTTAGGATTCTCGTACTGGGCATCGCTCGAGATATAAGGGAATGCGGTATTAGCACCCAACTGGATAAAGGTCTGCTTGCTCACGTTACCACTGGCATCCTCCCAGTCGTAGATCTCAAAGCTCCAGGAAGAAGTCTGATCGCCGATGGTGGCGTCGAAGTCGGCTGGCTCTGAGCCCCACTTGGTGGTTCCTGTGTTCACGTAGGTCTTACCATCCTCACCAGCGCTGTAGTTGTAGGTGCCGCCTTTGCGGGTATCGGCCGTAAAGGTAATACGGTCGTCGTAAACACCAAAGTCCTTCTTATCGTCGGGCTGGGCGCTCCACCACTCTGTACCAGCTGTTCCGGCAGGGCCGCAACCCATGTGGGCCACCTCGCGGTTGGCAATACGCCACTCCTTATTACACAGACGCTTAAAGTCGGCGCTGTAGTCAATCTTGGTCTCGTTGAAGGTGAAGGTCTTGCTGACTGCTGCCTGACTGAAACCGTTGCGATTACCAATCTTCAGTTCGAGGGTATAAGTACCTGCCTCAGGGTTCTGGTAACCTACTTCCTGCAGGGTAGAATAGTTAGTGCCATTCAGAATCCACACTGGGTATGTACCAGGCTGTGGGGTGTAGGTGGCAATCATCTGGTTGGTCTCCTGGTCAACGCTGATGTTGAAGTCAACACCACTTACCGATGGAATACCATTGGGGTCTGCGCCGTCAAAGCTCTCGGGCGAGCAAGACAAGAGCGCTACGCTAAATGATAAATGACAAATGATAAATGAGAAACCTATCAAGAGCCTTCTATATTTTTGGGTAATCATATTTCTTACTATTTTTATTTTTCACTTTTCACTCTTCACTTTTCACTTTTAATAGTTGTTCTGAACCAGTGTTTGGTCAGCATCGAGCTCGCTCTGTGAGAGCGGAATATGCTTCTTGCTGGGTGTCCACGAGTTGGTGCGATAGCCATAGCTGTCGGGCACTAATTTCAAGGTAGCCTTCTCTGTAGTACCACTGATACCCTCAGCGCGTACCAGGTCGAAGTAACGCTTACCCTCACCACAGAACTCTAAGTGACGCTCGTTCATGATATCGTCGATAGTGACAGCACCCAGACTGGCCAGTCCGGCACGTGCACGTACCTCGTTCACATAGCCTGTAGCCTCGCTATTGCTGCCCCCAGTCTGCAACAGCAGTTCAGCAGCGTTCAGCAGGGTCTCAGCATAACGGTAGATACGCTTATTGTTATTGTAGTTCAGGTTCTTGGAGGCAGGACAATCCTGGTTGTTCACACTCTGCGGACGATACTTGCCATGCCAGATGTGAGTGTCCTGATAACGCTCTGTATAGGTGTAACCACGTACATCCCAGCAGGTAACGTCGCGACGGGCGTCGTTATCGGCATACATATTATAGGCTTCAACACGCATGGGCAGGAATCCCCAACCATCGTTACCAGAGTCCCAGCCTTCGCCACCACCCCATCCGTTAGGCGAGCAGAGTGTGGGGAACACGGTACCACCAGCATGCAAAGGCGTACCCCAGTCGCGCTGACCGTTATCGTCCTCATAGTTAATCTCGAAGATGCTCTCAGCGCACCATTCGCCGCTCTCATCGAACAGATCCTTGAAACTGGGGTTCAGTGAGTACTGCGAGTCGCTGATAATCTGCTTCATATAGGTCAGGGCTGTAGGATAGCGGGCTGTGTCGTTCTGGTACATCACCATCTCGGCATAGAGCATATAGGCCATAGCCTGACTAACGCGTCCGCTCTCGCCAGCTTCCCAACGCATGGGCAGCACACCCGAAGCGATGATCTCCTCGAGCTCAGGCAACAGCTGTGCGTAAATCTCGTCGGCAGAAAGCTGCGGGGCCGTGTAAGGCTCGCTCAGGTTCTCCAGATAGAAGGGCACATTGCCATAGTAGTGCCACAGAATATTATAATAGTACACACGCAGCAGACGGGCCTGCATCTCGTAGCTCTGACGGTTCTTCTCGTTGCCACCGCCCCAAGAGCAGTACTTAATCACATCGTTACAACGCTTGATGCCACTATAGAAGTCGCCCCACAGGGTACCCAGTGTGTTATTGCCGTCGCCCTCGAAGTTAAAGAGCTTATGCCAGTGCTGGTTGTCGCTGATGCTGGCGCCACCAACCCAGAAGTCGTCGCCCAGAATCTCGGCGTCGCAGGTCAGGTCGTTATAAGCTGTTCCGTCCCAATCGGGCCAGTGCAATGGTGCATAGGCCGACACGCAAGCCTCTGCCAGATGCTCATCGGTCATATAATACTCCTCCAGAGGCTCTCCAGTAGGATTCTGCACCTCCAGGAAACTGTCCTTACAAGCAGTCAGCGATACAGCTACTACGCCTGCGAACAGTACTTTATATATCTTCGTATTCATAATTATATTCTCTTAATGATTAATTTTCAATATTCAATTTTCAATCTTCAATTAAAGTGAGAGGTTGAATCCTACAGTAAAGATGCGGGCCTGTGGATATACACCATAGTCTACACCCATCGATGTGCTGCTCGAACCGATTTCAGGATCGAATCCCCAGTACTTTGTCCAGGTAAAGAGGTTCTCAGCGCGAACGTACACACGGAAGCGGTCAATGTTAACCTTCTTGGTCAGGTTGCGAGGCAGGGTATAACCCAGCGCAATGTTCTTCAGGCGTAGGTAGCTGCCATCTTGTACGTAGATGTCGCTCACCACCCAGTTCTTCGAGTCGCCTAACTTCAGCATCGGAATCTTGTTCGAGGTACCCTCGCCAGTCCAGCGATCCAACACCCAAGTAGGATAGTTACCCGATGCGATATCCTGACGCCAGGTAGCATCGAAGACGTCAGCACCAGCCACACCCTGGAAGAAGACGTTGAAGTCGAAGCCTTTCCAGCTGGCATCAAAGTTCAATCCGTAAGTCCAGTCGGGTGTCGGCTTACCAATCTTCGTACGGTCGTCGCTGGTAATATAGCCATCACCGTTCATATCAACGAAGATCAGGTCGCCAGGGTTCGAGTCTGCATGGTTCTTGGCATTGTAGGCATCGGCCTCGGCCTGGTTCTGCAGCACGCCAGCCGTCTTGTAGCCATAGAAGTATGGGAAAGGCTGACCGTTCTCGGCACGTGTGCCACCATCGCTGAACTGTGAGATGCCATAGTTCAGGAAACCAGTGTCATTACCTAAGTTCTTCAGTTTGTTCTTCAGATAAGAGGCGTTACCCTTGATGGCAAAGTGCGCATCGCCGATGTTCCACTTGTAACCCAATTCGAACTCAAGACCGCTGTTCTCCATGTCACCCACGTTACCAACAGGTCTTGTCTCACCTACGTACGATGGGATAGGCATATCCATCAGCATGCCGTTGGTCTTCTTGATATAGTAGTCAACGGTGAAGGTCAGCTTGTTGTTCCAGAAACCGAAGTCAAGTCCTAAGTCGAGCTGCTCACTCTCCTCCCACTTCAGGTTCTCGTTGGCCAGTCCGTTAGCCTTCGATCCGTAGGTCATCACAGCCTGACGTCCGAAGTAGTAGTTGCTGGTGCCACCAGTGGTGGTGAGCACGGTATAGCGGAAGTCACCAATGTTCTCATTACCGTTCTTACCCCAGCTGGCGCGGAACTTCATGTTTGTCAGCCAGTCACGGGTGTCCTTCATGAAGTCCTCGTTCATGATGTTCCAACCGATAGAGAATGAGGGGAACACACCCCACTTGTTATTAGAACCGAAACGACTTGAACCATCACGACGGATCGTTCCCTGGAACATATACTTCTCGTCGTAGTTGTAGCTCAAACGGGCAAAGAGCGAAGCCAGGTGGTGCTCCACATACGGACCAGCCCAACCGCTTACCAGACTCTTCACGCCAGTAATATTGCCGTCGGCATCGGTCGTCGTCTCAATGCTGCCACCAGTGGTGTAGTCCACGTAAGGTTTGTTCACGTTAATCAGGTTCCAGTGCGAGGCACCCGTGTAGCTGCCCTTGTACTTCAGGGCGCTCTGACCTAACACCACACCGATAGAGTGCTTGCCGAACTCCTTGTCGTAAGTCAGTGTATTCTCAATCTGCCACTGTGTGCTGTTAGCCTTTTCCGACTGAGCCTGCGTGTGGTCAGAGTTGTTGTTTCCTGAAAGGTAGTACTTTGAGATGGTAGCACCATCGCTGCCCCAGAAGCTCTGCTCAGCGCTCCAGGTGAAGTGGTACTTCAGGTTGTCCCACAGCTGCAGGTCGATACTGAACTTCGGCATGAACTTATGGCTCCAGCCCTTGCTGGGGTTACCCTGCATCATGGCAATGGGGTTGTTCTGCTCCTGGTATGAACCTACGTAGTTGGGAATCGTATAAGGATCGCCGTTGGCATCGCGATACAGGTCGTAGGCGCTATAGCGGTCAATCATGTCCTGTGCCACAGCACCTGTCAGTGTAACAGGCAGTGTAGGCGCCAGATAAAGGGCAGAACCCAGAGGCGAGCCCCATGTAGAGTTAGCATCGATACCCGTGCTGTGAGTACGCATATAAGAGAGGTTGGCGCCGATGTCCAACTTGTTCAGGAACGTGCGCTCCTTGGAAGCGTCGAAAACGTTGTACTGGTTGTTCGAGCGAATGGTCAGACGGTCGTAGTTCGACTGTCCGTAGTTACCGCCTACAATACCATCCTGGGTGTAGTAACCTAATGACAGGTAGTAGTTCACCTTCTCAGTAGCACCACTTACCGATACGTCATGCTGTACCACAGGAGCATTGTCGTTAAACAACAGCTCCTGCCAGTCGGTACCAAAGCCGGTAATCTTATTGCCGTTGGCATCGGTCAGGTTGTAAGGGTCGGCATACAACGGAGCCTGACCACCGTTCACGTACTTCTCGTTCTGCAGGATCGCATAGTCGGTAGCGCTGGTCACGTCGCGGTGCTTCCAGGCACTCTGCCATCCGTAGCTGAAGTTGTAGTTAATCTGAGCCTTACCAACCTTACCCTTCTTGGTGGTCACTAAGATCACACCGTTGGCAGCACGCGCACCGTAGATGGCACCCGAGGCAGCATCCTTCAGCACCTCAATACTCTCAATATCGTTGGGGTTCACGCTCTCCAGTCCGTACTGGTCGGCTGGCATACCATCGATAATGTACAGCGGATTGGTATTATTAATGGTACCCGTACCGCGCACGCGAACCATCGACTGCGCACCAGGCTGACCAGAGGCCGATGTCACGTTCACACCAGCGGCCATACCCTTCAGCGCATCATCGGCACGCAGACGCGTCTTTCCTTCCAGATCATCAGCGCTCACCTTGGCGATAGAGGCCGTTACCACACTCTTCTTCTGCACACCGTAGCCGATCACCACGACGTCCTGCAGTGTCTGAGCGTCCTCTTTCAGCGAAACGCGCATGTTGTTTCTGGCTGGCAACTCCTGCGTTACATAGCCGATATAACTGATTATAATGGTAGCACCCTCATTCACCTTAATGGTAAAATTGCCATCAAAGTCGGTAATAGTACCATTCTGAGGATTGCCCTTCTCAACGATCGAAGCGCCGATAACGGCTTCGCCCTGATCGTCAATCACAGTGCCCGAGATTCCCTGGGCCCAAGATGCCACTGACACCATCAGCGCCAACAACATCATCATTAACCTGCTTTTTTTCATACTTTGTTTATTAAATGTTTAATTATAAGTTAGAATATACCTTTCTTTGGTTTCTGGTGCAAAATTAGAGAAAATAAGAATCGATTTTTTGCCGATTAACTCGAAAAGTGGATGACTATAGACCCACCAAAAACGTAACAACCTGTGAAATAGGCCGTTACGTTTTCCATGTCTCATCTAAAAAGTGGATGAAATATAGAGGTGTAAAAACTACATTTAACCCCCAAAAGCCATCTCAAACCCCTCTTCCAAGCGATGGAGGAGGGGTTTTAAAACTTTCAAACTTTCAACTTCCAAATGCTGGTTTTTGAATATGCTCAGACCACCCCTAGCCCCTCCTACTCAGGAGGGGAGAATTAAGAAACAGCCCCTCGGCTATCACAAGGATGCCGAGGAGGGTCGTAATTTTAGGTGTTTAAGTTATTGATGTTCTCGCTTACATGTTTACTTGATGCTTCGCATCGAGTAGGCTCACGCTCGGTAGAGCTCAAGCGAGCTTGGCTCTACACTCGCTTAATCGCCTACTTCCAGGGATTCTCGAAGCCGACGGGGCCGTTCTCGAGTTTCTGGCAAACGACCTCGATCTCCTCGAAGTGCTCTTCGCCGTCCTCCCACTTCTCCTTGTAGTTGATGCAGTAGCAACCTGTGCCCTTCAACTCCTTCATCGTCGTGCCGTCTACGGTGTTGTAGTAGGTTACTGTGAAATCGTGGGGGTCATTGG
>JAEEGG010018714.1_pt1 | contig 14048 bp, 6 predicted proteins | sample 9134161 | NCBI WGS metagenome assembly JAEEGG01 (sample SAMN16246543, study PRJNA631951) | gut metagenome | biome: gut microbiome; feature: rumen; material: CR-attached | host: Bos | place: Iran: Karaj | collected 2018-10 | reverse complement strand
ACGACCCGAACGATAGAATCAAGGCACTCCGGCATCTGAACCTAGATGAAAATGGATGCTTCCACGGCTTCCAGTATTCACAGGGCTTTATGGAATTCTTCATCTTCTTGGACGAAGATACTCCGCTTGAAAAGGTTGTCGCACACCTGAACGCTGACTTGAAGCAGCTCCAGATTGCGGTGTTCCGTACTAGCGACCCGACCAATCCGTTCTTCCTCTCACTTCGCGAAGAAGCCGACCCGTGGGCAGTTAACAAGATTTCTGACGACGAATCCGAAGAAGATTCCGACACGCCTGCAAGCCGTCCGTACATGGAAACGCTCGAAATCACGGTGCTTCGCACTCGCGCAAGCCGCGACATCACGGACTCCGAACTTGAACGTACTCTCAAGGACATGCGCAGAAAGCTCATGCTCTGGAAGGCTGACGTCAAGGCAAAGCTTGAAATCATTGCCGAACATGACGACCTTACCCGCGACTTCCGCAGCGCAGACGACAAGCTTGAAATCGAGATGGACTCTGAACCGCTCCACCTCACTTCTGATCACGGCGAGCTTTTCCTCGGCTTCTGCCCGATCCGCACGATTTTTGACTACCACGTTGCCCTTGGTAAGCGCCTCAAGACCAAGCACAACATGGCTATCGTCAGTTCCAACATCCGTACTTACCTCGGTAACCTCACTCACACGAACGCAGCCCTCATCGATGCTTTCCAGACGATGGAACGTAACGATGACCAGAATGTGAATGTCGACGACTTCCCGTTCCTCCACAACGGTATGACCCTTACGGGCGATGACCTGCGTCTCAAGGAACGTGACGGCAAGAAGGTCCTCTTCATTGAACGCCCGAAGATCATCAACGGTGCTCAGTCCCTCTTCACGTACGAACAGTATGCCAAGAAGAGCAAGCATCCGGTGAACCCGCAGGTGCTCGTGAAGGTCGTTGTGCCGTACCAGGGTGCCGACAACTTCTTGAACCAGGTGACTATGGCTAACAACCGCCAGAACCCGGTGTTCAGCTACCATCTGCGTGCCGCTGACGACCTGCAGTTCTTCATTTGGCAGCGTTACCAGGAAGAAGGCTTTACCTACGTTTACAAGGACGGAGTCCGCCTCAAGGCCCGTACCCGTAAGCTTGAAGTCCGTATGCGTCCGGAACTTGCAAAGACCTTGTTCCTCATGGACGGAAAGCTCAGCGAATGCCGTTCCAGCGACTGCATCTTTGACAAGGAAACTCTCTACCAGCGCTGCTTCGGTGCTTTTGTGCGCGTTGCCCCCGAAAAGGAAAAGGACTTCGTCCGTAAGACTATCGCCTTCACGAAGGCATGGCAGCTCCTTAGCCGTCTCCCGATTAAGATCCGCAAGGTCACTCCGGGTAAGGGTGTGTCTATTGAAGCTAACGATGATAACCCGCTGACCCGCATCACGTGGAATGGCCGTCTTGAAGACAAGTTCATCTTCCGCAGCGCCGTTAGGGATCTCGTGGTCGCTCTCGCCCTTAAGCACTGGCTTGTTTACGGTAACCCAATCCAGGACTTCGAATGGCTCGTCGAAAACGAACTCAACTTCAACGATTCCATCCTCAAGTACGCCTCCCGCATTTACACGGACGACTTGAAGAACATCTTGATTTCTGAATTCAAGGACAACACGGCCTACTACGACACCATCACGACGATTGACAAGGATTCCGGCGAATCCGTGGAACGTCGCTTGTGGAAGGGCTTCTCCAATACGGCTACTTACGACAAGATGATCGACCTCTTGTGCAAAAAGAACCCGGCTTGGGAAAAGTGCCGTGGCGGCATCGAAATGTTCCTCTAGTTTATCCTTTAATTAGGGTCTAGAATCCGGTTTTGAAGCGCACCCGTAAAATGGGTGCGTTTCTTTTTTTCTATGTTATCGGTGCTAATTTTGTAAGTCCCGTTTTTGTATTTTTTTACCGTTGCGTTTTAGAAAGTTTTTAAAATCCGCCCTTTGGGGTTTTGCTGCATGCAGCTTTGTCGCTGTGGGTTCCGTCTGGTCTCAAGATGGAACGCTTAGCTCGTACGAATCACTTTTTGACGATGAACTTTTTCAGGATGTTCCGGCGCCTAAGTCTACAGCTTCTGTAGCTTCGTCTTCGAGCGCTCCGCCTGCTTCAAGTGCGGCAGCTCCTACATCTAGTGCTGCTCCATCCAAGCCGTCTCAACCTTCTGTGGCGGTTTCGTCTGCGGCAATGCCTGCATCAAGTGCAGTGGCGCCTAAATCGTCGGCTCCAGTTTCGTCTGCTTCCGTTTCAAGTGCATCGAAGCCTGTTTCAAGCGATGCAAAGCCTGCTTCTAGTGTTTCGGCTCCTGCCTCTAGCGCTTCGGTTTCCTCTTCTGCAGTCAAGGTGTCTTCGTCTTCTGCAGCTGCAAAATCTTCGTCGTCTGTAGCAAAATCGCAAAAGCCCGAAGTTACAGCACCTCCGCGTACGGTCGCAAGTGCAGAAACTTCTGCGGAATCGGTTTCCGAAAAATCTGCGGACGTCTGGACTCCGTCTATCAAGTATATCCCTGTGCCTAAGTCTACATCCCCGCTCGACGGCCTCCTCCCGATGGGTGGTATCGGCATGCGTGCGGGCTTGATGAATACGTCGAAAGGTCAGGTGTTCTCGCACGATATTGATGTCGCGACCCGTGAAATTGACGTGACAGAAAAGCGTGTGAACTCGCTTTCCCGTACGGATACGACGGTGCTTTGGACATCGCATTATCCGGAACTTGCAGATTACGTTTCGGACATGTACGATGTTGGGCGCAAACGACTTTGGCTCAATGGCCTTGTCGGCCAGAACGATGGTGGATACGAAGCGCCTGAAACGGGTTCTGTCTTTGATATCACGATTCCTGTGAACATGCCTGCATGGATGAAGGACTTTGGCTTCAACAAGCCGAAACTCATGCTCAAGGGTACGATGGACGTGCGCTTCAAGGGTTATGGTGAAAAGGACGATGCCGAAGGCAGCACCAAGACGAGTCTCTGGCCGTCGCCGTCCTTGGACTACAATCCGAGCTTCATGGTCGAAGGTAAGATTGGCCCGTACATCACCGTCGAAATCAAGAACGTGGATGAAGGTCTCGGTTCGCAGAACGAAGTCCGCGTGGTCTACGAAGAATCGTTCAAGGGCGAATTTGAAGATTACATCTTGCAGCGTGTTGAAGCGGGTACGACAAACCTCTCGCTTGCGGGTACGGAGTTTACCGGTTATTCCGAAAACCATCAGGGTCTTTTTGGTATCAAGGCCGACTGGAAGCTGGGCGACTGGAAGTTGACGACGATTGCCTCTCAGGATGGCGGTCAGCAGGAAGAGTATTCCATCAAGGCGAGTGAATCAACGACCGAGTTCCAGATTACCGATAAGCAGTTCCTTGCGTACCGCTATTACTTCTTGAACCACAAGGTGAGGACTGACTACGTCAATGCAGCCATCAAGAAAGGCAACATCAACTATCCGTTGTCTGACCTGAAGCTGTACAAGAGAAGCTCGCTGAATGAAACGGACAATGTCATCAAGGATGTCACCGTTGTTTATACGACCCAGCAAGGAACGGAAATTAGAAAGGTTGTAAACCGCATGGAAGAAATCCCGCGATCGGATTACAAGTACGATCCTAAGACGGGTATCTTGAAGATTAACGGTGTCAACCGAAACACGCTCATTGCGGCGAACTACAGTAGCGAGAACGAACAACGCAAGGGCAAGGATTTGCGCAATGGTGGCGAAGCGGTCCTTATCCAGTGGGATGCAACGCTGAGCGAACTCAAGGACATTGACAAGTTGATGTTGCGCAATGTGTATTCCATCGGCATTTCTGATGCGAGTGCAAACAACTTTGTGCTCCGCATGAAAAACAAGTCGGGCGTTTCCGGAAATTACTTGAAACAGCTCGGACTTGCGGATGAGTCAAACGGAACTCCGCTGGTGAACGACGCTACCATATTCAAGAAGGATTCCCTGGGTAGCTATACCGGTGAAATGTGGTTGCCCTGTAAGCCGTTTACCGATACAATTTATTCAGGACGTTCTAACGCTCTGGAACTGGCTAAGCAGAACTGCTTGGAACCTTTGCGTAATCTGGATACTACCTCGGCGATGGAACAGCTTTACACGCTCCCGGTTTACAACCTGAACCGTTACACGAGCCTGTTCTACTTTGAATCTGTGGGCAAGCGCCGTAACTCTACGCTTAGCGTGCGTGATCCGAATTCAAGCTATTCCGTGAATAGCGGTAGCTGCATGGATATTTCTCCGGGTTCTGAAAAGGTGACTGCCGGTTCGACAACGCTTATCCGTGGGACGGACTACGAAGTCAATTATGAACTTGGCCAGATCGAACTTTTGAGTGAACGCGCTCTTGACCCGAACAAGGAAATCAAGGTCAAGTTTGAATGCGAGCCCATGTTTGAAGTGGACAACAAGTTGCTTTTGGGTGCTCGTGCAGAATTGCCTCTTGACCTCTATGGCTTTGGTGCTGGTTCTGTCTTTGGCATTACCGCCCTTTACAAGAGCCAGAGCACAACCGCCGAAGTTCCGACTCTTGGTAACGAACCGTACTCCAGCTTCCTTTGGGGCTTTAACCTCCGCTTGCAGGATTCTGTGCAGGCTCTCACGGACTTGGTCAATGCCATTCCGGGGATCCAGACAACCGCATCTTCGAACTGGCGCGTTGAAGCTGAATTTGCCGGTAGTAGGCATAATGCGAACACGAGCAGCACGCAGACCGCTCTTGTCGAAGACTTTGAATCAACCTCGACTGGCCTTGTGTATCCGCTTTCTAGGCAATCCTGGTATCCGGCATCTCCTCCGGGCGGTATTGACTCTCTTCCGTTCAGATCAACTTACATCGAGGACTTGGACTATCGTCATCAGGGTGAGTTTATCTGGCATAGCAACAATACGGAACTCTACAAGTATATTTACGATAACGTTGGCAACTCTGATGTCGATAACCAGCACTTGACGGTGCTCAAGATGACGTTGCGCCCGAATGATAACCTCATGGGTAATTCTTGGGGCGGTATCATGCGCGCAAACAGCTCGTATTACCAGGACTTGAGCGAGATGAAGTACCTTGAAGTGGTCGCTCGCGGTAATTCCGGTTCTATCTTTATTGACTTGGGTCTTGTCAGCGAAGACATCTCGATTAATGGTTATGCACCTAACGGTATTTACAACGGTGAAAACCAGCTCGGCATGACGACCGCAAGGCACGATAGAGGTCTTGACGAGCTTACTGGTCAAGATGAAAGCAGTGTCGTTTGGGATTGCCGCTATTCCGTCTGTCGTTCGGATACCTTGAGTGCCTCTAGGGGTAATATTGATCCATCGACGAGAGATATTGCCGGTGATGACTTCAAGGACCTGGATGAAGAAAGCGATCCGCCGAAGAGCATTAACGGTACTGAAGGTAACTTGGGCGAACGTGCTTATGATACCGAAGATATCAATAGGAACGGTTCCTTTGATACAGACATTAGCTTTGTTCGTTACCGCATTGACCTTTCTAGCACGGATAAGCTTGAATTTGAAGAACTGAAAAACGGCTGGCGCAGATGGCGTATTCCGCTGAGCCAGTACGATACGATTGTCTCTTCGACGGGTAGCGGCTATCGCGAAATCCTTGCGGAATCCCATTTCACCCGTATGTGGCTGGGCCGTCTTGGTCCTGGTGTTTCCGAAGCGAAGGTGCAGGTGGTAAGCCTCGGCGTTTTGGGCAATGCCTGGGAAGAAACGACTGTTGCTAGCTTGTATCGCACTTCTACGAACGAAAATTCGCAGATTGTCGAAGTGAACGGTGTTGAAAACACGGTCACGGAAACGATCTCTTCTGATACGACCTACATCAATGTTTCAACCATCAACAACCGCGAAAATGCGAAGACGTATTTCAAGTCCCCGAATACGGTGACGGAACGCGATGCGGATTCGAATGCCCCGCTCAAGGAAACGGCTCTTGTCTTGGATTACCACAACATGAGTCCTGGCCAGGAAGTCGGTGTGACGCGCGTGTTTGATGTTGATACGAAGAACTTCTCGGCGTATAAGTCCCTGAAGATGGAAATCCATTACGAAAACGGTGCCGAAACGAAGTCCTCTGTTCCTGTGCGATTTGCATTGCAGTTTGGCGAAGGCTCTATTGATGGCTCCAAGGACTATTATGAATGGAGTTTCCGCCCGAAGGATTTGGACATGTCGGGTTGCACTCCGGACCGCGTGCAGGATTGCCATGAGCAGAACTGGATTGATAACGCCTTTGCTATGAACTTGTCCGACTTCTCGGACCTCAAGCGTGGCCGCCATCCGCCTTATTTGGACCCGGTTGTCAAGAAACTTGACGGTGATAGGGAAGAAGTGCTTCGCTTGGTCGGTAACCCCTCCATTACGAAGGTGGACTGGATTCGTTTTGTGATTATCGCGGATTCTTCGGCTTCTCGCAATGACCTCAAGGGTACATTCTGGATTAATGACCTCCGCCTTTCTGACATGGATACGGAATGGGGTTATGCCGCCCGCGTGAACGGTCAGGTGAATTTTGCAGACTTTATCTCGCTTTCGGGTGCTGTGCGTTATCAGGACGGCGACTTTGCAACGCTCTCCAATTCGGGACGTTCTCCGAAGCCGGACCTCGCTTCCGCCGCATCGCAGCTCGATATCTCTGCTGACATTTCCATTGCGCTCAACAAGTTCTTGAACGATTCTCTTGGATTCCACATCCCGATGTCGTTTAGCTACCACAGCTCTACGAAACGCCCCTACATGAAGCCCACAGACGACATGATCCTCAACAAGAGCAGCTTTGTCGATTTGACGGGTGATATGTTCCAGGGCGACCTTGCCGTAGAATCCGAAGAAGAAGAAAACAGGTTGAGGGATAACGCTGAATCCAAGGGCTATGAATCCTATGAACAGGATTTGGGCTTTAGCATCAGCTACCATAAGGATTACAAGGCTAGCGAAACCAAGCTAGGTGAATTCTTCTCGCAGGCATTCTTGGAACGTCCGGCGTTAAGCTATTCTTACCACCAGTCCGAAGGCCGTTCTACGACATCGGCGGACTCCACGTATTCGTACCATGCGATGTTCGAGTATAAGCTGGGTACGTTTAGCATGTTCAAGTTCAAGCCGTTCGAAAGCCTTTCAAAGTATTCCTGGCTCAAGGACTTCTCGAAGACGGAATTTGAACCGTGGCCGCAGACTTTCGATTTGACATTGTTCGATTTCAACTACGTGCGCTATGTGAACCAGACTCGCGATCCGGACTTTGTGGAACCGCAGGTCGATAAGGTCGTGACTTATACCGCCGAACTCAACCACAAGTTGAACATGCGCTGGAACATCCTTTCGTTCCTCTCGACGAGCTATTCTGTCAATATCAAGCGTGACATGTTTGGCGGTGGAGACCGTGAAGCTTTCGTGAAGGAAAACTTCTTTACGTTTGACAAGGGCGGTCTTTTTGCGAGCGGTTACATCTTTGACCACGATCATTCTGACAGAAAGGTCTACGTCTCTCGCGACAGTCTCGTAGTTATCCCGCTGGATACGATTGCAAAGACGGATGCCAACGGCAAGCAGCTCCCGATTGACTTGCAAAATCCGGATTCGTACGAAATCCGCTATGATACGACTTCGTTCTACAAGGTCGATAGCGTTGGACATCGCGAATATGGACGTGCTTACGGCATTCTCCGTAACGAACGTTCCAGAAATCAGCAGTTCAGGATTAACTTCAATCCCAAGCTGATTCCGTTCTTGCCGTTCAATATGCAGTTCTCTTCGGACTTTAACCAGCAGAAGAGTATTCCGGACGATTTCAATTTTGAAGATCCGTCTAACGTTGAAAAGAATTACTGGACGATTTCGCAGACGAACCGCTTTGAATTTACTCCGGCTCTCAGAATCATTGATCTTGCCAATTTATTCGGCAAGGATAACGCTGTTGCCGGATTCTTCAACAAGCTCAAGTGGCGTGAAGTCAAGTTCAACTGGAATGCAAGCACGAACACGGTTGGTGAAAACTTTACGCTTTCTCAGCTGTACGAAGAACAGGGCGTGACGCCGTTCCAGTATTACCTCTATGGTCTTGGTCTTGGTGATGGTCACGGTGGCCGTGGTCTCTGGAATATCATGACGGGTAATATGGGCATGACTAGCCGCGATGACTTTACCGGTTTTGCCCAGTACAGGAACAAGAATGTGGATACGCTTGTCTATCAGGGTAGCTTCCGCAATTCTGTGTCTCGTTCTTTGCAGATTTCTACAGGCCTCACTTTGCCGTTCTGGGATATTTCTTTGTCGACAGACTTCCAGTGGAAAGAAGACTTCTCGCAGTCTCGTGAATATCCGCTGTACATCGATACGACAACCACCTTCCCGAAGTTTGGCATCGGGATATCGATTCCGAACATTTCCCAGAAGGTTTCGTTCTTGAATCGTTTCCGTAGCGTAAGCCTGAATAGCCGCTTTGACTATTCCCGTACGGTGACAAGCCGTCCGTTCCAGAGCGCCGAAGATTCCTGGGCTAGAGTCTGGAACTTTAACCCGCTTATCCGCGTTTCTGTCCTTACGCAGAACAACTTGCGCATTGAAAACAGCGTGCGTATGAAGATTGAATCTACCGACCGCCGCCCGAAGGAAGAAGTGATTTCGAATCCTTGCTGGCCGGATGAGTCCGAGGATATCTGCACGGATACCACAAAGTACTTCCTTGAAACGCCGTGGATCCCGACTTGGCTGTATAATGACTTTGCCATTAATGTCGGCGATGACTTCTCGATTTCGTATCCGCTTAAGCTCGACAAGGGCTTCCAGATTTGGAAGTGGTTCTTTAAGCTTAAGAACGATATTGACTTGAAGCTTACTGCCGGTTACGATTACAGGAAGACTATCCGTAAGGAATACAAACCGGTGGAAGGTTATGACATGATGAACGAGGAATCGGGTACGGATGGCGTATTTGTGCGTTATCAGTATGATTCCGGCGTGAAGCCTTTTGTAGCTTACAAGCCGAAGCTCGAATTGAACTACCGCACGGTTCCGTCAAGAACGCACGAATGGTTCATCCGCCCGAGTGCTTCTTACACGTTCAACAAGATGGCTTCGCTCAGTTCGTACATCGAGTACAGGCAGATTCATGAAAAGCTGGATGACGAAACGGCTCATATCCGCCAGATTCTCCAGTTCGAACTTGCTCTGATGTTGAGATTTGACTAGGAGCGATCGCGACATGTCTAAAACGAGAGTCGCAGTCGGCATGAGCGGTGGCGTGGATTCGTCCGTTGCCGCTCTTCTTTTGCAACAGCAGGGTTATGAAGTTGTGGGCGTGACGCTCCGCGTTTTGCCTGATGTTGATGGCTCCTTCGATGCAGAAAACGACCCGAGTGTCGTCCGCGCAAAAATGATTGCCGATAAGCTTGGCATTGAACATCATGTGGCGAACTGCTCCGACGCTTTTACGGGTGAAGTCTTAAAGCGCTGCCATGCGGACTTTTCGCATGCACGTACGCCGAACCCTTGCTGCTATTGCAATCGCTTTATCAAATTTGGCTGGATGATGGATTATGCCAAATCGCTCGGCGCCGAATTCTTGGCGACAGGGCATTACGTGCGCATCGAAAAAGTGAATGGTGTGCGTAGGCTTTTGCGTGGGCGAGACCCCGGCAAGGACCAGAGCTATTTTTTGTTCTGGGTGCCCGATGAACGCCGCAATCATGTGCTCACGCCGCTTGGAACGTACGTGAAAAGCGAAGTGCGCGAAATCGCCGAGCAGAACGGCTTTGTGAATGCCAAGACGGGCGACAGCCAGGACATTTGCTTTGACATTTACGGTTCGCAATACACGGAGTTTTTGAAGGAACGCTTTGGCGAGATGACGCGCCCGGGCCGCTTCGTGGATGAGAAGGGCAAGGTTTGGAATACGCACGATGGGTTCCATAAGTACACGGTCGGTCAGCGCAAAGGTCTGGGCGTGGCGATTGGCGTGCCTGCGTTCGTGAAGCACGTGGACCCGGAAACGGGCGACATTCTGGTGACGGGCGACAAGTTGTCGGTCTGCTTTGATCGCGTGGAAATGGTCAACTGCGAATGGCACGGCGGTGCGCGGGAGGTCGGGACGACGTTCCGCGCCGAAGGCATGGTGCGTTACCGCCAGCGGGTGGTTGGCTGCGAAATTACCATTGTCGATACGAATAAGGCGGTCGCCGTCTTTGACGAACCGCTTTTTGCCGTGACTCCAGGCCAATGTGCCGTTTTTTACGATGGCGATATGGTGCTCGGCGGCGGCCAGATTGTGTAATCTTTGTTTTTAGATGCAATATGAACCGATATGTTGTTATTGCTTTAATATTTGCAACATCTCTACTTTTTGTCGGATGTGCTTCTAGTTACGAGATGTGGGTTTCCGTATCCGATGGCAAAGGGGACTATTCCATTTATTGCGATGGAAAACAGGTTTGTCCGGCAAGCGATTATTGCCGATTTAAATCTTCAACAAGTGAAGATGCAATTTATCTGGAAGCACGAAAAAATGAAATAGTTTACGGCAATTTGTGGGTAAGTCGCGGCGAGTCCTCATATCATTTTAATGCCGGCTTGTTGCGCTATTGGCCGTTCTTTTCGGATGGTAGGGGGAGCGGTGGTGTTGTAACGACGTTGTTCTTTTTCGACATGATTATGCTTCCCGTAGCAGTCGTTACAGCTGTCGTCCCCACAAAAGAATATGGAAAATTCCCTACGGAAGTAACCATTCCTATAACGCGAAATGATTCTACATGGGTTAGTCCCTGGGACAAACCCTTCAAGTAGTTAGTTATCCCTTGAAATCTTTATACCAGGCGGGGAGTTTGCCTGCTTTTTCCAAAGCGGAAACGTCAAACATGCGATCCATTTCCGTCACATTTGATACGTCCCAACTGCTAATATCGCCATTGAACAGCGCACAGCAAAACATCTCGCGCATGTCCCGAACGTTAGACACGTCCCAGTGGCTGATGTCACCTGTAAACCGGGACTTCCTGAACGTTCCCATCATGTTTTGGACTTTGGACACATTCCAGTTGCTGATATCACCGTTGAACAGAGATTCATCAAACATGCATGCCATTTTTCCCACATTCGAAACATTCCACCGACTGATGTCGCCATTGAAATTCGAACCGCTAAACATGTGAGTCATGTCTGTGACGTTTGAAACATCCCAATTGCCGATGCCAAGATCGAACGGAATCCGTTCTTCCTCTTTACCTGTGTCAAGATTAAGAATCGCCCCGTTTCCATAAAACATGCCGCTCATGTCCGTCACGTTCGAGACATCCCATTTGCTGATGTTTCCTCTAAAGTTTTGCTCGGCAAACAAGTCATGCATGTCAGTCACTTGCGACACGTCGATAAAATTCAAGTCGCAATTCTTGCCTTCGTTTTCAAAGGTTTCTTCAATGAGTTCCAATAAATGATCGCGGTCGCGAGCGGAGACTTTTTCGTGCGGGTTCATATATTTGCTTATTACTTCACAATCCCGACTTCACTGAGCTTTACGAATCCGCGGATTTTTTCGCCGAGGCGGATTTCTGCAAAGTTGCCTTGTTCGCCGATGACTTCAAAGCTTGTGCCTTCAGAGAGTGTGTTGAGCGTTTGCGACTTGTCGCTCGGGGCGCTTGTCACGTCGGCGCTTGAGGCGGTCACGACGCCCGTGATGTCTGTTTCAAGCGTGTACATCTTGTAAAGTGCGCTTGCGCCAACGGTGCAGAGGATGACGCTCATGCCGAACACGATGCCCGTGCAAATGTTCTTGCCGCGGCTACCGTTCACGAAACGGCGGGCGAGAATCACGAGTGCAATAGCCCAGAACAGAACGAGTGAAATGTTCATTTGGCTCTTGAGCGAAATGGCGTGGTGCAGGTCCATCAAGCCTTCGAGAATTGGGTTCTCTTCTTCGTCGCCTTCCTTGTCGCGGGTCTTAGTCTGTGCGAAATTCAGGTTGTGCTGGATGTCGTCATCGCTTGGGTGCAAACGGAGTGCTGACTTGTAGTAGAAAATAGCAAAGCCGAGTTTCCCGCTGCGGTAATAGGCGTTACCCAGGTTGTAATAGAGGTCCGCATTGACGATGCCTTCGTCAACGCATGTGCGCCATTCGTCAATCGCGCGTTCAAAATCGTTTTCGTTATATGCTTTGGTGCCGGCTTCGATGCCTGCGCATTTTGGTGCTGCAACACTAGCTGTAGCCATAAGCAAAAGTGCCGCCGCAATCGTTATAAAAATTCTATTCAGTTTCATAAAGTCTTCCAATAAATTTTTTCGTATCACGCTCTGTCATCCTGGAACGACCGCAGGGAGTGATAGGATCCATTGTTTTTTACAGTTTTAGCGCCTCACAAAGCTTTTCAACATCTGCGAGCATTTGGGACTGTTCTTCGGTCGATGCTGTGACCGGAGCAAAACGCACAAACGAGCATTTTTCAAGCCAGCTGTTGATGGCTTCAATCGTTTCTTCCTTGACGCCGCGCTTTGAAAGTTCTTGCTTCATTTGCGGGCGGGTCATGCCCTTGAATTCGACGTTCGTCAAATTGCTGAGGTAATCGATGAGGCCGTTTTCAAGTGCTGCAAAGAAAGCCTTGCCGTCGCCGTTCTTGAGGGCGGTGCGGGCGTTCGCGAACTTTTCCTTGAGAAGCTTGTTGGCCTTGCCCTTGCGAACGAGAGCCGTGTTGCTGTTGCGCTTGCGGTTTCTCGTGATGGCAAAGTTTGCAATCAGGTAGAACGGAATCGCTGCTGCAAACAGAATCCAGAAGAGCACGCTCCTGTGCGGGGCGCTAGATTCGGACTTGTCTGTAATCGGGTGGATAAAGCGGATGTCGCTGCCGAGGAATTCAATTTCTTGCTTTTGAACGACAGGAGCCGAGGTGCCAGTGCCTGCGGAAACCGGAGCTTGGTAAACGGGTTCTGCGGGGGCATCGCTCTTTTCAACTTCGATAGTCCACGGGCCTGCCGAAGCGGTTTCGTACTTCTTTTTAGCCGGGTTGAACCAGGAATATGTAATGGCCGGAATTTCGAAAGTTCCCTTTTTCTTCGGGTAGAGGAAAACTTTGATATCCTTTGAGGTAATGACCTTGGCTCCCTTGACTTTCTTATTGATGCTGTTTTCGGGCGGTACGGAGCGGAATTCGCTAAAGTCGGGGAGTTTCGGGTCCGTGATGGTTCCTGGAGTGCCATCGCCCTTGATGCTAATCGCAAGAGTCAATGCTTCGCCGACCTTGAGATTTGTGCGGTCGAAGTTGGCGCTAAAGCTGTAGTTGCCGACCATTCCCGAGAAATCGTCGGGCTTGCCTTCGGTCGGGAGCGGGAGAACGGTAATGGAAAGCGGAGCGGTGGAGGTTTCCGTTTCGATGGATTCCTGCTTCACGCTGCGGCTGGAGAATGACATGCCGCCCATTTGCTTCTTTTCTTCGACGACTTTGGGTTCACCGAGCTTGGTGTACTTGAACTTGAAAGATGGAATTTGGAGCGTGCCGTTCTTGGTCGGGCTGAGCCATGCGTATTTGGCAGATGCCTTCATTTCGCGACGGGCGCCTTCGACCGGCTTGAAATCTAGATTCGAGAGGTCGTTGCGGTGGACGATGAAATCGTTGCCGGTGCTCATGTCGGTAGCTTGGAGGCCGCCCTGGAAGTGCTCAAAAGTGTGGAGGCTGAGGGTGACGCTGAACTGTTCACCTTCGTAAATGGATTTTTTGCTCGGGGTAAGGCTTACGGCGAGAGCGTCATCGTTATAGGAACGCTGCACGCTGACCGGAATTTTGCTGCTGATGGTGTTGGCTTCGCCGCCAATCATCCAGGTAAGCGTTCCGAGGTCTTGTGTACCGGTCTTTTTCGGGGCTTTAATCTTGAAAGAATAGACGCGAGCCTTGTAGGCTCTTCCGCCCCCACCGAAAAACGAGTTGAAAATATCGTCCATGTCCGGGCGCATCACCTGATCGGCACTGTCGAGCCCGAGGAGCTTAAAGTTATTGCGTGTTTCGAGGCGGAGCGCGCCTCTG
>JAEEGG010018713.1_pt1 | contig 14050 bp, 13 predicted proteins | sample 9134161 | NCBI WGS metagenome assembly JAEEGG01 (sample SAMN16246543, study PRJNA631951) | gut metagenome | biome: gut microbiome; feature: rumen; material: CR-attached | host: Bos | place: Iran: Karaj | collected 2018-10 | reverse complement strand
CCTCGGGAACGGACGATTTCCTGCTCTTCGGCGACACCTTCCTCATAATGGCGTGAGGCCAGCTCCTGACGGCTGTCCCAGGCACGGAGGACGGCGTTGCAGAGGGTGTTCAGGGGCAGCGCGCCCTTATAGTAGGCATCGACGACCTCGTCAGAGACGGTGAGCACAAGAGGCACGCCGTCGATGTCGGCGACAAGGGTGTTGCCCTGCATGGCAGGGTTCTTGATACGACGGTCGAGGGCTTCATCCCGACAGGCCTTGTACTGGCGCGGCATGTCATGGGTGATACCGGCATGGTCGAGGGCTTCATGGCCGGCCTTGTTCAGCAGGTTGGCACCGCCAAGGCCGATGAGCATCATCTTCAGGATGGGATTATTCACGAACATGCCTCCGAAGATGGCGGCTATCGGCATGAGGTTGTCGGAGATATTCAGCCGCTTGGTCTGGCCGGTGAACATCCCAACCAACAGGTCAGGAAGCATGGCGATGACATAGCCGAGGTTCCTGCCTACATCACCGAAGCCGCCAAGGCCGAGCGCATCGAGGGCGTTGCCCCAGCCGCTGACAGACTGGTCCGGCTGACGTCCGACAGCCTGTACCTGCTGCTGGTCTGCAACAGGGGCAGGCTCCTGTCCTCCTAACTGCTCACGCATGGCGAAATGCAACTCACCCGCCTGGCGGAGCCGTGCCGTATAGTCGGGCATCTCCGGCATCTGTATGGTTCTCCGGGTTATACCGGCTCCTATCGGCGGCACGAGGCTGTCCCCGTCAAACAGGAAAGGATTCGTGGCGTAACGACGGATAATCTTGTTGCTCATCTGTTCATTGGCCTTCTCCACATAGTCATTGCCATAGGGACTGACAGCGGAACTCCGGCTTACATAATCGGCAAAGACATCCCTGCGCCGACCGAATAGGCCAAGGCTGACGAGCTGGCTGACATTCTCGTCATACTCATTGTGCTCACAGACATCCTCGATGGCAGAGAAGCCCATGTCAACGGCGACGAACTTACCGAGTTTTCCCCAGTTGGCCGCTCCTCCAGTGGCGGGCGCTATCGGGGCGAGGAGAACGAGGTCGGTGACGGCTCCGAGGGCCTTTCCAGCACCACGCTCCAAGAGGCTGGGGTCGTACTTCTCGACACATTTCCTGTCGATGAACTTCTGGAGGTCTGACGTGGGATTGCTCAGCAGATCCAGCAGCGACGACTTGCGGGCCTCACTGAAGATATAGTCGGCAGAACCCCTGATGGGATTCTTCTCCACCTCATAGTCCACCATCTTCATCAGCAGACGGTAGTTGATATAGCTGGAGGCGATGTCACCACCGGCTTCCTCACAGAGCTGTCGGTATTTCTCCTCACCGACCTGCGCCACGGCAGCCGTGCGCCAGCCCGCCGCCATGACCTCCAAGTCCTGGACGAAGGCCCTGTCACGGTTCATGTCGCTCATGGTCGCCTCTATGTCATTGGCAGGACAGCTCAGCGAGACGTTAGTGGCATACTCCTCACCCGGGAAGAAGGTGTTCCTCACACCGAAGCCCGTGGCCATCGTCCCAAGGCGGCGGTCATCACGGCACGACTGATGGAACTCCAGCCTGGGGAGGATATGCTGCTTGAAATACTCATTGACACAATACTCGGAGTCAATGAACATCTGCTCTATCTGTTTCTCTTCCATAACGATCCTGGTTATAGTCCCAACAGCTGCTGCCTGGTCTGCGCGATGGCATTGCTGAGCACGCTCATCTGCTTCGGATAGAAACGGGTCAGCCACGCATCCTTGCCTATCTCGTCATTGACGAACTTCACAGCCATGGCACGCGGTATCTCCACGGCCTTCTCGCCTTTCTCACGACCGTTGAACCACGCCTTCGTCCACCAGCGGTGGCCGGAGGCATCGGCATAGACGGAGGCGGTACGGCTGACATCATAGCTCTGGGCATCGAGAATCTGAAGGCTGGCCAGCGGGTCTACGAAATAGCCGTCGGCGGCTGCCTGCTCATCAGCTTTTTTTTTTGAGCGTCATCCCATGTAGAGAGATAGACATGATGCCTGACCGCCATATAGTTCAGGAAGTCACCGATGAGGAGGTTCTGGAAGCGGGCGGCCAACGGCGCACCGCGACCGCTTAGCCCAAGGGGGTTGCCGATGGTCGGCATAGCCTCATAAAAATAGTTCTTGTCGGCAGACTGAGCGAAGATATTGCGCAGAGAAGACTCCATGCGCTTGGGCGGCACATAGCTGCCCTGCATGATGTCGTACATATAGCTGCCAAGCCAGCGCTGCATCATCTGCTCTATCTCCTCCTGGTCCTTGTCATAGTCCGTCCTGACCTTCACGCCCATGTTGGCGAAGATATTTCCACCTTTCATCCCCATGGACTGGAGCTGGAGGATGTTGCCGTATATCATGCCGAGGAACTCCATCGGGTCGAGCGGCTCGCCGCCAAAGGACACCTCGAAATGCAGGAAGTCACCACTAAGGGCAATCTCCTGACCAGCAACGACACCCTTGCCGTAGCCGACGTAGGCCTCACTGACATGGCCGTACTTCACCTCATACTTCCCGTACTTGGTGATGATATAGTTCCCGTGTACGGCATCGGTGCCAGCACCGACGACGGTACCCGTCGCCAGGGCGAACAGCGGTTTTCCGCTGCATACGAAATCCACACCCCTATGGTTGAACGGCTGTCCCGTGACCGGGTGCTTCTGCTCACCGAAGCCCAGCGTCACCTGTATCTCCTCATCGTCTGCCGAGGCAAACGGCATCATGAAGCCACTCTGTGACTCCAAGAGCATATCCTTTGAATAGTTCATCTTCTTGGTCTGTATATGACTTGTCCGTTATCTTCATCATTGCCTTCCGTCTCAGGGAGCATCGGCTGCTGACGGCCACCGACCTGGCCCTGCGCGGGGGCAGCGGCAAGCTGCTGTGCACTGGCGGCCTGCTGACCACCGCCGAAGAGTCCGAAGGACATGGCGGCGACAAGGCCGCAGACAATCTTGCCCATCCAGCCGAAATTGCCGAAGAGCATCAGCCCGGCGGCAATAAGGCCCACAAGGCTGCTCGTGCCGTTGCCGAAGATATTGCCGACGAGGTTACCCAAACCTCCGAAGAGGCCGGAGGCTCCCTCCTTGACACCACCAATGGCATCGCCAACACCGCTGATGAGTTCCTTGCCCTTCTCGACGGCCTTGTCCGTGCCACCCTCACCCAGGAGGGCATCACCGATGACAGGGGCCACGCCATCCTTCTTCAGCTGGTCCATCCTGTCCTTGCCCAAGGCCCAGTCACCCCAGGTGTTCAACGCACCCTGTCCTGAATAGATGCCGTAGCCGACACCGCCGACGACAAGGGCGCCCTTCGTATGCCGCAGTCCGAAGCCAGTGCCCCGGACGAGGTTCCTTCCCAATGTCTTTCCCCAACCCATAGCAGCTCCTTTCCTTAATGGATGTTCAACGGGTTATACTCGACAATGGCACGCGCACGGTACGCATTGGTCTTGGGAGCCTTGTGGCGGCTGCCGTCACTCATGGAGAAGAGCCAGGCCTGATTTCCCTTGTTCTGCTCCACCTCGGTACTCGTCCAGTACCAACAGGCACCGCCTTCTGCATCGCCACAGAGAGGCACGCCACCGCAACGCTCGATGATGGGGTTCACCCTGTCCCTGGCAAGGAACAGCAGCCCCATCTCGGCAATACTTGGGATATAGTCGCTCTGCCAGTAGTAGTGATAGATGAAGGCTTCATCGGCCAAGGGAGAACCCTTACCACTACGGCTGTCACGGTTGTTCTGCATCGCCGTGGTGTTCTCATAGCCGTCAAAGGCCGTCTCATCACAGCTGGTGCCCAGCTCCATGCCCAGCGTGTCGCAGAAGGCGACAGGGGCGATCTCATCCAGCAGGACGGCGAGAACGGGATGCTCCTCCGTCTGCGGGGCAAAGACGACGGCAACGGCCTTTCGGGAGTCCTGCACAAAGTAGGCATCGGTGCTGAGCACCTGACCGTCGTCACAGAGGATATAGCCGGTATGCACGTCGAGGTCGACGGCCTCATGCTCATCACAGGAAGCAAGGAGCATACTGAAAACCGACAATAATGGAAACAGGAATAACTTCTTCATAGGTCTGATGTATAAAAGTGGTTACAATGGAACTTTAACACCGACGGCAACACCCGTGCGGAAGAGGTCTTCGCCCCTGATGATGACATCCTCCTTCACCTGGAAGAAGAGCTGCCAGCCATGCTTCAGGGCGTAGGAATGCTCATAGCCAAGATGGATGCCACCGACGAAACGGTGACGGTCACTGCCGCCGCTGACACCGAGACGGGCATTGCCATGGTGGTTGCGGCCACGGCTGACGCAAGGCTTGTAGGCGATGCCGACATGCCATGTGTCATAGCTGTCCCAGAAGGACTTGGTGGTGACATGGCCGGCCTCGGGGTCGTCCTGAAACTTCAGGTAGCCCGTGGCGAAATACTCCCAGGCATGATGGTAGCGGGTCTCATGCTCATAGCTGACAGTGGCATCGAAGCCGCGCTCATAGAGGGCACCGACACCGACGGTCAGGCGGTTCTGGTTACTGCCCTGGGCCTGCACCGGGCTGACAGCGAAAACGGAGAGGGCGAGAAAAACCAATCCGATGATGGTAGTATATGACTTGTTCATAGTTGCATACTTTGGGTTACTCTTCCTTTAACAACAGGGCATCGAAGCTGTCGGCGGCGAGGACATCCTCGTAGTCGATGGTCATCGTGATGGTACGACCGCTGATCTGCCTCTCACTCAGCTCGATACTCAGCACCTTGTCACCGGGGAAGGTCATCTTCTTCAGCACTGCGACATTACGGTAGCCATGACGGAAGCTGGCACTCCTGTCAAGGACGAAGACAGGATCCAGCTCCACCATCTGTACGTTGGTGGCCTTCTGCTGCTTCTTGTCGGCCAGCTTGAAACGCAGCTCGTCGATGTCGAAGCGAAGGCTCGTCCTGTTCTCCACGCTGAAGTCAATGAAGAAATACTCGCCGACGGAATAGACATTGTTCAGGCGCATGACCATCCGGCGGTGCTTCGTGCTGACATTACGGTACTTGGCAGGGCTGTTCCAGATACGGCGGGCAAAGCGCACCATATCCTCAGTGCTCATGCTCACGGCAGGGTTATGGAACGCAGTCTGCTCAGCGGGCAGCACCTCCTTGTCAGTGACGGCTTCCTCCAGGCGCGTGGTATAGACGAGGGCATACTGCGCACGGAAACGCTCGCAGACGACAGTGACGATGGCCAGCACCTCGCCATCCTCATGGCCACCCTCCTTGGGCTTCAGACGGATGACATTGCCGATAGGCTTGTCACCGGCCACAAGGTCGGTGGAGATGTCCACCAGACGAATAGGCTCCGGGGATGTGACGACGGTCGTGACATGCTCGTTCACGGTGAGCTGCTCCATCTCGTTATAGGTCTGCTGGGCAGAAAGGCTGCCGGGCAGCAGCAGGGCGCACAGGAGCATCGCGCCACAAAAAACAGTTCTCTTGACTCGCATAATTTCCTATTTTATTATTGAATTATTTATTTCTATCATTATATAACATGAACGTCAACGGCGCTTCTTGTCCTTGGAGTTTACAAGATAGACCTGGGTGCCGTACTTCAGGCGCACACGGTTCTTCTTGATGGCCTTGCTGATGGCATTGGAGGTACGACGGTAGGCATTCTGTAGGCCCTGCATGGCCCACTGCTCGACATTATTGCCGTAGTCGCCTCCGTCATTGAGGTTCATGTTGGTCTGCATGGCGGAGCCGCCGACATCCCTGACGGTTTCCATGAACTGCGAACCGGGGACATACAGCCCTTCGAGGCCGTCGGTATCGAAGATGGTCAGGCCGACCTTGAACAGCTCGTCACCGACCATGATGCTCTCCACCTTGCCCTTGGCACGCTGCTTGCTGAAGCCGCTCATCGTGGCATAGAGGTAGCTGCCCTTCTTCATGGGGATGTCACCGACCTCGATGTCATCGAGCAGACGGAGGCGCACACGGCTGCCTTCGGTGGCCTTGACCTCCTCGTCGATGATGGCCTTGATGAGATGGGACTCCGGGGCGTTCTCACTGAGGGTGTTGAAATAGTCGCTGACGGCCTCCGTCTTCCTGACGACGGTCTGGCTCTCGACATCGTCATCGAGGACGGTGACGGCATCAGGATGGCTGTCCTCCTCATGGTCGGCCACCGGCGCGAGGGTGTCGGCAGGGAGCGGCTCCTGCTGGCCCCCGCCTAGACGGCCACGACCCTGGGAACGGGCAAGGCCGAGGGCGGCCTCCATCTCTTCCATGTCCCTGTTGCGGCGGCTCTGTAAAGCCAGCTCACGCTCCTCATCACTCATAGGCAGCACGAAGTCATTGCTGCCCATGGGCTGACGGCCGGCATCACCGAGACGGTTATGAAGCTCCTCCAGCCGCCTGCGGTCCTCAGCCTCCTTGGCCTGGCGCTCCAGGGCGGCCAGCTCCTCGTCGGTATAGTTCGTGCGGTAGTCCTCCTTGCGACGGAGGCTGTCGGTGTCATCGGCGATATTCTCGACGGCACTGTTGTCGGTGATATAACCAAAGCTGTGCTGCATGTTCTCGCGCTTGCTGCCCAGGCTGCCGCTGACATTGGCAGAGGGAAGCTCTCCATTGAGGTAGTCGGTGGTGACAAGGCCCGCATCACCCTTGTCCTCCACCTCGATGGTGAAGATGCGGATGACCTGATAGCCGACGAAAAGGGCAAAGACATATACGCCCAAAGGCAGTATATACTTGGTCTGCTTGAAATTGATCTTCTTGTTCATATCGTTACGCTTTTATTGTCCGTTACTCTGCTTGTGTGCCACCGCCACGGTGCTGCTGCATGGCCCTGTCCACCTGCTCCACGGCATTGCTGCCGCTGCTGTTGCTTTGGTTGAAGACCTTCACCATCGTGACGATATTGAAGGTGAAACAGGCAAGGACGACACCGAAGACCACGACAAGGAACAAGACCTTGTTGCGACTGGCCACCGTATGCACCTTGCGTGCCAGCCAGCTGATGCCGACGGCATCGGCGAAGCGGCGTCCGGCAGCAACCTCACGCTCATAGCGCTCCTGGTATCTCGGGTCGTTCTTGTCGGGCATCGGCTCGCCCAGGAAAAACTTCTTGAATCCCATAGCTGTACCTCCCTTCCTTAGAACTCGCTCTTCTTGCGCTGCTCAATATCCTTGTTGAGGATGGTGCGCCAGTTGACAATCATCAGGCCGTGAGGGTTGTTCTCCGTCCTCGGCACACGCTTCAGGCCGCCCGTGGTGACAATCTCACGGTAGAGGATGTTCGTGCGGCGCTCGATGCGCTGACGGCCATAGTAGGTGAAGGTCATCTCGTCCTTGTTCAGGGTGATGCTGTCACAGAAGATACTGAAGACGCTGCTCGTGCCGATGATGTTCTGGAACAGGCCGCGCTCCTTCAGGGTGTTGTACTGTGCCAGACCTGACTCGTCGACAAGATACATGGCCTTCTCCATCGTATAGTTGATGTACTTGTCATCGGGGGCAAGGGTGAAGAAGAGGTGGTGGAACAGCTCCACATGGCTCTTCGCCTCGACATCCAGCGTCTCGTCCATCGTCGTGCGCTGCACAAGGACGGGGACATTCCCGTCAAGGACGTAGATCTTCTTCTGGGCATCGTCAACCATGCCCTTGGCGACAAAGAGACTCGACACGCTGATGACGACGCAGCCGGTAAGGAACAGGCAGCAAATGATAAGCACCAGCTTGATTTTGTTTTCCAGATTCTTGATTACCATATCATAAAAATTACAAGTTAGCGGATAATGGAGGTGGCACTGGCCTTGGCCTGGCTGGCGACACCCTCACCGAAGTTACGGGTGGAGAAGGCGGTATCACCCTCGGGAATCATCCAGGCGGCAAGGTCGGGGACGAGGTTCAGGCACTTCAGGGCGACGATGCTCGCCACGAGGAGATAGCCCGCCGTCATGATGGTGTTCTGCAGGTAGCCGTTGAAGGTCTGCTGCGTCTCAAGGATGGCAGTGAGGTTCTCATACTGTACGCTGAGCACGATGTCAAAGAGCAGGAGGACGTAGAAGCCGACGAAGTAGAGCATCGCACCGTAGAAATGGACGGTGAGATAGCGGGTGATCCACTTCGCCCAGGCACCCTCCCACTTCGGCAAGAGGGAGAACGCCCACTGTATGGGGCCGAAGATGGTGAGCATGCCCAGCAGTATCTGCTGGCAGTAGATGGTGCCCCACCAGCCGATGCGGAAGGCGACGAGCGCGAAGAACATGATGATCTTGTCCAGGAAGACCATCAGACCGGCATAGAGGGTCATCGTCTTGGCCTTCTCGGCAGACACCGTGGAGCTGGTGGCAGCCTCCACGCCCATGCCCTCGCTGACGGACTCCTGCACGCCGTTGCCGCTGACGCTGTTGGCGGCGGCATTGATCTCTCCCTGGGCATTGCGCGTCAGGGAGTCACGCTGCACGATGAGCGGCATCAGCTGGGCATACTTGTCCTGCACCTGCGCCGCCTCGGCCTCATAGAGGTCATGGGTGTACGAGCCGATGCAGTTGGGGATATAGGCAAGGCCATCGAGGACACTGAAGTCGCCATACCACAGCGTCATCACCAAGGCGACACCCAGCACCCTGACAATCTTCAGGGGGTCGAAGGTCTCGCCCTTGACCATCATCTTATAGGCCATGCCCGCTGCCATGATGATGGCAAAGAGGGCACCGAGGCACATGCTCATCTGTAGAATCCACCAGAACGGGCCGTTGTCACCCGTGAAGGTGGCATCGGTGAGGAACTCATTGGTCTGGAAGATGACGTCATCGATCTCCTCCTCGAACAGCTCCACACCCATGTTACTGCTGATGCTGTCAAGGGCATCGACAAGGCCGCCGCCGGCCTGTAGCAACAATCCTGATACTGACATATACGAAATTCTTGGTTACTTCTTGTTGACTTGCTATATTACTCACCCACGACACCGGCGGCCATCGCCACCTTCCAACGCCCCAGGGCATCGGAGGTGTAGCCGCTGAGACGGACATAGCGGGGACTGACCTTGCTGCTCAACAGGCTGTCGGCCTCCCTGCCGCAGGACAGGGAGGTGACATACTGCACGAGCTGCTGGTTACGCAGCACGAGGTCATGGTAAATCTCCAGATACTGCCTCTTGCGCTCGTTCAGCGGCAAGTAGGCATCACGGACGGCCTTCAAGGCGGTCTGAAGGCAGTTATATATCTCCAGCCAGTCACGGTAGTCCTGGGAGCTGCCGCCCTTCATGGTGATCTTGTTGATGTTCTCACGGAAGAGCTGGAACTTCTTCTCTATCTTACCCTTCTCGGCCTGCCATGCGAGGTCAAGGGCCTTGGGCGTGCGGTCGGCGACATTCATGGCCTCTATCCTCGCCCTGTAGGTCAGGGCGGAGTCTATCTGCTCGGCCATCGGCTTCTCCCGTTCCAGTACAAGGGCGAGCTGCCCGCGGAACAGGTTCTTGTTCTCCAGACTGGCCCACTTCTGGTAGCTGCGATGAACGGCATTGTAATACATGCCTGGGGTAAGGGAGCCGCCGCCTGTCTCACCGACAAGGAACTGGTTGTAGACGGAGGCGTCATGGTTATAGGTCTGGGCAGTGACAGTCGTTGTCACGGCCATCAGCAGCAGTGCTGCCGTCATCTTGGATATAATCTTTTTATTGTTCATAGTTGTTCTCCTTTCCCTAATAGTCAAAGACATCGGCGGCCACCTTCCAGCGACTGAAAGCATCATTGGCAATCTCCGTCAGGCTCCTGGCCTGGTAGATGGCATCCTTCCAGTAGGTGGTACGCACACGGATATACTTCCAGAGGTCGATATAGGCTGCATTGACGGACAGACGGATGTCATCGAGGCTGGCATTGATGTCACGCAGCACACAGATCATCATCACGGTCTTGCTCTCCGGCGCCTTGGTGGCGGCACCGACGGCATAGATGGCCAGCAGGTCCTTGAAGGAGTCCACAAGGTCACCGGCATCGTCGGCGATACGCCCGATGGTACGCTGGCTGATACCGATGATGATGGTGTCGCTGGAAACGACGTCGCCCTTCAGCAGGCACTTTTCACTGTACGTCTGCAGCAGGTCCTTGTACTTGGCCACCTTGTCAGAGACATCGGAGATGGTGTTCCTGACGGCAAAGACGGTGGAGGTGCCCTGAAGGATGAGGTCGATGAGGTCGAAGCAGCGGGTGTACCTGTCGAGGTTGACATTCAATTCCTTATACCCTATATTGGCATCCTTGCTGGCATCATGGAGCAGCTGGTTGGCCTGCTCGACGGTGCTGCGGGCGATAAGGACGGAGCGGATGCGCTTGTGGTCGGCGACCATCGCCTCCACTGTACTGACATCGAAGGCCCACTGCGCACAGGCTACATCGGGCAGGAGCAACAGCAGGAAGACCATCAGCCGCTTGAACAACATATGTCTTTTCATATTCATTTTCTTCATAATGGGTTATTCGTCTTCCTCCAGGGAGGCTTCATCACCGCTCCACGCACGGCGGCCGCTGTTGCGCCAGTGACGGAGGCTGTTCCTGTAGACACGGTTACGGACTTCGCCGCCAAGACCGCTGAAGAGCTGGGCCTTCAGATAGTCCAGCAGGGACTGACGGCTGTACATGAACTTCTCCAGCAGGAGCAGCTCGGCATAGATGCGCGACAGGCGGTAGTCCACCTGACGGGCGATACGCAGACGGTCGGACACCCACAGCAGGTGATAGGAGTCCTGGTCGTCATCGACCCCGGGAGGAGCGGAATAGGCATAGTCCACATCGACGCTGCAGGAGGGGTATTCCTGCAGGATCTCCTGCATACGCCTGTTGACGGCATCGGCCTTCTCCCTGTCGGAGAGGTCAGGGTCAAGCTCCATGATGTCCACGACATCAGAGGAGGAATACTCGGCAGTCAGCTCCCAGTCGATACCGAGGATGGCACGGTGGATGCGGATGAGACGGACACCCCAGAAATTGATGAGCCACGACTCACCACGCACCTTCTTCAGCTTACAGGTGAGGGTGACGGAGCCGTTCATGCCCCGCACATAGCCCTTACGGGTGAAGGTATAGCCATTCCAGGAACCGGCATCAGACCACTCGATGCCGTAGGCTCCCTCCAGGTCGTGCATGAGGGCGGGAATACGGTAGGAGCCGTCCTCCTCGTCATAGTAGTCGGTGAGCATGTCACTCTTCCCTCTCTGCAGACGGTTCAGCTCGTTCTGGGCCGTGGTGAGCTGGGAGCGCAGAGTGTTGATTTTCGACAGGTTCTCGTTATACTTCGCACGCAGCTCCACGGCATCCTCGACGCTGACCCTGCTGATCTCTGCCAGCAGCTCACGGTTCTCGGCTTCCAGCTGGCTTATCTGGCTCTGCAGGTCGGTGACAGTGGAAGCCCAAGTGCTTATCTCGGCGTCGAGGTCACCGGTGTCAGGGCCATCCGACAAGGAGGATTCCATGGCGAAGCGCTTGGAGTCCTCGTTCAGGCAGTGGTACTGGTCACCGTTCTCCTTCCACTGGAAGCTGCCCTCACCGAGCTTCGCACCGTCATGGCAGTTCAGGGTAAAGCTGACACTGACACAGCCATTGAGCTTCTTCTCATCGGCAGCCTGGTAGTAGCGCTTCTCGTCCTTGCCAAGGTAATAGGTCTTGGGCACAGCATCATCCTCGCCACGGCTGTTGTACTCCAGCAGCTTGGCCTCCATCATCTTGCGGAAGGCATTCATATCCATCGTCTGGCTGTCGAAGACCTCCTCATAGACGACATCCTCCAGGTTCCACACATCCCAGACCTTGATGGCGTATGCATAGAAACAGTGACGCTTGTGATGCCTGCTGCCAAAGACGCTGTTCTTGTAGCTCTCTCGGCGGTCTTCATGCTTCAGCTGATAGGTGATATAGGCGCTATGGCCGTTGGAGGCGTTATAGTCGTTGACACGCGCCTGGCTCCATCCGGCATACGACTCTGAGCGGGCCTTGCAGGTCGCTGTCTCGGAGGCGGTCATGGAATGGCAGTATTCATTGTCCCTCGGACTGACGAAATGGCTCCACTCCGGCCAGCTGTCATCATGGGAGGACTGCGGCGTGGGACTGTAGTCACAGAGCAGCTGGCTGCCGCTGTCACGGGAATAGATATACCAACGCTGGGTATAGTACTGGCCCTGCATCTCCTTGAGATAGTCACTGACATAGCTGGTGACGTTATAGCCGTCGGTGGTGAAAAGACGGGCCACACCCGTGCTGTCGGTGGAGAGCAGCTGAGCCATCACCATGTCCTTGATAGCCATGGGGTCGGAGAAGGTCTCGTAGAGGTCACGGAACTCATAGTAGAGCTGGATGATCTCCCTCGGCTTCTGATGGAACACCGTGCCAATCCTGCTGGCATTCGTCCAGGCGGAGTCGAGGACGGCGGCTCCGGCACTGGCAATGGCGGAACCCGCATTAAGCAGATTGTCAAGGTCTTCCTTCAGGTCATCGGTGGTAAGGCCGTTGCCGAAGTCCACGAGGTGGTCCCAGACGGCTGACCAGTCCACCTCACCTAATTTGGCGAGGTCGAAGAGGACTTTCAGGTCGTCACCGATGACAAGGAAGGCTCCCTGTGCAGCGATGTCCTGGAAGGTGAGCCTGCCGTTGGTGACGATGGTCTCGAACTGCATGCACAGCTGGACGACCTCGTTACAGGTCTTATAGAGGTACGGCCCCCAGTACAAAGCCTTGTCGGGATGCTTGATCATCAGACTGCCAACACTCCAGAGCTTCGGACGGATGCAGTCCACGACAAGACGACGGATGCGGGAATAATAGTAGTTTTCCTGCGACGTGCCGAAAGGCCCCACGTTAGTGAGCGCCTTGCGGTCAAACCACTTGCTTGCAAAGATGCCCGCCGTGGCGACCTCGGCACTGGTATAGTGGTCGAGAATCCTCTGGACGGACTCGTTGTTCATAGCCTCGGCGGCGACCTCCAAGGCGTAGGTGGACGCCATGGCAGCCTCGGTCTTACGGTCGAAGTTGACCGAATAGAACGTGGCGGCCTGACAGTCTATGCCAAGGGCGACAAGGAGGACGATGAACAGTCTGCGAGCCATACTCTTTCTCTTTATTTTATTATTGAAATAAATAATCAAATAGTTATATTTCTATTTTGTACCAGGATGCTATTGCGCCTGAATCATCCTCACACCCTTGGAGGGGAGGTTGAGGACACCTTCTTTCAGCACTCTCCTGGCAAACTCCAGCGACTTGCCGATGCCGCTGCGCTCCCAGTCATGGATGAAGGCGACAATGGCCTTCTGGTAGTTACCGCCGAAATGACGGACATAGACCTTCAGGGCTTCCTTCTCAGCCTTCTCGGTGGTGTAGCTGATATAGCACTCCCTCGGCTCCTCGACACCGAAGACGTCACCTTCCGTGCCGCGCTTGATGAAGACCTCCTTGAAGGGACTGCGGCCCTCTTTGTTGTCAAGACGGTTAATCGTAAAGATTTTCTTGCAGTCGATGTCCGTCAGGGCGAGTGTGGCCTTGATGTCATCGAACTTGTCCTTGAACTTGCTCTGGTCGAGGAGCATGAAGACATCGGAGTTGTTGATGATGGCCTCCTTGACAATCTCACTGCTGGTGATGTCCTGGATCTCCTGCGTCACAACACCGACCATGGCCCAGTGCTTTCGGGCGGTCTTATAGAGGTACTTGATATACTCGGCCATGACAGGGGTGGCGATGGCCTTCCATGCCTCCTCGATGACCAGGCACTTGCGGCCTTTCTTGATGCGCATCTTCTGGGTGAACACGTCCATGATGATGAGCACGATGATGGGAAACAGGATGGGGTCATCCTTCACCTTGTCAATCTCGAAGACGATGAACTTCTCATCGAAGAGGGTGCTGTCCATGTCGTTGTTCAGGGTGTACTCCAGCTCACCGCCCTTGTAGAACGGCTGGAGGATGGTGGCGAAGTCATGGATGGCGAAGTCCACATGCTGCTCCTTCAG
>JAEEGG010018711.1_pt1 | contig 14050 bp, 13 predicted proteins | sample 9134161 | NCBI WGS metagenome assembly JAEEGG01 (sample SAMN16246543, study PRJNA631951) | gut metagenome | biome: gut microbiome; feature: rumen; material: CR-attached | host: Bos | place: Iran: Karaj | collected 2018-10 | reverse complement strand
TGAACAAGCGCGGCATCTGCACCGACACCGAGAGCATCGACGCGAACCACGTGATGATCACCGCCTGCATCCCCATGCACGAGATCCTGATCGACTTCCACGACCGCCTCAAATCCATCACGCGCGGTTACGGCAGCCTCGACTACGAGCCCGCCGGATGGCAGACCGAAAAGCTCGTGAAGCTCGACATCCTCGTGAACGGCGAGCCGGTCGACGCGTTCGCCAGCATCGTCCACGCCGACCACGCCTACGCACGCGGACGCGAGATCGCGGAGCGCCTCGCCGACGTCATCCCGCCGCAGATGTTCCAGATCGCCATCCAGGCCGCCGTCGGCGGCAAGGTCATCGCCCGCGAGACGGTCCGCCAGCTCCGCAAGAACGTGCTGGCGAAGTGCTACGGCGGCGACATCACGCGCAAACGCAAACTTCTGGAAAAGCAGAAGGAAGGCAAGAAGCGCATGAAGCAGATCGGCCGCGTGAACATCCCGCAGGAGGCGTTCATCGCCGTCCTGAAGAACAACGAACAGTGAGCGAGGGATCCCGTGAATCCGCTTCAGGCATTATGGAAAAAGCGGTCCAACCGCAAGCTGTATCAAGACCTCACTTCGTCTATTCATCATGTGCTGGTCGAAGACGACGATATCCTGTCGGACGAGGAAAAGACCGAGCTCGCCGGATTCATCAGGGCCGCGGACGAGGCGAACACGGTCGAAGACCCGGCGCAGCGCACCGACGCGCTGAACGCCGTTGCGCAGGATTACGCCGCATATTCCGGGCGCTCCTCGTTCAAGGCGTGGATGTGCTCCGTGCTGGACGTGCTTGCCGTCGCGTTCGGCGTGGCGTTCGGCCTGCGCGCGCTGTTCGTCCAGCCGTTCCAGATCCCCACCAGCAGCATGCAGCCGACGTTGTTCGGCATCCACTACATCGACCGCGAGGCGTCCGAGCCGCACCGGAGCCCCCTCGTGAAGCTCTTCACCCCGCTCGGAGCCTCCAACGCGAAGGTCGTCTCGCCGCGCGACTACGCCACGGTCGACGCCGATCCCGTGCCGGTCCTGCGGCCGTGGCTCTCGCTGATCCCCACGCTGCTTCATCCCGGCGACTTCTACCGCGAGGCATCCATTCTCAAATTCGGCGGCGGGGATTTCCTGATCCCCGGCACCGAGCCGCGCGACAACATCTTCCGCTATCTCCCGGAGGACCCGCGGAGCCGGACGTACCGGCAGGACGAAACCGTGTTCGACGGCTGGCTGTCATCCGGCGACCATCTCTTCGTCGACCGCGTGTCCATCCACTTCAAGCCGCTGAAGCGCGGCGAAGTCTTCGTGTTCAACACGGAGGGACTGTACTCGCACGGGATGCCGCTGTCCGGCTACTACTACATCAAGCGCCTCGCCGGGCTCCCCGGCGACACGCTCAGAATCCAGGACGGCCACCTCTATATCCGCCCGAAGAACGAAAACACGTTCCGCCCGGCGGAATGGTTCAATCCGGCGTTCACCAAGATCTACTCCGGACTGGGCGGCTACCAGGGACACATGGGCATGGGCCGCCTCGAGGAAGGCGTGGAGCTCACCGTGCCCGACGACTGCTGCTTCGCGCTCGGCGACAACACCGCAAACAGCCTCGACAGCCGCGACTGGGGCCCGCTCCCGGTCAAGAACATCATCGGCCGCGCGTTCTTCGTCTTCTGGCCGATCTCGCGTCGCATCGGCTCCGTCGACAGCAACTATCCGCTGCAGGTCCCGACCGTGTACCCGCCGAACTCCACTCAGCCCACGGCGATGAACCTGCAGTGACCTCGCGGGCATCTGCCGTGCAGCGGACCGGATCGCCGTCCACACGGAAAAACTCTCCGGGAATGGTGTGCAATCCGCAATCCTCAGCTTGTTTTTCGCGCGTTCGGGGTGTATATTATTAGATAACATTTCAACCCGACTCCGAGGAGGTGCCGACTATGCTCCCGTTCATCGACCTGAAGTATCAATACAATCTGATCCGCGATGAAATCCACGCCGGAATCGACCGCGTGCTGGAAAGCGGCCACTTTATCCTCGGCGCCGAGATCGCCGAACTCGAAAAACAGCTCGCCGAATACGCCGGAGTCAAGCACGCGCTGGCTTGCTCCAGCGGCACCGACGCCCTGCTGATGTCGCTCATGGCGCTCGAAATCGGACCCGGCGACGCCGTCTTCACCACGCCGTTCACGTTCTTCGCCACGGTCGAGACCATCGCGCTCGTCGGTGCGACCCCGGTCTTCGCCGACATCGACGAAGGCACGTACAACATCGACCCCGCCAAGCTCGAAGAAGCCATCCTGAAGGTCGAACGCGAAGGCAAGCTCAAACCGAAGGCCATCATCCCCGTCGACCTCTTCGGCCTCACCGCCGACTACAAGGCCATCAAGGCGCTCGCCGACGCTCACGGACTCGCCATCATCGAGGACGCCTGCCAGGCGTTCGGCGCGGTCGACCCGAGCGGCAAACGCGCCCCCGCCCTCGGCACCATCGGCTGCACCAGCTTCTTCCCCGCCAAGCCGCTCGGATGCTACGGCGACGGCGGCGCGGTCTTCACGGACGACGACGACCTGTACGACAAGCTCTACTCCATCCTCGTGCACGGCCGCAGCGCCGAGGACCGTTACAACAACGTCCGCCTGGGCCTGAACGCCCGCTGCGACACGATCCAGGCCGCCATCCTGCTCGCCAAGCTCAAACTCTTCCCGGGCGAAGTCGAGATGCGCCAGGTCGTGGCGGACCGCTACCGCGCCGGCCTGAAGGGTCTCGTCTCCGTTCAGACGATCCCCGAAGGCTGCGTCTCCGTCTATGCGCAGTTCTGCCCGCGTTCGCCCAAGTTCGCCGAGATCCAGGCCGCGTTGAAGGCCGCCGACGTTCCGACCGCGCGTTACTACCCGATCCCGATGCATCTGCTCGGCGCGACCGAATACCTCGGCTACAAGAAGGGCGACATGCCCGTCGCCGAAGCCTGCGCCGCCGACATCTTCGCGCTGCCGATGCACCCCTACCTCAAGGCGGAGGACATCGACCGCATCTGCGGCGTCATCGCAGACACGGTGAAGAAGTAATTCTCCGGATTAGAAAGTTGCGAACTGGTTACAATTTGTAACCAGTTGAAACTTCCCGCCGAAGACGGCAAAATGCGCCTTGTCTTCATCGCTGACAAGGTGAGGACGTAAGCAATTTGTTTCCTTTGCCCACGTTTTGGGGCGGTAAAACAAAAGAATTCAGTCCAGCTTCACTTTTAAACTGGTCGAATTCGAGCAGTTAAAAAACTGGATAGCAAATTGGCCGTCGGGCAAAGATGCCCGGCGGCGTCCTAATTCGGCATTGTAAAGTTGAAAATAGTTTCAAACATGGTAAGAAAGCGACTTGACTTTTCCCGGAATAGATGTTAAAGTAGAGTTAGAACGAATGCCGCTCGTTGTCGTTGAGGGTGTTCGTGACCGATATTTTCTGAAACACGATGTCATACCTTTTTCCCTCGCCATCCTTGATAAGGACGCACTCATGAACAATCGAAACGAGCTCTTCATCGTGATCGCGACCGCCGCCTTGCTCGCATTTGCGCTGTTTACCGTGCTCAACACGAGGACTGATTGCGGCTGGGGAGCCAGAGCCAGACAGGCGGACTGCGTCAGCCATCTTGCCCTAATCGGCAAGGCTTTTTTTCAGTATTCCCTGTGTTATGACGACTGGTATCCGACCACGTCCAGGATCAGCGCGCCGAAATGGCTGGATGCCGAGAGCGGCAGAAGTCTCGAACTCCTCCGCGAAGCGGATCTGATGTGTTTCCCGAAGCTTTATGTCTGCCCCAGCAAAGAAGGCATCGAAGCCGCGAAGGAGGGACAAAGCGTTCTGGGCCATGTTTCCTACAACTGGTGCGACGGTCTCAAGGGCAGCAACTCTGCATTGTCCCCCGTTGCCTGCGACGGCGTCGACAACCACAAGGATGCTACCGGACGTTTCGTCCGCGGCGACGGTACCGTCGGCGTCGCCAGGGGAAACGATTCCCGGATTTGGACCTATGACCCGTCGTTCCGAGATTACTGCTACGAAAAGACCTACACGGATTACAGCTTCTGATCCGAATCAAGCACAACCAAGGAGCCCGGAACCATGCGTCAGCCGATACAGACAAGTCGATTGTCGGATTGCTTCCATGGCTTAAAGATCCGTATCTGCGCCGCAGCGCTCGCGTTATGCAGCCTCATCTGCTCCTGCACGACGACCTATGGAGAGATCGTTTTCAAGATTCAGTACACGCCCGCGAACGGCGGAACCGCGTCGGAAGACGAGCTGAAAAGCGTCTTTTCGGACTACTTTACCCAAACAACGTCACTCGGCATCTTCGAAGCGCCGGATTATTCCGAATGGGACAAGGGCACGACCTTCGCGCCGGATCAGTTCAGGCTTGATAACTCCCTCGAAAACGAAGGACAGTACATGCTGAAGGAGTCGTTTGAGGGGCGGCATCTCCACCAGGACCCGAAAGTCGAGATGAGTTTCTGCTGCTTCCCGCAGGAAAACACGATCTTTCTGCGTTACAGCTGGAATTCGAACCATGGCGTATCACGGGACGGGTTTTCCGACGAGGCAATTCTCGACCTCAACGAACAGGTGACGAACGTCATGCGGAGCAAAGGATACGCGGTCGACCGGCTTGTCCTGTACAACAGGGAAGAGGCGGAGGGAGATGATCCCGATTACAAGGTCGCGGAATTCTTCGTAAAAACGAGCGCCGGGAAAGCACCGTCCGAACTCGAACTGAAAAAAGCGCTGGAAAACGAATTCTTTTTCCCGATTGCGATCATGGTCAGGAACCGGGAAATGGGGATCGACGATTTCTGCATGTATGACATCTTCCGCCGCTGCGTAATCCTCTACAACAGGCAGACGGGAGTCATCCGGCTGGTCGACATGTTCCGGGGGAACACGAACAACTTCGAGCTGCTAGTCTCGGCCCTGAAGCGGAACCATTTTTCCGTGACGGAGTCCCCGGACAGGACCGTGAGCGAGAGCGGAACGGTGCGGAAGACACTCAGCGAAAAAGGCTTCCGGTTCCTGTACTTCAATGCTCTCGGTCCTGACGGGGACTACTGGGAAGACGGCATCCTGAACTATGTGGTGTCTTTCGATGAATAAGTTGCGTTTCCTGTTCTTTCTGGCCGTTTCCGTCCTTTCCGTGCCGTTTTTATCCGGCTGCCTCGCGGTGACGCTGGTCGGTTTCGCCGTGCTTTCGATCGACGAGCAGTTCATGACCGAGAGCGACGGCGGTTCCTACGGAGAAATCGTTTACAGGATCGATTTTTCCCATCCGGACGACAGTCGGATGACGGAACAAAACATTGCCCAGACCCTGCATCTGCCGGAAACTCTGGCGCTTGAGTTTTTTGACTGTGCTACGGTGTATCGCTCGTACGATCACAAGTATTATGCCAGGATTACCGTGAATCGCGCATACAGGCATATCCGGCTGAACCGGGAATTGGAAGCAGAAGGGCAGTATCTCGTCAGGGATGGCTTCGATGCGCCGTTTACGGAATGCGACGGCGCGATGAAAGTCTGTCTCAGCGTCTTTTCGTCTGACCGCTGCATGTTTGTCGCATACACATGGGACGACCGGAGCAATCTGACCCGTCCGGACGCCGCCGCCATGAACCGTTGCAACGACGCCATCGTCCGCCTGCTGGAACAGGGCGGTTTCTCCGTAAACAAGGTCGCTCCGTTCCATCAGGACAAGGCAACGATCGTGAAGAAGGACAGTCCTCTCCGATCTTACTATCGGGATAACGACGAAGCGCGCGACATCTGTATTTCCTTCGAGGACGACGAGCACAACGTCCCCTCGGAAATGGAGCTGAAGGCCATGCTGGACCGGGAGTTTTTCATCACGACGGCTTTGAACCTCGATTCGGAAACCATGCAATACCGGTTCTTCTGGATGCTGGACCGGCTCCGCAACGTGCTTTTCATCTATCACATCAAGGACAAAAAACTTCGCGTGATCAATATGTATCAGGACAACACGGAGAATTATCAGGCCGTCGAAAAGATCCTGAAGGAACGGGGCTATACGATCCGGGAAGTCACCGAACGGACCTACCGGACGAACTCATCGGATCACGGGGTCTTTATCTTCTCCCATCCCTGGATAGGAGACCCCTATCATCCCGAAACCGTTCCTTTCCTTCTGCACACGTTCCTTCCCTCTGTCTATGAGCGTGATTACAAGTCGATCCACCCGCTCAATCCGTAGCCTGTCGCTCTCACCACCCCCGGCCGACTAATCCCGACACCCTTCCTGCTCAACCGCTGACTTCCTGCCCGGAGCCTGCCGGACAGAGGGGTGACGGCATCTTGTTTCGGCGTAGCGAAAAGACTCAATTATGTAAGAGCGGGACTTGACTTTTCCGGGAACGTGTGTTAAAGTAGAGTAAAAACGAATGCCGCTCGTTGTCGTTGAGGGTGTTCGTGAACTCGGGAACAACAACACAGGAAACACATGATATGATCTGGGCGATTATGGCAGATGTGATCGTGACGATGATCCTGTTTCTTCGCTTTCAGAAGCTTCGGGAAATCCGCGGACGCCTGCTGCCGTTGTGCATCCTGACATCGGTTCATACGTTCCTGTTTCTTTTGTACATGATCTTCGAAGCCTACAGATCCGGCAGGTCAAACATAAACGCCGCAGCCGATGTTCTGTGCGGGCTATATTTTTTCTCTCCGCTTGTTCTGCTGCTGTTCAGCATCATCTATCCGATCGTACTGGTTGAACGCCACCGCATGAACCGGCCTTTGGGAATATCCTGTTTCATTTTTGCCGCAAACATTCTCCTTCAGGGGGGTGTGGTCTTAGCTTTTCTCGCCTGTACATTCCGCGGATAAGGATTTCGATTTCCGCCTCGTTAGACAATCAGACATGAATTCGGGACCGATGTTTTCCGAATCAAGCACCGCCAAGGAGACCGGAACCGGTTTCGGCCGAACCGGACAAGCGGCTGTCGGACTGCTTTCATGGCTTATTGTTTCAATCCGGCGGCACATCACGCGTTTTTAACGTAAAAATAACGTTCGAAACGCCTTTTTCCCTGTTGAAAAACCGTCTTTTTGTGCTATCTTTACAGCGTTTGCGAATGCCGTTCCGAAACCTTTAACTTATCATACAGGAAACCAGACCATGAAGTTCTCACTCTCCATGAAGACGGCGCTCTCCTGCGCCGCGGTCTTTTTCGCCGTGGGCTGCGCCTCCGCCGCCGATCCCGTCCTGACCTCGCCGGACAGCGCGAAGACCATCCGCGTCTACCTCGACGAAGGCAACGTGCTCCGCGTGGAGCGCAACGATTCCGAAGTCTTCAAGGTCCAGCTCGGGCTGAAGTCCGACAAGGCCGAATACGATTTCTCCAAGCTCAAACTCCAGGGGCAGCTCCCCTCCGCGCGGTCCGCCGCGCTCGTGTCCGAAACGTACACGTCCGTCAACGGCAAGCGCTCCGAACGCAGCTTCAAGATGAACGAGAAGACGCTCGTCTTCAACGGCGAAGCCGGGCAGATCGGCGTGATCCTCCGCGCCGGCGACAATTCCTTCGCGTTCCGTTACCAGATCGGCGGCTCCGGCCCGGTCGAGTTCCAAGGCGAATCCACCGTGTTCACGTTCCCGCTGACCGACGGGTTCCGCATGCAGCGCCGCGTGACCAGCTATGAAGACCGTTACATGGCGTACACCGCCGATTCGCTGAAGCCCCAGCAGCAGGGCGGCCCCGGTCAGGGCGGCCCCGGCGGTTTCGGCGGCGGTCCGGGCGGCTTCGGCGGCGGTCGTGGCGGCAATCGCGGCGGCGGTCAGCGGGTCCGGAACTGGAACTATCCTCTCCTCTTCAACTCCGCCGACAAGTCCACCTGGGGCCTCCTCTCCGAGACCTGGTTCGACGGCACCTACTGCGGCACCTATCTGCAGTCCGAAGTCACCGACGCCGGCGTGAAGTTCACCACGCATTATCCCGATCCCGGCGAAGGCGCGAACCAGGGCGCGGTCAATCCGACCACCACGCTTCCGTGGAAATCCCCGTGGCGCTGCGTCATCATCGGCACGCTCGCCGACATCGTGGAATCCACGCTCATCGACGACCTCGCGCCCGAATGCGCCGTTGACGACGTCTCCTGGATCACCCCCGGCGTCGCCTCCTGGGTCTACTGGGCATACAATCACGGCAGCAAGGACTTCCAGATCGTCAAGGACTACATCCTCCTCGCCTCCGAAATGAAGTGGCCGAACGTCCTGATCGACTGGGAATGGGACGTGATGGGCAACGGCGGCAACATCGACGACGCGCTCGCCCTCGCCAAGGAAAAGAACGTCGGCGTCTGGCTGTGGTACAACTCCGGCGGCAAGCACAACTACGTCGGCGGCGGCCCGCGCGACCGCTTCAACACCCACGAGACGCGCGAAAAGGAATTCGCCTGGCTGAAGGAAAAGACCGTCAAGGGCGTGAAGATCGACTTCTTCGAGAGCGACAAGCAGAGCATGATGCAGTACTACGTCGACATCCTGAAGGACGCCGCCCCGCACAAGATCATGGTCAACTTCCACGGCGCCACGCTCCCGCGCGGCTGGTCCCGCACCTACCCCAACCTCATGTCCATGGAAGGCGTCTGGGGCGCCGAGCAGTACAACAACCACGGCGGCATGACCGACCCCGCCGCCGAACACAACACCACGCTCCCCTTCACGCGCAACACCGTCGGCCCGATGGACTACACCCCCACCGCGTTCACCAACTCCCAGCACGCGCACCGCACCTCCCACGCGCATGAACTCGCGCTCACGGTCGTCTTCGAATCCGCCTGCCAGCACATGGCCGACCGCCCGTCCGCGTTCCGCGCGCTCCCGGACAAGGTGAAGGACTTCATCGCCGGTCTCCCGACCACCTGGGACGACACCAAGTACCTCGGCGGCGAACCCGCCGACTTCGTGATCCTCGGCCGCCGCAAAGGCGCCACCTGGTATGTCAGCGGCATCAACGGCAAGAGCGAGACCCGCGAAGTCAAGTTCACCGTCCCCGGCAACCCCGGCGACACCTACAGCTACCGCAAGATCGCGGACGGCAAGGACGTCGATGAGAAGTTCTTCTACGAAGGCAAGGTCGACCCCGGCGACGCCCGCGCCTGGGACATCACCGAAGGCACGGCGAAGGCCGGCGACACGATCACCGTCAGGATGGTCGGCCGCGGCGGCTTCTCCTTCCGCTTCACCAAAAAGTGAGCTGAATTCGCACAACGCAAGCTGAAAACAGCATAAAACGACCGCAGGGCGGGCGACTTCAACAGTCCCCGCCCTGCTTTTTTCCACATAGACAGTTTCCCCCTTATTCTTCCTTGTTGACAAAAACACCCCCTTGCCGTTCGCGTCCCGCGGTCAAGTAATCTGTCGAGCTTCAGCTCGCTTTCCGAGGCTCGCGAATGCGAGCCCCCAGCGAAGCGGTCCCTCTTCTCCCTCAAAAAACACCAAAGCCTCTGTTGTCTGTGCCTCGCGGTCAAGTAAACTATTGAGCGCAAGCGAGTTGCCGAGGCTCGCGAATGCGGGCCAACAGTTTAGTCGGATTCTTGAAAAACCGCTGCAATCACAAGTGCAAATATCGCGACGACAAGGCAAATAACAACTGCAAATGACTTCGTGATATTTACATCTTTCTCTGTTTTTTCGCGTGCCCCACCAATGGCCCCCATTAGTGCCCCCAAAAACGTCACGAACAATGCAACACATTCGGGTCCCAACAAAATCATAAATAACAAATAAAGTATTGACTTGAACACCAAACCTTCAAAATGACAGAGAATGATTCCCGCCAGAATAAGCACGAGAAACGCACTGACTACCAGGGCAAGCCGGTCAAGTCGTTTGAGCCGTCTCCTTTCGTTTTCCGATGGTTCGGTCTTCTTGATGATGTCATTCATTTTTTGCATTGATTTGAACCGTTTCCTGTTTTTTGGGGTCAACTATTCGTTTTATTCGTTTGTCAAAAAGTTTTATTGATGTGCAATAAACGAATGTTCCTGCAACATATGCAACAATATCTTTGGGATCAGAGATACAATGACGATACAAAGGGGTTACGTACTCCCAGAACAATCCTGCAATGAGGATAATAATCAGAGGAATAATATATCCTTTCAAGCGTTTTCTATGTAATGCCAAAAGAATGTTAATATATGCCGGGAATATAATTCCTGCCAAGAGATCATTAAAATGATTTGTAAAAAAGGGGAACGAGTAACTTGAGATATAGAAACGGTTTAGCAGATAACCTGTTACTCCTAACATTATAAAGACAAAATCGCCTACTATAAAAGGGAAAAAACAATTAGCGCTATAAGAACACAAAAGATTATTTCGATACAGCCAGCGCTGCCACTTTCGTTTTTGGACATAGTTGTTTCTCCTTCTTGTTAAGGTTGTATGATTATTGTGGACGTCATATCCCATGGATTGGACAGTTTTTTCTCCATATTATTGGTGGCAAGGGTTAATCCTGAATACAATTCGGCGGTTAAATGGAGTGGCTTTCAAAATCAAAAGCATGACGTCTGTGCACAAAAAAAGCCGGACGCATCCCCATACGCGAAGATGTAGGTCCGACCAAGAACCTGCTCAAGAAACGATAGAGAAACGTCCAGCAAGACACGAAGACACAATGGTCCTTGCTGGAGTATTTCGCATTCTTGAGCAAAAGAGCAATAATATAACTTGGTCGGTTTACATCTTCTTTTGCCGAAATACGACTAAAATGAGCTTAGAATTAAATTCGGATCAAGTTGAATCCAATTCCAAATAACAATTTACACCCCACAACAGGAAATTCAAGTCTTTATTTGTCTTTTTTCGTTTTTTTTATCGTTGTGAGGGAAACAAACGAAATTTAGGAAGAGGAACCGCTTCGCTGGGGGCTCGCATTCGCGAGCCTCGGTAAGCTCGCTTGCGCTCGACAGCTTTTGATTACCGCTGGGCGCGAACAGCAGAGTTTTTTAGGGGAAAGAGGGGTTGGGTTGCAACTACTTTCAATTTTGTTGCGACAAAAAATGGTGTGAATCTCAAAAATGGGAGACTTTCCTCGCGGGAAATCTTGAAGGGCGAGGGAGTTCTGTCTTCGAAAAGGATAATCAAGCGGATTGAAACAACTTGCAATTAGTTCCAACAGCGAGGCGAGATAAGCTCAAAGCGTGCTCAGTCCTCGCGGATGATGCGGATGTCGGGGAGGTTGCGGTAGTGCTCGTCGGAGTCCATGCCGTAGCCGACAAGGAATTCGGCGGGGGCGCGGAAGCCGAACCAGTCGGCTTTCGCGTGCTTCTTTTCGGGCGGGATGTCCTTGTCGATCAGGACGCAGGTGCGGCAGGAGAGCGCGCCTTCCGACAGGATCTTCTTCCGGATCTCGGCGAGCGTGAACCCGGTATCCAGGATGTCGTCGATCAGGAGGATGTGGCGTCCCTTCAGATGAAGCTTCAATCTGCCGCGCATCGCGAGCTCGCCGGTGGACGCGTGGTGCAGATAGGAAGCGGCCGCCAGGGAATCCATGCAGACGGGCACATCGATCTGGCGCAGAAGGTCGGCCGCGAAGAACAGCCCGCCGTTCATCACGACGATGGCGGTCAGTTCGTTCCCGGCGTACGCACGGGAAATTTCGGCGGCGAGTTCGGCGACGCGGCGGCGGAGAACGTCGGTATCGTACAGGGGTTCGAGGGAGACGGACATGGGGGATCAGGCTCCTTTCCCGGCGGCTTTTTTCAGCGTCCCGGTGGTGGAGTAGCCGGGGACGAACGGGATAAAACAGATCTCGGAACCGGCCTCGAGAAGCGCGGCGCGTTCGTCGGGATCGAGGGAATCGACCGTGTAGTCGCCGCCCTTCACGTAGACGTCCGGTTTCAGCGCGGCGAGCTCCTCGTCGCAGCGGGACGAACGGAAGATGACCACGCCGTCGACGAATTCGAGGCATGCCAGCAGGAACGCGCGGTCGTTTTCGAGGTTCACGGGGCGCGACGGCCCCTTCAGCGCGCGGACGGAGGCGTCGGAATTGATGAGGACGAACAGGCGGTCGGCAAGCGCCCTCGCCTGCATGAGGTATTCGGCATGGCCGCGGTGAAGCAGGTCGAAACAGCCGTTCGTGACGACGAGCTTGCGTCCGGCGGCGGCGAGTTTGAGGCGTGCCTCGACGGCCTGTTCGAGCGTCATGACTTTCGTGCGGGGGTCGTTCATGTCAGTCTCCTCTGTCCTCCAGGGTCTTGTGCGCGGGCATGTAAACGGTCTCCTCGACGTTCGTGCCGCGGATGTGGAACAGCCAGTCGATGGCGGATTCGAGCGATTCGAGGTTGTGGTCGCGGAGCGTGGAATTCGTGTAGGCGCTGCCTTCCGCCAGGTCGGCGGCGTTCACGAAGATATTGGAATCCTGAAGCCCGGCGAAATCGCTCCGCAGATAGGACGAGGACGGCGGATTCGAAAGCGGGACATTGCCGGAGTTGTCGGTCAGCTGGTTCCTGAAATAGGAGCCGTCGCCGGACGAACCGAGCACGGCGCTGTCGTCCGTGGTGAACGGGACTTCGTCCGCGCCGTAGTCCCAGTAGCGGATGCTGTCGCCGCCGCGGGAGGAAACGCCGGACGAACTTTTGCGGTCGGCGTCCTCGCGGGCGCGGATGAGCGTGGAAACACGGTCCGAACCGAGCGCAGCGATCAGGAGAAACCCGACGAACACGGCCAGGATCGCGATCAGCGAAACGGCGAGCTCGGCGAACGCCTGACCGGATTCGCCGCGCTTCCGTCCACGCCGGATCGTCCTGACCGCGCGGAAGTTCATTTTCCGGACTCCTTGTCCGCGTCTTTCGCCGCGTCCTTGCCGTCCTTTGCCTTGTCGGCGGCCGGAGCGGCGGGCGCGTCGTCGTCCTTCGAAAGGAAGAGGTCGAGCGGTGCCTTGGCTTCCTCGACGCGTCCGGCGTCGCGCTTGTCGAACTCGACGCGGGTGCGCCAGTCCTGCCCGAACAGGAAGAGCTCCTGCACGACGTAGAAATCGTTTTCCTTCTTCACGCCGCCGAGTTCAAGCTCGCGGTACGGCTTGGTCTTTTCGTCGGGGAGCGTGCGGAACCAGTGGGCTTTGAGCGGGAAATAGTAGTCCGTGCTCAGCCAGACGCGCACGTAGTCGTTCTCGCCGCCCTTCAGCACGAAGACGCGGCAGCTAATGGTCTTCACGCTCTCCGGCTTCTCCTCGCGCACCAGGTCGCGGTAAAGGAACCCGAGCGTGAGGTCGGACGGCATGATGCCGTACAGGGAAAGGCGCGTCTTGTCCTTGTCCGGCACGTCGGTCTCCTGCGTGAAGACGGGCGGCGTGTCGAACGTCTGGCCAAGCTCGTAGTATTCGTTCCCGGCGAAAACGAGCTGGGCGATCACGCGTTTCGGGGTGAAGCGGATGCCGACGCGGATCGTGTCCTTCACCGTGCCGGACCCGCTGCGGCGGTGCGTGGCGGTGCCTTCCATCTTCGCCCAGGATTCGCCGGCTGGGGCACGGCGTGCCATCCGCAGGAACGCCTCGGCGTTTGCTTTGGCGAGATCCTCGGGCTTGGCTTCGGGGAAGAGCGCCTTCAGGACTTCGGGCGGGAGATCCTTCTGGGGGGCGGGATCGTCCGCCGCGAACGCAAACGGGGCGGCGGCGGAGAGGATCAGGGAAAAGAGAAGCGATTTGAGGGGGATCGTCATGGTGTCGTCATCCTTTCTTGTCAGGGGCGGGCTTTCTGCGCGGTGCGGACGGCTTCTTCGCAGGAGCGGGCTTCTTCGCCGCAGGGGCGGAAGTCTTTTCCTTCGCCGGTTCAGAGGCGGAGACCCTGACCTGAAGTTTCAGCGGTTTTGAGGGGCGGAAACGTTTCGGCGCGGTCTTGCCCGCCGTGGACTTGAGGACGGGAGCCGGTGCCTTCTTTTCCGTTTCCGCGGGCGGTTCCAGGAAAATGACCGGAGCTTCCCCGGCTTCCTTCGCGGTATCGATCTTCACCTCGAGGTGAAGCTT
>JAEEGG010018709.1_pt1 | contig 14052 bp, 8 predicted proteins | sample 9134161 | NCBI WGS metagenome assembly JAEEGG01 (sample SAMN16246543, study PRJNA631951) | gut metagenome | biome: gut microbiome; feature: rumen; material: CR-attached | host: Bos | place: Iran: Karaj | collected 2018-10 | reverse complement strand
ATAAAATAAAACATGCAGTAGAAAAACAAGCGGCTGCGAAGCAGACATTTGTTTTTCATGCATGTTTTAACGAGAAAGCTGATTTGCGAAGCAAATCAAGAAAGCTGCGAAGCAGCGAGCTTTCGAGTTAATGAGAAAACGACATGCAAACAAGCGGCTGCAGAGCAGCGAGCTTTCGAGTTTGCAATAGAGTAAACATGTGACATACAAACAAGCGGCTGCGAAGCAAATCAAGAAAGTTACGATATTAGTGTGCCGGAGAGAAACAACATGTCAAAGCGAAGGAAGAGGAAAAAAAGAGGTTCACTGTCTGCAAGGCTGAGCATGGTGCTTGCGGGCATTATTTTCGTACTCATTTTTTCAACCATTATCTCCATCTTTGTGGTTACGCAAAGAGAGCGTTTTGACCATGCAACCCGAGAATCGGACGGTGTCCTAAATGGCATGACCAACAGCATCTATGCGGAGATTGACAGATACAGAGAGCTTTCGAGATTGTTCCTGATGGATGATGCGCTCGCACAGTTCCTTCGCGCAGAGTCGGAGGACGTTACGGCGGGGGTGATCAATACCGCAAGATACAGCATCATGCGGACAATGAACGTGACGGAGGGCGTGGATTCCGTTTTCGTCTTTCGTGAGGATTATCAGTATTTGTCTACGGCGCTGGCAACCAACATGCATGCCTATCGCGTGGACCTGGATTTGATGAGTGAGGACAGCTGGCGGGATCCAATCCTGCAAGGCAAGGGGAATGCATCCGTTATCATCAACGGCAACGGAGCCTTGGAGAGAACAAATGGAAAACCGCTGATTACCATAGCACGTGCAGTGTATGATTTGCTGCGTCAAAAGCGCACGGGCATCATGATGATGAATGTTTCCAGTACCCTGCTGGAGCGGATGCTTCACGAAAACGTTAGAGGGGAAGACCTTTGCGTCATGGCGACGGACGGAACCTATCTCGCGGGAAACGAATCGCTCGTGCAATACTTTCGCGAGGATTTTTGCTCCGCGGAGGTCGTACATCAAAGCCTGAAAAAGGGCAAGGAGCGGATCATGCTGTCAGGGAGAATGGTGGACGGAATGCCCATCGTTGTTCTCTTCTCTACAACCTTTGCACTTCCCGTTTTACCGCTGGCAACGATTTATGCTCTGGGCCTTTTGGTTGGCGCCTTTATGATCTCCGTTTTTGTTGCGGGTATCTTTATTTCAAAGCACATCACGAGTCCCGTGTTTGAGCTGGTGGACGCGATGGAGGAGAATCGGCAGAAGGGTAAGCTTCAGAAGATTGAGGTAGAGCTTCCGAAAAATGAGCTTGGCATGTTGGAGGAGGAATACAACAACATGATCGAGCACGTAAATGATCTGATTAAGCGCCTGATTGAAAAGGAGAAGGTTTTGCAAAATGCGGAAATGCGCGTGCTGCACGAGCAGATCAAACCGCATTTCCTGTATAACAGCCTGGAGACCATCGGTTGGCTCGCCATGGATGCGGGGGCGGAGAACGTGCATGACGCGCTCGAAACCCTGGGAAGCTTTTATCGGAATTTCCTAAGCAAGGGAGACCGCGAAGTAAGCCTTCGCAGGGAAGTTTTGATCGTAAAGGATTATTTGGCGCTGCAAAAGCTTCGCTACGGCGACATCATCAATGATGAATATGACATTGCAAAGGACACGGAGGATTGCATTGTTCCGAAGCTCATTTTGCAGCCCCTGATTGAAAACAGTATCTATCACGGCATTCGCTTAAAGGGCGAGGCTGGAACCATTAAGATCATGAGCTTTATGGAAGGTGACGTGCTTCACGTCATTGTCAGGGACACGGGTGTAGGCATGTCACAGGAGAAGATTGATCAAGTATTGAGCACTGACATGACGCGCGGCGGCGAGAAGAGCGTTGAGCAGTCAGAGAGCTTTGGACTTTGGGGGACCATTGAGAGAATCCGGTGCTTTTGCGAGAAGGATGACGTCGTGCAAATTCGAAGTGATGAGGGAGAATTCACGGAAATTGAGTTTATTTTCCCGCACGCCGCAAGGAAGGAACGCAGGCCTGCTAAGCCAGAAGGCATGGCAGACTCTAAGGCGGAGGGTTCAGCCTCGGAAGACATGACAACCTCTAAGGCGGAGGGTTCAGCCTCGGACGGTATGACAGCCTCTAAGTCAGAGGGAGCAGCCACGGACGGTATGACGACGGAAAACATGGGGAAAGAGAAGGGGAACGACAATGTATAGAGTAATGATTATTGATGACGAGCAGTCTGCGCGAAAGCTTCTGCGTGCTTCCATACCATGGGAGAGCCTGAACATGGAGGTCGTGGGGGAGGCCGCCAGCGGAATTGAGGCCATTAACGTCATTGATGAGATGAGACCTGATATCGCTTTTGTGGATATTTCCATGCCCTTTATGAACGGCATTGAGTTCACGGAGGTCGCAACGCAGCGCTATCCCAAGCTGATCATTATCATCATGACGGCGATCGACCAGTTCGAATATGCACGAAAGTGCGTCAGCCTTCCCGTGTTTGAATACATGCTAAAGCCTATTGTCCGCGCGGAGGTGACAGGGGTTTTGCAAAACGTGAAAAAGAAGCTGGATGCAACGATGGAGACGGAAGCGGATGGTACGGCGGAAAATGGTCCTGAGATGGAGCAGGACACCATTGCACAGATCCAAAAGTTTATCGAGAATAATTACGTGGATTCGAAGATCAATCTGGCGTCCGTGGCGGAGCAATTTGGGTTTAGCGCCAGCTATCTGTCCCGAAAGTTCAAGCAGGAGACGGGCAAGAATTTCGTGGAGTACCTTACCGAATGCCGCATGGAAAAGGCCATGAAGCTTGCGGAGACGGGAAAGAAAATGTTCCTTGCCTCCTCAGAGGTCGGCATTCCGGATCCCAACTATTTTGGCCGCTGCTTCAAAAAATACGCAGGCATGAGCTATTCGGACTACATAGCCGCGCATATGAAGGTATAATGTCCGAGTTCTGCAGTGTTTTCGTCAAAATCACGAAGACCTTGAAAGGGGTCTTCGTTTTTTTGTGGGTTTTCCCCTCTTGCGTTTTCCATGTGACCGTGTTAGAATATCTTTCGTTAGCATACAATTGTCTTTCCCAGAAAAACATTCAGATTGCTTTGGGAGTCCCTTCCGCAAGAAGCATGGCGGGAGAAGAAGGCGGGAGGATGGAAAGATGCCAGCAAATGAAGCCGGGTATTACGTGGTACGTAAAAAAGCGGTTCCTGAGGTGCTTCTAAAGGTTGTGGAAGCAAAACGCCTGATTGAGTCGGAGAAGGTGCCGACGATTCAGGAAGCGGTAGATGCCGTGGGAATCAGCAGGAGCTCCTTTTATAAGTATAAGGATGACATTTTTGAATTTCATGAGAATGCCAAGGGAACAACGGTGACGCTTTTATTCCAGATGGAGGATAAGCCGGGAATCTTGTCGGACGTGCTTAAGCTCGTGGCGAGCTATGGAGCAAACATTCTGACGATCCATCAGAGTATTCCCATCGGAGGAATGGCTTCCCTGACGCTCAGCATCCAGATTTTGGAGACGACGCAGAACGTGTCGGAGATGCTGGAGCAGATGGAGAGGCTTGAGGGAGTACATCGGGTGAAGGTGTTGTCCAAAGAATAAGGATAAACTCGGGGCTAGGTTTGGGGTGTCTTTCTACTAACCTTTTGACCTAGAAAGACACTCCAAACCTTCCCCTCGAGGTTACAAGCATCGTACTATGGATTGAACTCTTAAGTTTTTTGTACGAGAATTTGGAACGATGTGCTCTGAGATGAATTGGGAAGTGCACTGGGGACTTGGAAGGACGACATAAATCTTTTGTACAAGAATTTGGAATGATGTGCTCCGGGAGAGACTAGGCAGTGGAAGGTTGTCAGTCTGGGGTAGGTTAGGGATAATTAAGATAGATAGAGTTTGAATTTGGCAGGGATAAAAGAGATAGAGAAGTCGGAAAGGAAGAATGTATGGTTAAGGTAGCGGTTTTTGGTTATGGCACCGTGGGAAGCGGCGTCGTGGAGGTCATTGAGAAGAATAAGGAGCAGGTGAGCAAGAAGGCCGGAGAGGAAATTGAGGTCGCATACATTCTGGATCTGAGGGAGTTCCCGGGAGATCCTTATGAGGCAAAGGTAGTGCATGACGTCAACGTAATTCTTGAGGATCCTGAGGTTAAGATTGTCTGTGAGACCATGGGAGGCACGACCTTCGCATATAATTATACCAAGGCCGCTTTGGAGAGAGGGAAGAGCGTTTGTACCTCCAACAAGGAGATGGTGGCAAAGTTTGGCCCGGAGATGCTGGAGCTGGCGCGCGAGCACGGCTGTAATTATCTGTTTGAGGCGAGCGTTGGCGGCGGAATTCCCATCATCCGTCCCTTAAATGACTGCCTGACTGCCGAGAAGGTGGAAGCCATCACGGGTATCCTGAATGGTACGACGAACTACATTTTGACGAAGATGGAGCGCGAGGGCGCTGACTTTGATAAGGTGCTGGCAAGGGCGCAGGAGAAGGGTTATGCCGAGAGAAATCCTGAGGCAGACATTGAAGGTCATGATGCCTGCAGAAAGATTGCAATCCTGTCTTCCCTGATGATGGGAAAGAACGTGGATTTTGAGAAGATCCCTACCGAGGGCATCACGAAGATTGTTCCCGCGGATTTTGAATATGCAAAGGCAGCAGGCAGAACCATCAAGCTGCTTGCTCGTGCAAAGATGATTGATGAAAACACGCTTGAGGCCATGGTAAGCCCTGTCATGCTGGATAAGGAAAATCCTCTGGCAATGGTAAGCATGGTATTCAATGCCATTCTTGTAAAGGGCAACATGCTTGGTGAGGCAATGTTCTATGGAAAGGGCGCAGGAAAGCTGGCAACGGCGAGTGCAGTTGTAGGCGACGTCATTGATTGCGTGCGCCATCTTGGAAAGCAGATTCCTTGCTTCTGGGATGCCGAGGAGGCAACGATTCTGGATGCCGGGAAGCACTCCTATGCTTATTACGTTCGCGCAAAGAAGAATGCGAAGGAAGCGCTCGAGGCAGTACTGCCGGGCGGTGAATTCATAGAGCTTCCTGAGAGAACGGAGGATCTCGCATATTTCACACAGCCTATGTCTCATAACGCCTTTGAAAAGGTATGTGAGGGTCTTGGCGATCTGGTGCTTGGAAGCATCCGTCTTGGTTAATGCCCGGAGTGCATCAGGGCAGGCGAACGTCGGTGAATGCCCGAAGTGCATCAGGACAGTGCGAAAGTAGGCTGGCGCCCGGAGTGCATCGAGATAAACATAAGAAAATAATTGACATAAAGTCATTGAAAAGAGGAGAAGAGAAAGAAATGTCTAAGGTAGTAAAGTTTGGCGGGAGTTCCCTTGCCAGCGCAGAGCAGTTTCAAAAGGTTGGAAAAATCATTCGTGCAGATAAGGAAAGAAGGTTCGTGGTGCCGTCCGCTCCAGGCAAAAGGAATAAGTCAGATACAAAGGTGACCGACATGCTGTACTCTTGCTACGATCTTGCGGAGCAGGGAGGGAACTTCACCATCCAGTTACTTGCCATTCAGGACAGATATAACGAGATCATTCACGGTCTTGGATTAAAGATTTCCCTGGATGAGGAATTCGAGAAGATTGAAAAGCAGTTTCGTGCAAAGGCTGGCAAGGATTACGCGGCATCCCGCGGTGAGTATCTGAACGGTATTGTGATGGCAAACTATCTTGGATATGATTTTATTGATGCCGCTACCGTGATCTTTTTTGATGAGAATGGCAATTTCGATGCAGACAAGACTAACGAGATTCTTTCCAAGGAGCTTGCAGGCCATAAAAATGCAGTTATTCCTGGCTTTTACGGTTCCATGCCGGATGGCTCGGTAAAGACGTTCTCCCGCGGCGGTTCCGACGTGACTGGCTCCATCGTGGCAAAGGCAGCAAAGGTTGACGTGTATGAGAACTGGACGGATGTTTCCGGGTTCCTCATCGCTGATCCCCGTATCATCAATAATCCCGTAGGCATTGACACCATTACCTATCGCGAACTCCGTGAGCTGTCCTACATGGGCGCCGGCGTACTTCATGAGGATGCCATTTTCCCGGTTCGCCAGCAGGGGATTCCCATCAACATCCGCAATACGAACGCACCCGAGGACAACGGTACCTGGATCGTTGGCAGTACCTGTCAAAAGTCGAAATATGTCATCACGGGTATCGCGGGAAAGAAGGGCTTCTGTGCGATCAACATTGAGAAGGACATGATGAACTCTGAGATCGGGTTTGGCAGAAAGGTGCTTCAGGCTTTTGAAGAGAACGGCATTTCCTTCGAGCACGTTCCGTCAGGTATTGATACGTTGACCGTCTTTGTTCATCAGGACGAGTTCATGCACTTAGAGCAGAAGGTGGTTGCAGGCATCAATCGTCTTGCAAAGCCTGATACCATTGACATTGAGGCAGACCTTGCGCTGATCGCCGTCGTAGGTCGTGGCATGAAGTCCACCAGAGGTACTGCAGGCAGGATCTTCTCCGCGCTGGCTCATGCCAATGTCAATGTTCGCATGATCGATCAGGGATCCTCCGAGCTGAACATCATCATCGGCGTGGCGAATGATGATTTCGAGGCAGCCATCAAGGCCATCTACGACATCTTCGTATTAACAAAGCTATAAAGTATAGCGAGGAAAGGGAACAAGCATTCGTGCTTGTTCCCTTTGTTGTTAGCGGGGAAGGAATCCAAATTGCCCGCGAAGCAAGGAAACTAAAACCTGCCGAAAAGTGCGAATATTTGTCGAAAAATGTCAAAAAAATAGAAAATAATAAAAAATGTTTAAAAATATGTTGACAAATTGGCGCGGATGTTGTAAGATAAGATCAACAAAAGAAAAAAGAACACGAGATACCAAAGATAAGGTATTAAGAAGCAAAGGAAGTTGTAAGAAGTAGTACCAAAGGGGATTCCAGAAAAACACCGATGGAAAAGAAGGAATTTTAGGTACGAAGGAACCAAAGGTACACGAGTCTAAGTGTACGTGAATGGAAAATACAAAAGAGTGTTTCAAGGGTATCGGGAAATTCCGGATGAACTACGAAGAAAGGTGGATAGGTAGAGAGTTAATTCCATCAAAGACAACTGAATATCGAAAAACTATCATTACTAAAAGGAGGAACGGTCCATTGGATAGCATAGTCTGAAAAGGCGTATCGACGAAATTGGTTGATGCGCCTTTATTATATTATGCAGCGAGGAAGGAAATCAAGCATGCACGAAATAAAAACGGAAGATTTTTTAAGATTTTTCAGTTTTCCTATGGAATCCTAAGCTATTTTCATGTATGATAGAACATGGTGGGATCAGTTATGATTTCGACAGAAAAAAGCGGAAACGCAAAGACTACGTGAGGTTATTACATGAGCGAAGAAAACAAGAATCAAGAGGAATTATTACAGAAGCGTGAGGCAAGAAGAAAACGCCGCCAGAGAAACCAGATTTTAGCATACTCGGTGGTGATCCTGTTGATTGCTTTGGTAGGCATTGGGATTTTGGCGTTAATCAAGTATATGCCAGGCAAGGAATCCAAGCATCAGGGAACGAACGTCGCAAAGGTTACGCAGACTTCTTCTGAGGAAAGCTTGGAGGAGACGGAACCTGAAGAAACGGAAAGTACGGAGGAACCTTCATCGGAACCTGAAGAGACCAGTTCGGAGCCGGAGGAGTCTCAGGAGGTTGTTGTAGAACTGACCTATGAAGAAAAGCTGGATCAGATCGTAGATGCGGCGATTGCAGTTATGCCGATCGAGGACAAGGTCGCAGGACTTTTCATGATTACGCCTGAGCTTCTTACGAAGATGTCGCCCGTGGTCAAGGCAGGTCCCAGTACGCAGGCGGCCCTGGAAAAATATGCCGTTGGCGGTCTTATGTATCGTTCTCAGAACGTTAAGGACAGGGATACCTTTAAGACCGTGCTGGAGAATACAAAGCAGTATAGCAAATACCCTATATTCCTCGCCGTAGAGGAAGAGGGAGGTAAGGCAACGCAGCTCTCCAAGGCCAACAATAATACGAAGACCTCCAGCGCAAAGGACGTCGCTGCAACCGGTGACGTGCAGAATGCTTATCAGACTGGTGTTACGATTGGAGCCTATCTGAAAGAGCTTGGAATTACGATGGATCTGGCACCCGTTGCCGACCTGGCAAACGTGGAGAAGAGTGTCATGGCAGACAGAAGCTATGGCAGCGACGCGCAGGTGGTGATTGGATATGTCAAGAACATGATGAACGGCCTTCAGGAGCAGGGCATTACCCCTTGCATCAAGCATTTCCCCGGCATGGGAAGCGTTACGACGGATACGGAGAAGGGTCGTGCCATTTCCGGACGCACGGAGGAGGAAATTTGGGCAAGTGAGATGGATCTGTTCCATAAGCTTGTTGATGACAAGATGCCCGTAGTCATGATCAGTAACATGGCAGTGCCTGCCCTGACCGGCGACAACACGCCCTGTACCCTGTCTCCAAAGGTGGTGACGGAGATTCTCCGCCAGCAGCTTGGCTATAAGGGACTTGTCATGACCGATTGCCTGAACGAGAAGGCCGTGTCAGAATATTATTCTTCTGAAGAGGCCGCGATTCTTGCTTTGAAGGCGGGCTGTGACATGATTCTTTGCCCTGAGAACTTTGAACAGGCATATAATGGTGTCCTGAAGGCGGTACAGGATGGAACCATTTCCGAGGAGCGCGTCAACGACGCACTGCGCCGCATTTATCGGATCAAATTTGCAGATCGCGTGGAGGAATAAATCCGCGCGGAGGATAGGAGGAAAGAAAGAGGCTGGATCATTCAAGGAGCCAACGTATGGCGGGACTTGCAATGTTGATCCAGCTTTCTCTATGGCAGAGAAGCATGCTTTGCCGTAAACATTGATGTTTTTCAGGAGTTGAAACGATGAAAATCAAAATGGAAAACAGGTCCTATGATGAAGTGGCAAGCCTCCCCTCTTGGGAGCATAAGAAACCGAAAAAACCTTCCAAAATTCTCGCAATGGTAGCCCACGCGGGTCTTAAGGGAGAACTGAAAAAGGTTGGCTTTACCTGTGAAAAGGTGGACATGGAAAAGGCGGGCGACGGGCCCTGGATGATTCTGATGAATCACTGTAGCTTTACGGACCTTGCCATTGCTTTTGAGGTACTAAAGGGAAAGCCGTTCAGCATTGTCTGTACCTCGGATGCGCTGGTTGGCAAGGAGGGCGTCGTGAGGTCCCTTGGCTGTATTCCGACCTGTAAGTTTGTCTCTGACATGACGCTGATTTCGGACATGGATTATGCGCTGAACGTGAATCAGGCGAGTGTCCTGATGTATCCTGAGGCGGGATATTCCTTGGATGGAACGGGGACAAAAATCCCTGAAAGGCTGGGGCTCCTTTTGAAAAAGCTAAAGCATCCGGTTGTCATGATTACCTCCTATGGGGCATTTGCCAGGGATCCGCTTTATAACAATCTGCAAAAAAGAGAAGTAAAGGTCTCCTGCCAGATGAAATGCCTGTTTACGCCTGAGGAGCTTGCGGCTGCGAAGGCAAAGCAAATTAATGAAGTGCTAAATGAAGCCTTTCAGTTTGATTACTTTCGGTGGCAGCAGGAGAATCAAATTAAGATTACGGAACCCTTTCGGGCGGATGGCCTAAACAGGATTCTCTATAAATGTCCGCATTGCATGGCGGAGGGCGCCACGGAGGGAAAGGGAATTCACTTAACCTGTAAGGCGTGTGGCGCAACCTATGAACTGGATGAGCTTGGATGGTTAAAGGGCATCAACGTTGAACCAAAATTTACGCATGTACCTGATTGGTTCGCATGGGAGCGGGAGGAACTCAAGGAGGAAATCGTGAATGGCTCCTACTCGATGGAGGTTCCCTGTGACATTGCGATTCTTAAGGATTCGAAGGCGCTTTACATGGTTGGAACGGGGACGCTTCGCCATGACGCAAAGGGATTTGTTCTGGATGGATGCGAGGGAAAGCTTCATTATGAACAGGCACCGAACGCATCCTACAGTGTCAATGCCGATTACTTTTGGTATGAAATCGGAGACATTGTTTCCATTGGTACCAATGAATGCTTATATTATTGCTTTCCGAAGAATTGTGATATCGTAGCAAAGACCAGAATTGCTGCGGAAGAGCTCTACAAGCTGTCAAAAAGAAAAGGATCCGCTTTGAACGAGAGTTGTTAGGGGAGATGAGTCTGATGAAAAAATGGAGTACCTGGAAAATCATTTTGTTCATTATGCTGTGCGTCAGTTTGAACGTCGGGGGGAAGCTTTTGACCGTATGGTTGCAGCTGCCGCTTTGGGCAGATTCCTTTGGAACGGCGCTTTGCGCCAGCATCGGCGGACCAATCTGCGGTGCAATCGTGGGCTTTACGGGCAATATGGCCTACTGCGTCGTCAATCGTCTTTCCGCGGCGTATGGCCTCACCAGCATTGCGCTTGGCCTGATCATAGGCAGAGCCGTTCGCAAAAGGTGGTTCGACCACTTTTACGGCTTTATGAAGGCGGCTTCCCTGGCGATGTTCACGGCACTTGTGGTGTCCGTGCCGCTGAATCTGATTTTTCATGGCGGTTATACCGGCAACAAGTGGGGAGACGGAATTATTGATTATTTTCTGAATAAGGATTGGCCGATTCTGCTTTGCGGCATTCTTGGACAGCTGGCACTTGAATTTGTCGATAAGGTGCTGACCGTTACGGCAGTATATGTCGTGATCCTGCTGCGGCGCATGCGCAAAAATCAAAAGAACGCGCAGCCCCTGGGACAAGAGGGCGCGGCGGGGATCGCCTCGATGCTTGCGCTTTCCCTTGGGCTTTCCCTGCTCGTTCCCGTTCAGGCAAGCGCGGCAGCGCAGTCTGAAAGCATTGATTACAATGATTACGTCCAAAGCATTTATAGCAATAATAACGGCCTTCCCTGCGGCGAGGCCAATGACATTGCACAAACCAATGACGGCGTTCTCTGGATTGGTACCTATGCAGGCTTATACCGTTATAATGGGCGTGAGTTTCGCTGGGTGGATGACTATGAATCCGTGAAAAACGTAAATTGTCTTTACGTGGACGAAGAAGGCCGCCTTTGGATTGGCACGAATGACAACGGCCTCTCCATCGCCATCCGTGAAAAGATTGTCAACGTGCTGGATCAGGCGAGCGGCCTTCCGTCCAACTCCGTGCGTCACGTCATTCGTGCAACGGACGGATATTATTATGTCGGCACGACCTCCAGCATGCAAATCCTCGTGATGAACAATGGCCTTAAGGCGACGAACACTCTGCAGGAGATCAACTATACGGACAGCATCAGCGCTGATGAGGATGGACGTGTCGCAGTCATTGCCTCCGAGGGCGAGCTATTCCTGATGAGGAAAGGAAGTATTTTGAAGTCCCTTCGCCTTCCGGACGAGCAGGAAATCTTTAACTGCTGCGCCTTTGCGCCGGATGGAACGCTGATGGTGGGTACCTCAGCCAACCATATCTATTACTATGACGTTTCCAAGGATGATTTTCGCCAGAAAAAGGTCATGACCTGTGAGGACGTAAACAGCATCAACAACCTGAATTACATCAGCGACGGAACACTGTTTATCTCGACTGACAGCGGGATCTCCTACATTGACGCAAGCGGTTATCATAAGTTGAACACCAACGACTTTAATAACTCCATCGACAACATGCTGTATGACTATCAGGGGAATCTTTGGTTTACCTCCTCGAGACTTGGCCTTCTGCGCCTTGCAAAGTCGCCCTTTAAGGATGTATATGGTTCCATTGGCATGGATCGCCGTGTGGTCAATACCATTGTCTTTTGGCAGAACTCTTATTACGTCGGCACAGATAAGGGCCTTGACGTGGTCGATAAGAACTGCAGACGCCAGATTCAGAATGACCTGACCGAAGCTTTGGCGGGCAAGCGAATTCGCTGCATGTACGTTGATCAGGAGGATCACCTCTGGGTTTGTACCTATGGAAGCGGTTTGATGGAATATGCGCCAAATGGTGCATCTTGGACGTATAACAGCAATAACGGGAGCTTTGGCAACCGAGCGCGTATTGTTACGGGGCTTTCGGACGGGACCATTCTGGCAGCAGGCGATACGGGAATCAGCTACATCAAAAATCATAAGATTCAGCAGACCATCCAGAATCAGGAAGGATGGATCAATTCCATGATCTTGACCGTGACCGAGCGAAATGACGGTACAATCCTTGCCGGCACGGACGGAGACGGCATTGCCATGATTCAAAATGGGAAGGTTACGAAAATGCTTACCCGAGAGGACGGACTGAGCAGTGACGTCATTTTGCGCACGGTGAAGGATCCGAAATCGGAGGGCGTGTTTGTCGTTACCAGTAATAGCCTTTGCTATCTTGAGCCTGACGGCAGCATTCGTATTTTGGATGAATTTCCGTACTTTAACAACTATGACATCTTTGTGAAGGATGAGGATACGTTGTTTGTCATGTCCAGCGCAGGCATCTATGTCGTGGAACGTGACGAGCTGGTTACGGGCGGCGAGATCGCCTGGGAGCTTTTGGACGCGAGAAGGGGCCTTGGAACATCCCTGACCGCGAACTCCTGGAACTACTATAACGGGAACGGCGAACTATTCCTTCCGTGCGATACGGGCGTCTATATCATTGACGTTGATAAGTATAACAGCGACATCCGTTCCTACAGGATGCAGCTGGCCTCCGTTCATTTGGACGGCGTGCTGCAGCCGCTTGCCCGCAAGGGTGCCATCACGGTGGGACAGGGCGTGACCCGCGTGGAGCTCAGCCCCGAGATCCTGAATTATACCATTCAGGAGCCCAATGCGGGCTATTTCCTTGAGGGGTATGATTCCCAGTGGACGATTATTCCGCAGGGAAGCCTGGGAAACATTTTCTATGTCAATCTTCCCGCGGGAAAGTATGTCTTCCACCTGGCCATCTTTGACAGCGCCGGGGAGCGCGTGCTGGAGGAGCGTACCTTTGACCTTGTGAAGGAGGGCGAGCTGTATGAGCAGCCGGGCTTCCTTCTCTATATGCTGACCGTGCTTTCCCTGTTCATTATCTGGTTTACCTGGCTGGTGGTACAAAGACAGCTGAACCAGCAGCAGATAAAGCTCAATATGGCTAATGAGACTGTCATGGCCATAGCTAACGCAGTCGATAAAAAGGATGTACGTACTCACCAGCATTCCATGAGAGTTGCTGAATATTCCGTGCTTATAGCACAGGAGATGAAGACCTTCAAGTGGTGGCAGAGACGTAAATCTCTTTCAAGCCTTCGTAAGGCTGCGCAGATGCACGATATCGGAAAGATCGGTGTTCCGGACAGTGTACTGAACAAGGTGGGACGTCTGGATGACGAAGAATACAAGAAGATGAAGTCCCACGTATTAGGCGGAGCGGAGATCCTTAAGGACTTCACTTTGGTAGATCACGTTGTTGACGGTACCAGATACCATCACGAGCGCTACGATGGAAAGGGATATCCTGACGGCTTAAAGGGTGAGGAGATTCCTCTTTTTGCCCGCATTATTGCTGTGGCGGACGCCTTTGATGCAATGACATCCAATCGTGTATACCGTAACCATATGGATACAGATTATGTTATGAATGAGATGATCCTGTTGCCCTTGATGCTTTCTTAAGACTGGTTGAAAAAGGAACAATCAATCTTGATGAGATCTACGCCCAGAAGAGAGAAGAGATTCAGCATGCGGATCAGGAAGCTCAGGCGGAATTAAAACGTCGTGTTGAAGAAGACAAGAAGATTCAGGAAGCTGAGATGAAGAATGAAGAAAAGCAGAGTGAAGAAAAACAGTCTTCGGATGACGAGAAAGGAGCTAATGTATGAAGCGGGTATATATTGCAACAGCACTGACCTGTCTGGTATTATTGGCTGCTTTCGCAGGGATCTTTAAACTGATGAATCTCTCCGGAGAGAGGGACAGTCTGAAGATAGGTTTCATATATGACAACGATGAGAGTACACCATATACCTACAATTTTTCTTTGGCAAAGGATGCG
>JAEEGG010018708.1_pt1 | contig 14053 bp, 8 predicted proteins | sample 9134161 | NCBI WGS metagenome assembly JAEEGG01 (sample SAMN16246543, study PRJNA631951) | gut metagenome | biome: gut microbiome; feature: rumen; material: CR-attached | host: Bos | place: Iran: Karaj | collected 2018-10 | reverse complement strand
GAGAATAACTGATTGCTTCATTCAAATCAGCGAAAAGTTTTGTTCCGACCTGGAAAACAGGAGAAGAATTAGTAACGAATTTTGGATAAACGGTTTGATTGGAGGTAAAACGGGTAGTTAACGCTGCTGTAAAAGCAAAGTAATTGTCTTCCGTCTCACTGTACCAACCCATAAATTTATAACCTGATGCTGCGACTGCTGCAAGAGAAAAAGAATCTGTTGTCAACTTTTTTATCGTTGTGTCGGTTGTAACGGCATCCCCGTCAACAGTATATGTTCCGTTTGAAGGAACCTTGAATGTCACAGTCACGTCTTGCTCAGGTGTCAGTTTAATGTTTGAAATCGATATAGTTGTTGCATTAGAATTGTTGGAATTCGACGTGATCTTTACCGCAACAGTCTCGCCGGAATTCAACTTTTTGCTGAAACTGGCACCTGCAGTAACAGCGGCTCCGTCAATTGTCGCACTACCGCCGGAAAGAGTCAGTAAATAATCAAAACTTAACAGTGCCGTTGCGCCCGATTCGTTTTTAAAAGTTAAAGTACCATTTCGAGATGTATATGTCGTTCCGGTGCATCCGCTTGAACTGGAAGCAGTTACTGAACCGGTTATGGTCCCACCGGAGTAATTCCAACTCGCATTTCCAGATGAATCCGCGGTCAACCCGCCCACACCCGTACTGACGTTCGCCGCGAACACCAGCGTGCCCAGCACGAGCAGCGCGACGACAACGGCACAAACAGCGAAAATGTTCCGAATACGTTTGGAAACATTTACTTCTTTGGCTTTTTCTACTGGCATTGTTCCCCGAGCGTAGCGGGTGAAGTTATTACTTCTTCTTGTTGTTAACATGTTTACACCTCGTAACAAATAATATCCAGCCTATTCCGGCTATGACAGCGACGATAGAGAACCATTGACCGTGGGACAGACCCAGCCAGTCTTTGGGCGTATCGCGCATAAATTCGATAATGAAGCGCACCGCTCCGTAGGAGATCAGGAAGCGCGGGTACAGAAGGCCGCGACGGTTGTTGGGCCGCGACTCGAGAATAAGAAGCCAGGCCAGGATGCCAAAGTCGCATACAGCTTCGAGCAACTGTGTCGGCCACGTGAAAGTGCGAGCACCAATATGGCACACAGTCCCCCCGCAACAGCCGTTAAGGAAGCATCCGATGCGGATCGTGCCGAGCATGCCGAGAACGTTGATGGCAGAATTATCCAGCGTATCGCGCCAGTCCATACGAAACGCGAGGCCGAACAACAACATCAGCAGCGGCACCAAAAGCGCAGCACCGAAGAACGAGAAACCGCCAAATGTTAGTCCATCCCTCTTTACAAGCTCAATATTTTCAACAATGTAGAGAAGCTTGCAGCCGAGGATACCACTGAACAGGACCGCCGTGGCGAAGAGGAATGCTTTAAGAGGTCTGATGCCATATATGCCACGGCGTCGTTTTAAAAGCATAAGGATAACCATTACCACATATCCTAAGTACATGAATGTGTAGTAAGTGGATAACTTAAACGAACCGAAGTTTATATAAGGCAGCAAGGCATTCCATCCCTTCTGTAACTCTTTAAAATATACTTTCCTCATAAGTGCGATGATAAGATCGCAAGATTAACGGAAACTATATTATCTTGTTTTTTGGCGCGGCCAAAAATGGGCACTATCAAGCCCACCTTATAAACCATATATTATTATAGACTGCTTGTTGGGAATTTGCAAGTGGGTACTAAGTCACACTACAGCATAACTCTGTGTAAGAAAAACCAATTCTAATGGTCATCCCTCACACTATCGACAAAACGAACGATAATGTATGTTTTCCTTGCCATCTCCACGTAGATAATATATAATAAGAGTGGTTATTTGTTCCTTATCCCTTTTGGCGTCTTATTGCTAAAGCCACTATAATTAAGGCATAATAACTGAAACAAATCTTGTTTAGGATGTGATTGCATGACCAAGAAGAAAAACACCGAGTGTCAAGTCAAGTCGACGAAGCATTCGGGCAGTGAGATCAAAATCATTCTTTTGTTCTGTCTGGTTGCTGTTTGTATGATTTTATCTGTTACACTTGCGTTTTCAAGCAACGGCTCGATTTCGAATGTCGTTAACGGCTTTAGCGTAACTTACGAAAGTGATCAAGATGCAAATACCGCAGCTTTCACAGACGGTGTACTAACCTTTTATATCGACACAGAAACTTCTTCTAGCTCCTGCGGTCCGAAATACACTGCCCGTTCCGGAATGTTGACTTTCACAAATTCGGGCTCAACAGACACCGTTCTGAGCTTTGAGTATTATGTCAGCGGAAACGGAACTACGCAGATAAACGGTTTGCTTGGAATCAATGGCCCGGGCAGCTATTCGGAAGTTGTCGCTCCGGGTGCAAGTCTTACGATTTCACTCGAAAGCTATGCCGGTAAAAACGGCACAGAATCAATTTATCTCTATAACATTGATTCAAGCGCTCCCGAAACCAGCCATTTATTGACGGTGACCTCATCAGCCGGAGGAACGGCAAGCGTCGACGGCACTACTATTTCTGATTCTTACACTGCTAACGTGTCGTACGGAACAGAAATCTCCCTTTTGGCGACACCTCAGTCAGGATTTGAATTCGTTGGCTGGACAGATCAAAACAATTCAATAATCTCCACAACTGCTTCTGCAACAGTCAAACTTACTGAAGATAAAGCCATCAAGGCTGTTTTTGCAGAAACCGGAGCTCCATATTTCCGGGTCGAAAATACCCTTTACTCAGACTTTGCCTCTGCCGCTTTAGCAGCGCAAAACAGCCAGAACAAACTGTTGCTGCTTTACAAAAACGCTGTGCTTCCTGCAGGGAACTACACCGTTCCGAACGGAGTAACGTTTGTTATACCATTTGATGCTTATTACACCTGCTTCAAAGATATGCCGTTAGTTGTATACGGCAGCCACACGACACCGTCTGCATTCAGAACGTTAACGTTAGATGAAGGGGCCTCCCTGATCGTTGAAAGCGGAGCATCATTATGTGTTCCTTCTGTTATAAGTGCATCAGGGCAAAATGCCAGCTCATACAACGGAACTCCCAGCGGAAAGCATGGCAGAATAAACCTGATGGACGGAAGTTCAATTACTGTCAATAACGGAGGTTCCCTTTTCTGCTACGGATATATCGCCGGAGACGGTACAGTTGAAGCGCTTTCGGGTGCGAACATTCGTGAAGCATTCCAAATTCGCTCGTGGCGCGGTGGAGATGCGTCATCCAACTTAATAGGAAGCGAAGATCATATTCCATTTTTCCCGTTTAACCAATATTACATTCAAAACATAGAAGCAGAACTGGTACTTCATGCCGGTGCAAGCGAAAGCGTATTTACTGCAGTAAATGCACTTGGTAAAGCGTGGGATGCAAATGCTATCTTTATCGGGGACAACGGCCTGTTCCAGATCATTGATGGTATCGTCACAAAGAAGTACGACAGCATTCGTGACAGGCTTGTAGTCACTGTTAACGGAAATGTTGCTCTTTCAAGTCTCACCCTTAATGACCTCCCTGTCGTTGGAACGGTCAGCACGAGCGGTGTCCTCTCGTTACCGATCAACGGCAACATTACGATAAATGTTAACAGTGGTTCTACCACGATTGGAGAAAATATTTCGTTCCTCCCCGGCTCTGAAATATTTGTTGCAGAAGGCGCAGAACTTGAACTCATTGCGGGTAAGAACGTCTGTCTGTACGACGAAGATAACTGGGGTCCGTATGCAGGACAAGGCATCAATTTTGTCCCTGTAGGTTATTCCACCGCAAACGGTGTGACCGCCATTCGCACAGTTGCCGATCTGACCGACGTTACTCTTGACCTCAACGGCACACTTACATTGAATGGAAATATCTACACTACGGGAAGTGACGGGGATACAACGGTAGGTGCTAATATAACAAGTTCTTCAAAAACAGGTCGTATTGTTTTTGCAGCAAATGATCCTGCAAGTTATGAATACACAATGGAAGTTACGCAATCAGGTACCGCTATAACTATCGTTCCCATTCCAATTACTTCCGCTAAACTCCACAACGCCGACGGATCCTACACTTTGACGACCGGCGCTGCAGACGGCGATACGTACGTATATTGCCCGGTCTGCGACGAATGGGGGCTTGATGAAGATCACGTTCACTACTTCACTGTTACGTGGATGAATCCTGACGGGAAAACAGTATTTGCCACCGAATCTGTAGCATACGGCCAGATGCCTGTAGGACCCGCAGAATTGCCCGTTATAGACGATGACGCAAAGTTTACGTATGTTTTTACCTCCTGGTATCCGAAGCTCTCTGCGGTCACACAGGACGTCTCATACGTGCCTGAATACTACGCACTGGAAGTTGACCACGCAGACGCAGCTATCGACACGTCGCTTTCTTCTGGCGGAGTTTATATGACACTGTATAACACGCTGTCAATGAACTATCTGATTCCGAACAGTATCATGACCGGAGGTACTTATCAGAACGTGAGAATGGTAATTACCCTTGACAACGGCGCTACTGCTGTGAGCAACGGAGTCCCGCATAAAACGGATCCTTATTACGTTTTCTCTTTCAACAACCTTAATCCAAAATATTTGAACACCAAACTCTACGCTGTAATATATGCTGAGAAAAATGGCGTAACGTGCCGCAGCAAAATGTTCTCGTTCAGTGTTGCCTCATACGCACGGATGATGTTAAATGATTCCAGAAACGGCGCGGAGACTCGTAAACTGATAATTGATCTTCTAAATTACGGAGCTGCCGCTCAGAAGTTTACAGGTCATCGCGTCAATGATCTCGCAAACAGTATTTTAACCGAATCGGAAATCCAGGAATTTCCTTTAACTATTCCGGAAACTGAAAACGCGTTTGCTCTTGAAGGGACGGTCACTTCTCCTTCAGCTCGATGGACGGGAGCATCCCTCACTTTAACCAACGGCTTTACTGTTAATCTGGTTCTGCACGCAGATGATATTACAGGATTAAGAATTAAGATCGAATACGCAGACGGCCGGACAAAGATCGTAAAAAGTCCTCGTTTCCGTGCAGCAAGCGGAAGCGGGAATTATGAAGTTGTGTTCACAGACTACAACTTCGCACAGATCGATGAAGTCAGGCGCTTTACGGTTCTCAACGCCAATAATGAACCGGTAAGCAAAACGCTTGTGTTCAGCTGTGAATCTTATATCAACACTTCCATGAACAGTTCGGACGTCCTGCTTAAAGATCTTGTCATTGCTTTGATGAACGTCGGAATATCAGCGAAAGCGTACGCTGCATTGCACAGCTGATATTACGTTCAGTTCGATTTGCTTTCTACCCGGCTCACATGAGCCGGGTACTTTTTTGCATAAACGGCCTTAAGCGATCGTCCCCTTTTCCTTTCTAAAAATGCAAAAAGAGAGCGTCTTAAAGAAAATCTTAAGACGCTCTTTTTTCTGTATTATGTCACTAACCCTGTGCCAATTTTCAGTAATAATCGAGAATCACCACATTAATCATCATCTGGCGGGAAAGTCCAGATTGGAAGATCGATTCCACCTGACGTAATTACTATGTCTTCATCGGAAAGCACTACCAATTCCAGTTCCGGCTCTACATAGGCTATCTTTTCCATATCGATATAATCCTTTCTTCGAAACACGGGAAAAAGAAAGATATTTGTTTGATAAATCCTGCTTATTCCCTTCGGGATGGTCAAGCTTCCCAAACCCACTTACTATTATAACAATCATCAAGGACAAAGTCAAGTATTTCGTCAGTTACCGAAAGTATCATCCCAAGGAAGTTCGCCTATCGGATCGGAGTCACCGACCGAAGGATCCTGGACGTTGTTGTCCTTATAAATCAGTCTCTTGTTATCTTTAACCTGCGTCTTTACTCCCCACGCGTCAACGACAGCCAGGACGTCGTCATCGTCGGTGGTGCCAATGGCCTGAATGGTCTGAGCTACGATCTCAATGCGCAGCACGTATCCATCGTCACGGACAGGATAAGACGACCCACTTTCCCAGACCTGCGTTGCAGATCTAATCAAGACACCGGTCTCACCATTCCCTTCAACAGGAGATGTGTAATAGTAGTATCCGTCGGTGCCGAGACGCCATTGATTTTTATCCAGATCGCCACTCTCCGAGTTAAGTTCAAGAGTATAATCAATGCCACGCACAGGTACGTCAGAATGTACAAGCAGAACGGGATCACCATTTTCATCGACGTCTTCCTTCGCCCAGGTGACAACGATCGCAGCGCGAACGTAGACTGTATAGTCGTTGTCGCCGACGGAAACCTTGACGTCCTTTTTGATCGGATAACCGGGGCCGGAGGTCGGAACTATTTCTTCGTTGATCACCGGATCAGGGTCAACGTCCGCTTGCAGAGTGTTATTGACAGAACCGCTCTTACCAGACAGATATGCGAAGACCGTGATCGCGCCTAACGCCAGCACCAAAGCGACGCAAGCGGCGATAACGAGAAATTTCTTTTTTGTTTTGCGGGAATTACTGTTTTCCATCTATAGAACCCCCTGATTTAATTACTGGACCGGATTGGGCCTGACCCAGTTGTCAGCATATGCCTCGGCGCGCAGCCAGTTGGTATCGTCAGCCTTGTTGGCGAAGGTAACTGTCTTGTCGCCGGTGGTCAGATCCGCTTCTCGCGAAGCATCGCCAACAATGTCGTAGTCGTATGACCAGTCGGTCAGTTCAGTTACGTTATACTTTCCGAATAACATATCTTTCAACGTGACGGAACCGTTGCCAACGATGCAGATGATCTGCTCGAAATCGTTTACTCCGGTGACTTTGAACAGGAACACACGCGCGCAATCTGCTTCGTCCGTAACTGTCTTGGTGATGGTCAAGTCAGGAGTAAGGCGGGTATTTGTTATTGTGAACCCGACATCTGTATCCCCGGTAATCTCGCACTCATATCCGTATACTTCAAGTTCTTTCAACGAATAAGTGATCGGGACAAATGAACCAACGACTTCACCGTTTTCGTCTTCAACTTCCACCAGCTTGCTGTCAGGAATATGCATATTGGAGACGTGGCCAAAAGTGCCTTTCCATTCGCCGCTTTCCTTCAATTCAAGCGTCCACTCGTGTCCTTCACCGTCTGTCAGGACAACCGTGACCGAATCAGGACGTGTGTTGTAACGGTTATTCGAATCATCCCAGATCTTCTCTACGTTGACCTCGATGCAGGCAATATAGCTGACGACCGGAACGTCAAATACGTAGCTGCCGTCATGCGTTCCGTCAGTAGACTTGTAGTTCAGGATCGCCCATTCGTTGGTGTCGTAGAAATCGGTCTCAGCATCTTCACGAAGTTCCAGATCATAGGAAAGTGTAACGGGCTTCGCAATTTCGACCGGTACGTTGATTGTCCAGATGATCATCTTGCGGTCGTCGTCATACTTTACTTCGTAAGGATATTTGCCTTCCTCGTCAGGTGTGCCGAAGCTCCAGACATCGTTCTCAAAAGTTACCTGCAAATCAGTGCCGTTCAAAGTCATCCTGAAGCAAGTCGCCTTGTCAGTGTTAAGAAGCGAGAAATCATCGCCGATAACGTCGGCAACAACACCACTGGCAATCATGTAAAGGATGTCATCTTTGATCTCGTCAAATATGGACAGAATCGAATCGGCGTCAACGAAATCCGCGGCGTAATCGCTGATACCGTCGGATTTGATCCAGTTGTTGAAGCTCTGGGCTATCTCCAGTCCGGAACCGCCGCCCCAGCCGCTGTAGACGATCGCCGCACCGTTATACTTGGCAACCATGTCGGTCCAGAGATGTCCGGTGAGGTAAAGCGCCTTCTGCAGTCCGTCGGGATGCAGCTGGTAGAAATCGGGGTTGGGCGTCGTCGTGTAGGTGTAAACGCCTTCGCTTTCTTCTACGGTATAGGGATTCGCCTGCAGCCAGTTCAGATCAGCGAAGTTTTCATCCGGGATGAACTCATAATAATTCTTATGGAGAATATAACCAAAGTTGCCGTTGGAGACTGCGTGTTCTATAACTGTTCCGTCGGCGGCCGGATCTCCGTTATTCGCCGCATAGCGGCAGAAGTAATCATATTTTGTAGGTCCGCTCAGTTCCGCGTTCGTGCTGGCATAAAGCTTCGCAAAGTCATTTGTATAGAAATTATGCGTCTTGGCGAAATACTCGTCGAATGTCAGGTCCGCAAGGTCGTTTGCGTCCGCCTTGTTGTAAAATCCCTGATTATCCGTGTACTTGTATGCGCTCTTAGAATAAGCAATAGTTTGCTGACCGACTGCGGGAATTGGATAAGCCGTACCTCTCGCCATATACTGTCCGTAAACAGACGTGGGTTCATTGTTTTCGTTGTTCCAGATATATGTCTTACCATCAGTAAGGAAGAACACGAACTTGTGATCATTTGAAACAGTGGTATCAGCCGTAAGCCACTCATCTGCCATCTTCAGTGCACCGTGCATATTGGTCCCGCTGCTATGGCTATACACGAACAAGGCCCACCCGGGTACATTTATGGAATCTATAATTGCTTTTTTTGTGTCGTCACTGTATTCAACAAGTTTCTCATGTTCGCCTTCTGTTACAAGACTTATAATATCGAAAGCGATTCCTCTGGTCTTGATAACACCAACCTTCAGATCTATATTTTTCTCCTTAGCGCCGTCCAACAGCTTTAATACAATTTCGCTGAAATCTATATTGTTGTTTTGCGTGGAAGTAGACGAGTCCATGACAAACACGACGTCATAGGCAGGTTTGTATTCCGCCGATGGCAGGCTAAGAGTGACAGTTGTCTGTCTGTTCGGGCAGGCAAGTTCTGTAGGCGATGCGACCTTTGAACCGTCAACGTCAAATTCGGAAGGAGGATTATTTCCCGGGCAGATAAAGTTGATCTCGGGAATTTCAAATACGTAAGTACCGTCCTTCTTTCCGTCAGAGGACTTGTAATTCAGAATCGCCCACTCGTTTGTATCGTAGAAGCCTGTAGGAGCGTCCGAACGAAGCGTCAAGTCATAGGAGAGCGTGATCGGCTTAGCGTTCTCCACAGGAACGTTGATTGTCCAAAGAATATTCTTGTTCTCAGCGTCGTAAGCTACGGCATAAGGATAGATGCCTTCTGCGTCAGGCGTTCCGAAGCTCCAGATACCGTTCGCAAATGTTACAGGCAAAGCCTGACCGCTCAGAGTCATTCTGAAGCAGTTCTCAGAATCAGTGTTCGCAAGCGAGAAGTCGTCGCCAATCTTATCGACTACAACGCCTTTGGAGACCATGTAGCGGATATTGTTGTCGATGTCGCTGAACATCTCCTGAACCTCGGAGGAATTTGCTATGCCGGCACCGTATTTGCTGTTACCTCTAAGCCATGCGTTAAACGGAAGACGAAGCTGCAGACCACCGTCGGTAGATCCACCGTCATATGTTATGACAGCGCAGTTGTACTTCCTGTTTACCTGTTCCCAAAGTTTGGCCGCCTTGTAGATTCCCTTCTGAAGAGGATCCACATGATACTGATAATAGTTCGGGTTGATATTCTCAGTGTCAAAGGTATAGGTTCCGTCGCCGTTGTCAATTACCATAAATGGGTTGGCTTCGAGATACTTCACTCCGGTCCAATCAGAATTTGGTGTGAACTCATACCAGGATTTGTAGTCGCCGCGTTTTCCGTATGTAGCACTATTGGAGCCGAAAAGATCGTTGCCATTGGTGACATCATGTTTTACAACGGTTCCGTTAGGAACTGCTTTCGTATCCGCATAACGGCAAAACTCATCCCAAGGACTGACGCCGGTAAGTTCCGTGCTGTCAGAAGCAAGCAACGCTTCAATTGTGCGGAATACGAAGATGTTACTCTTTCCTGTGGGATCGAGTACGTCAACGGGATAATCGTATTTGTTGTAGCCTATGACCTGGTTCAGAGCCGGTTTACCGCTATTTTGCATAGTATACGAATTACTTCTGTACCACTGTGCATAGATTGTAGTCGGCTCGTGATTATCATCATTCCAGATGTATGTCTTACCGTCGGTAAGGAGCACGAGATACTTGTGGTCATCGTCGACCTCGGTATCGGCTTTCAGCCACTCGTTGGCAATGTCGATGCCGCCGTGAGTATTGCTTCCGCTACCGAACGCAGCCTTAATATCGTCCTCGGACATATTCAGCGCCTGCTCGATGTATGTCTTGCTTGCATCATTGTAAACCGTAAGACCGCTATAAGCATTATCAGACAGATACTTAATGGCGTCGTGAGCGCGTCCGCGGAAACGAATAACGCCCACCTTGAGCACAATATTCGGGTTGTTCTCAATGATACTCGCAAACAACGCGTTAACGCTCTCGGTGAACACCGTACTGTTCTCCGCCGAAGTGGAGCTGTCCATCGCAAAAACGATGTCAATCGCGTTCTGATATTCAGCGGAAGGCAGACTCAGCGTGACCGTCGTCTCCCTGTTCGGGCATACGAGTAAAGTCGGTGAAGCAACCTTGGATCCGTCTACATCAAAATTGGACGGAGGATTGTTTCCGGGGCAGATGTAAGTTACCTGAGGAACTTCAAATACGTATGTGCCGTCCCTCTTTCCGTCGGTGGACTTATAATCCAATACCGCGGATTTGTTCGTATCATAGTTGCCCGACACAGCGTCTTCGGGAAGCGTCAGGTCATAGGAAAGCGTGATCGGCTTCGTGTTTTCGACAGGTACGTTGATTGTCCACGTAATGGTTTTGGTCGCGGCCGTGTATTCGACTGTGTAAGGATATGTACCTTCGCCATCAGCAGTGCCGAAGCTCCAAACACCGTTCGCAAATGTCACAGGCAGTGCTTCGCCGTTGAAAGTCATTCTGAAGCAATCCGCAGAACCAGTGTTAATCAGTGAGAAATCGTCACCGATAATGTCGGTTACAACGCCGCTGGCAACCATGTATTGGATGCTGTTGTCGATGTCGCTGAACATCTGCTGCACCTGTGAGGAATCGGCGATGTTTGCACCGTATTTGCTGTTTGCTTGCAGCCAGCTGATAAAAGATGCTCTTAATGCGACAAAGCCTGTTGCACCGCCACCGGAATAGGTAACGACCGCGCAGTTGTACTTCTCGTTCACGTCGCTCCACAAATGGCCCGCCATGTACATACCTTTTGTGAGGCAATCGACATGGTACATATAGTAGTTGGGATTAATCGTCTGCGTATCAAATGTGTATGTACCGTCATCATTTTCGATCACGGCAAACGGATTTCCCTCTAAATACGGGACATCTTTCCATGCCTCATCAGGAGTATATTCAAAGTAATACTGGTAGTCAATCTTGTTACCATAGGTTGCACTATTGGAGCCGAAGAGATCCGCACCATTTGTAACTATGTGCTTCTCTACACTACCGGTTGGTGTTGATCCGTCCACAGCATAGCTGCAGTATGCATCCCAGGGACTCACACCGGAAAGTTCAGCACTGTTGCAGTCGTAAAGTGCCTGATAATCATTGAACCAGAAAATGTTGCTGTGTCCGGACATATCAAGCACATCAACGGGGTAAGAATCCTTAAATTGACAAGCACTTTGGCTAAGAGCAGGAACACCGTCGTTCTGCATCTTCCAACGACCATAACTGCCGCCTCCAGCATAGTACTGTGAATAGATAGTGGTAGGTTCGTTGTTCTCGTTATTCCAAACGTACGTCTTTCCGTCTGTAAGAAGCACGAGATATTTATGGTCGTCGTTGACCTCTCTGTCAGCCGCCAGCCACTCATCAGCAATATCGATACCGCCATGAGTGCTGCTACCGCGACCGAATGCAGCCTCAACTTCAGCCTTGCTCATGTTCAGCGCCCGTTCAATGTATGTCTTGCTCTCGTCACTATAAAGAGTCAATCCGCTATAAGCGCCATTTGAGAGGTAATCTATGGCATCGTGGGCGCGACCGCGGAAGCGGATAACACCCACCTTAAGTTTGATATTCGGGTTGTTCTCAATGATACTCTCAAACAAATCGTTCACGCTTTCTGTGAACACCGTACTGTTTTGAGTTGATGTGGAGCTGTCCATCGCAAACACGATATCGATTGCGTTTTGGTACTCAGCTGAAGGCAGACTCAGTGTGACCGTCGTCTCCCTGTTCGGACAGATAAGCAAATTCGGCGCAGCCCCTTTAAATCCGTCAACGTCATAGCCGTTCCCGGTGTTTTCTGCAACTGCCCGCGGGATGAAATCTGTCGGGACCATGATGATCACCATCACCAGGACCAGGACAAATGCCATTATTCTGTTAAACGCAAAAGTCTTTCTCATAATGCGTTTCCTCCTTTAATTTCCGCCGGCGGAAGCACCGTCGTTCGGATTCCCGGACTCAACAGGCGCCGCGGTAGTAAGCTCGGCAGTTGTGTAAAGGCCGAAGTTTACAACTCTATCATCCGTATATTTCTGGCAGATGTATGCGTAGAAGCTGAGCGTTGCCTGTGTTCCGCGCGGAAGAGCATCGCTTACTTCAAGTGTGTCGGTAATGGAACCGTTTACAAAATCGAGCGTCTGGAATTTTACAGGTACGCCGTCAGTAGTTTCGGTATTCTCATTAGTAAGAATATCTTTGTAAACGTAAACCTTGCCGCCGTTCGGGCCGGTAACCGGCACATCTGTCTGCGAGCCTTCGGCAGTGGTCTTAAGCAAAGTCCAGTCTGAAGTCAATTTGTACGCAACTTCCGCGGGGAATTCGCTGCCCTCAACCACTTCAACGTAAAGATAAGCGGGAATGGCCGTCTTGCCTTCGATTGTGATGAAGGGGTCTTTGGGAATGTCAACGCCGGGCATGAGGCTGTACGACTGCTGTTCGACAATTTTATCTGCGTCAAGCACGTACGAGCCGTCTGTCTGACGTACCGCTTCATGCTCCCGGATAAGAATTCTGTCGGCGAGCTTCGCCGTGAATTTCACTTCTCCGGTAATACGCTTCTCCGTCTTGTATTTCGCAGTTATCGGGCCGGCCATGAGACCTAAAACCAGTATCACGTTTAAAAGCACAGAGGCGATTATCAAATACTTACTATTTTTAGTCTTATTTGTCATATCTGTTCACCTCAATCAATCTGCGTGAATACCGCAAAGACGTCGAACGGAATCTTTTCGGTCTCGCCGGAAAGGCCTGTCATAGGCTCTGTGATAGCGAGAATTGCGTCCATATCGGCGCCTGTGTCGTTAACGGCAACAAACGTGAGCGTAAGCGTTACCGTCTTTGTAGCGGTTGCCGAGCCCTTCGGGCCGAGCGCCAAAGCGCCTGTAGTAGCTTTGGTTTCGGAAGTGTCCAGCGTGCAGTCAAGCGCCAACTCGTTTTCTCCCGTTCCGGTTTTTGCCTCGATCTTGTTTATAAGGTTGCCGATACCGGAGTAGTCGATGACAAGATTCGCGGATACGGCCGTTTCGGAGTTGTTCGTGAGTGTGACTGTGTACTCGCCGGTGCCGCCCTTGGATATGTCTATGACCATATCTTCCTGCTCGCCCGCAGCGTCAACGCTGAACTGGGCGGCTCTGGCCAGGTCAGACCCCTTTCCTCCGGTAGTATATTTGGCAAGCAGCATTGACGTTGCCCACACTGTTATTGCCGTTATGGCAAACAGTATGCCGGCGGTACGCATCAATATCGTGCCTGCCGAAGCTTTGTTTCTTTTCTTACTTCTGTCGCTCATAAACAAGTTTCCTTTCATTTATGACTGTGCGAGCGTTTCGTTGTCCCCGGAATCTGTTGTTCCGGCTCCGCCTTTTTCCGCTGGCGCCGATGTCATGGCCGTTTCACGCTTTAACCGTTCTATTTCCGCCTGTATTTCGGAAATGGTTCCGGCCTGCGAAGCATTCTCGGCCACGAGTCCATCTACCCTGTTTTCGCTCGTTTCCATTTCGTTTTTCAGCTGTCTGATCTGCTCTTTTATAGCATCCAGTTCGCTGTCTCCGTCGTTCTTTTCCTTCTGCCACGAGCGGTGCATCAGGAATATCGACAAGCCCAGACTTATTATCACTCAGGGGACCGAACTATTGGCA
>JAEEGG010018707.1_pt1 | contig 14053 bp, 11 predicted proteins | sample 9134161 | NCBI WGS metagenome assembly JAEEGG01 (sample SAMN16246543, study PRJNA631951) | gut metagenome | biome: gut microbiome; feature: rumen; material: CR-attached | host: Bos | place: Iran: Karaj | collected 2018-10 | reverse complement strand
TGGATGTCTTCCCGAATCATACGATTCTGAAGGGTCCTCCGCATTTGTTGAAGGAATTTGCGAACTTTTCGATGCCTGTTTTTTTGAAATCATCATGATAGTACAGATCAATACAAGCACCATGAATATTGCCGCAATAGTTAAGCTCCTTTTATGCGTGTTCCAAATGGTACGCTTCTTCCCATTTGCGTCGCCGTTTGCATGCAGAGTCGCGCTATTTGGAATAGAGTTGGCATTTGCAAGTGGAGCAAGGTTTTCTCGGGCACTCGCTGCCATTGTTTTCCCCAGCGTAAGCGGTACCTTTACTGGCTTTCCGCAACTAGGGCATTCAAGTTCCATTCCGGCCATGTCTGGTTCGGCGGCAAGATGCTGCCCGCAATGCGGACAGTTGAACTCGTATTCTTCAGTGTTGTCGTTCATGATGGTTCTCCAAAAGTCATTGGTCTGCAAAAGTAAACAACTGAGTTGGGTTCTCCGTTCTAGAAAACTATTTTTCGCACCCATTCATTACTGGGAGCACTTGTAATTAGGCAGACTGTCAAACGCACATACGCTCATTTTACAAGCCGCCACTAAGTACAAGAGGAGGTGCCTAGTAGAGATTGACGACTCCCGTCCCACGGCAATGTTCACATGGTCTTGCGCCGAATTGGTTTTGTCGTCTTCCGGTTCCCCCACAGGAAAGGCAAAATGTCAATGGGCCTTCTTTCTTTGGCTGTTGGTTCTGCTGCTGTCTCTTCAACTGTTCAATTTGGCGTTGTTGCTCGTCTAGTCGTTGCTGAAGATAATCACCTCCCACGCCGGGGAAATAGCCGCCTCCCATCTGCTGGCCACTGTTTTGCATTTGCGGCTGAGGTTGCTGCGCTTGGTTGGCGTTCATCTGTTCAGCCATTGCCGCAAGTGCCATAAGAGCAAGAATTGCCTTGGCTTGCTCCTCTTGTGACTGCCCGCTTTTTGGGGATGACAATTCACTTCCCCCCAACCATGATTCGCCGTTGCTTTTCGCGACGGCATCCCTGTCGTATCGTGCACTCGGCACTGATTCAAGGTCGCAGCACCCGTCGAAGGCACCATTTCCAATGCTAGCCACCTTACCGGAAATCGTCACGTACTTAAGTCTCTGGCAGTTTTGAAACGCATAGTCACCAATACTGGTAACCTTGCTGGTGATAGTCACGGACTTAAGACCGAGGCACATGCTAAACGCTTTATCTCCAATGCTTGTCACTATGCCAGGGATTTTGATACTCTCCAGTCCAGAACAATATTCAAACGCTTTGTCCCCTATCATAGTCACGGATTCTGGAATCGTCAGAGATGTGAGACTAAAGCAACTGATGAAGGCTTCGTTTCCAATGCTCTTTACTCCTTCAGGGATTGTCAGTGATGTGAGGCTTGAGCAACACATAAACGCCTGATTCCCGATGCTGGTTACTCCATTAGGGATTGTCAGTGATGTTAGGCTGTCACAGCCCGAAAAAGCTTGATTTCCGATGCTGGTTACTCCCGGGGGGATTATGGTGCACTTGCATCCCGCCACCAAAGCGTTGCTTCTTGTTTCGATAATGCCGTTGCAATTGTTGCGCGAGTCGTAAACAGGATTCCCATCGGCAACTGTCATTTGTTCTAGATTCGTACAATTACAAAACGCCCCCTCCTTTATGATTGTCACGCTCGCGGGGATCACCACGGACGTGAGGCTTTCGCACCCAGAGAAAGAACTGCCTTCAATGCTCGTTACGCTGTCGGGAATTGTTACAGTCGTAAGACCTGTGCAGTGGGAGAAAGCACTTACATCAATTGTTGTCACCGCATACCCTCCCAATTTTGACGGGATCGTAATGGCGCCTTTGGTCGATGTCGGCACAGCAGGCTTCTCGGAGTAGCCACCACCTAGCGAGGCCTTGCCGTGTGAAACCTCGTATGTCCAAGTTATGCCGTTTATGGCTTCCGTCTCTCCGTAGGTGACATCACCTATGGAAATGATCGCAATAATTGCCGCAGCCACGGCGGCATGTGTATTCAGTTGTCTGGTCAACATGATAGTTCTCCTTGTGGTTGGATTATGGTTCAAAAACTCCTCCGTCTCACCATATGTACATGTTGATGAGGACGAATCTACTGAATTATGCAAATCTTTTTTATTTGCCACTGCGGACGCCTTTGGCAAGTTCAAGATTGAATCCTGTTCGTGAAACAATCATTTTGTTAACGGCGACATTCGGCAAATGCCCATCTGGTAGCATTTCCAACAGCTCTTCCGATGTCATCGGGCATTCGCACCCGATGAGAATCGCTTTAAGCATTTCTTGGGGAAACACGAAGTACCAATTCCCTTTTTTATCTGGAATAAGGCACATCTTTGGCAGCCGTTGTCGGAAATTAATGTTCATCCGTTGTTCTTTCTCGTAAGCCCACGAAATGGATTTTGTTCTAAAGATGCTGTCGGCAAAATACTGAATGTCATAATTGTTTGTTTCGCCTTTTCGTCTTGGGATGACACGTGGAGCCTCTGTAGAGTACACTATTTTTGTGAGCCATGATTCGGGAACATCAAGACCCAGTGCAAAACCACGATGCTTATTCGCGTAGTGGCTCCACATCAAGACACTATGGGGGTCTTCCGAAAAACTGATGTAGCCAAAATTCTTTTCGATTTTTGAAAACTGATTACGGAACCCTGAAATGTAGTCATCAGAGACCTTATCGTCAAAACTTGCCTTGAATTCAGTAGGGTCATTCGCTTTTGAAATACGGCTAATTCTTATGCGATGATTTCTCAATATGTCTTTTAACACGTCAATGTTCTCCTTCCTCTTTGGTGCGGATGGGTTGAAGTAGTAGTAGACAAGCATGATTTTTCCCCGATTCCTCTTCCGCGCCTCCCGTATTGAGGCTCGCCATCCGGCGCGGAGAGATAGGAGAGCCTCGTTGCCGCTCACGGACAGACACGAATCGAGGCGCAAAAAACGAAGACCCCTCTTCGTATCACCTAGGAGGCCGTAGGAATTGCCTTGGAAGAAACACAAAGAGAGGCGGGCGCTTACGCGCTACCTCTGCAATGCGTCGTCTTCCGAAAGTTCCTACGTTTCCTAGGACGACCGCTTTGCAGCGCTGCAAGTTGTCTTGTTAGCTTAGAGCTTGGAGCTTAGAGCTTTTAGCTTCCGCCTGATTGTCGAGAGCCAAAAGCTGATAGCTGAAAGCCCAAAGCCAAGCTGTTCGTCCAACGCGGCCGAAGCCCCGCCAAACGACAAATCTATTATGCCACATGTCGGGCGGCAGTGTCAAAACAAATGGAAAATTGAAAATAGAGAATGGAAAATTGTGCGGGCGAAAACAAAAAACGCCACCCGACGGGCGGCGGAAGGGATGGAAGAAACATTCCTAGAATTCAAATCTCAGGATTCGCAAAACTTTCTTGCGAGAGAGGCAACTTCGTCAATCAATTTGCCAGTTGGCTCAACATACGGAGCTACATCCGCTTCACTAAGACTGTACGAGTCATCGTAGTCACCTGTCTGACGCAACGAAAAAAGACGGTGGTACAATTGCCCCGTTTCCGATGAGACAAGACCTGTAGTCACGAACTTCTGCCCCCACAAGTGGATAACTCCGCTATGGGTATGCGGATTGTCCCCAGTCGCAATCAGTAATGCCGATACCGCGTCGTATGCCGCATAGTAGAGACGATTGGCAATCGTCTCCCAGTATCCTAGCGTAAGCACACCCTTTGCTTCACCATATGCGCGGAGAGCTTTTCCAAGCCTTGTTTCTACAACTGCCTTGCGTTCTTCCAAGGTTAAAGTCATAACGCAATCCCTTCTTCCATAACATTTTTATAGAAAGGGGTTGCTTTCTTCTTTCCCCACTCCTGCATAGTGTACATAATTGGATTGACCATTTCATCGATTTTCCAACCGAGTTCGCGAATGGGGTAAGAAACATCATCCATGTCGGCAGCGGTGATGCGTTCCTTGTCAAGCAAGACCAATATGTCCCAATCGCTTGTTTCTTTTGCATCGCCTCTGGCTCTTGAGCCAAACAGAATGGCCTTGCCCCTAATCGGGGCAATACCTCCTAGAATGGCGTGTATGCCATTGGCGAGTTTTTCCCTTACTTCATCCATTTCATCCGACGACCGCTTTGCAGCGCTGCAAGTTGTCTTGTTAGCTTAGAGCTTGGAGCTTAGAGCTTCTGGCTTCCGGCGAATCGTCTGATTGTCGAAAGCCAAAAGCTGATAGCTGAAAGCCAAAAGCCAAACTGTTCGTCCGGCGCGGCCGAAGCCACGTCAAACGACACAAGTATTATGCCACATGTCGGACGGCAGTGTCAAAACAAATGGAAAATTGAAAATGGAGAATGGAGCCCCTTCAAAGCCCCACGATGTGGAGTGTCTTGCCGTTGAAGGAGACATCTCGGTTGTAGATTTTTTCGTCCCAGGGGCGGTCTGCGTCCTCGTCGAAGACGGCCATCCAGCCTTCGGGGAGGCCGAGGTTGTCGAGGTAGCCGGCGAGCTGGGCGTAGGATTCGGGGTCTTTGAAGTTGCGGCGCATTTTGAGCTCCACGGCGTAGCGGAAGGTTCCGAACTCCACGCAGAGGTCGAGGCGCTTTGAACCGAGCGCCATCTCGCGCGCGATACGTCCGCCGCCATTGACGACGCGCTGGAGGTAGCCCATCAGCACGAGGTGCGGCGTTGCCTCGTTGTAGCCGTACACCTCGTGGTCTGCGCCGCTGTTCTCGCGCCAGAACCGCTGGAACTCCGCCATCAGCGCGGGCATGTCGAGCGAGCCGTCCGGCCGGAGCCAGAAGGGTTTGTCGTACTTCGCGTAGAAATGCACCTGTTCGTCGTTGGAGAGATACCGCAGTATGATCTCGGCGTACATCGGATTGCCGGGAACCAGCACATGGTACTCGTTTTCATGGAGCAGTCCCAGGTCAAGGACATACCGGTAGTCATCGTCGTTCACGGGCGTCCCGCGCTCCTGGCCGAGGATGACAGGCTCCACGACGCGCCTCACGCGCGGTTCCTTCAGCCGCTCCATGAGGCTGTCCACGTGTGTCCCGCGCGCGCGAATGATCGTCTCCTTCGCCGTGGCAATGTCCTCGACGGTGATCGGCTCATCGTAGCGGCGGTCGTGGATTTTCATCACGCATTCGCGCGCGAGGGCGTTCACGAGCCACGGCTGGCCGCGCGTGTATTCGTAGACTTTGTCGGCCACCCCGTCGCAAAAGACTTGACCTGTCGCCTCAGTGTGCTGCGCGAAGAGGCGGGCGACGTCATCTTTCCGGAAATTGCCAAGTGTCAGGTCTTCTGTGATGATGTTGAACGGGCTCGCGTCTCCAAGCGTCTGTCCGTCCGGACGCACGCGCGCCTTGTAGTCGCGGATGTCGCGCATCCCCACAAGCGCGATCGACGAAGGGAACGGCGAAACTCTCCGCGTGATGTAGCCGTCGCGTAGCTGCCGGAGAAACGTGACGAGCGTGTCATCGGAAAGGGCGTCCACCTCGTCGAAGAAGACGACGAGCGGCTTACCGGACTTTTCCGCCAGGAGCGAAAGAAAGGACTTGACGTCCAACCCCGGCGGCGGCGGGAGAAGCGCGGGAAATGGCGAGGCTGGGTCGCGGACGAGGTCCTTGAAGAGCGGATGTCGCAAGACGGCGTTGCGCATCGACTCCACAATCGTTGGAATTCCGCTTCTTGGATCGGTGAACCGCTGGGCGGTCTCGACGGTGAAGTAGAGGGCGTTCATCGCGCCCTTTCCGTTGATTTCCTTCACGAGCGCCATGAGCGCCGTCGTCTTGCCGGACTGCCGCGCGGCGTGGAGCACGAAGTAGTTGCGCTGCTCGACAATGCCCATAATGCCCGGCAGCCTTTCGAGCGCCGGCAGCATGTAGTGTTCGTCGGGGAAGCACGGTCCCGCGATGTTGAAGCATCGTTCCATGTGAAATATTATACCAAAAACCCTTACGGAGGCGCTCCGCTATCGTTCGCCTTTTGTGCGTCGCCATTGGAGCATGGTCATGCCGGTGCGGGCCTTGAAGAGCCGCATGAAATAGCTTGTCGCCTCCAAGCCGCAGAGTTCCGGGATGTGGCAGACTGGCGACTCGGTGTCCGCGAGAAGCTTCTTCGCGCGTTCCAGCCGCATTTCGATTAGATCATCCTGCATTGACTTGCCGAAGACCGACTTGTAGCTTGTCTGCAGCATTCGCGTCGAGCACCCAAATTGTGCGGCCACGTGTTCGCACTCAATGCGTTCGCCGCAGTTGGCGCGCAGCCATTTCCGCGCGAGTATGGCGCGCTTTACACTGCCGTGCATGTCGGTGGTGGACATCCGCTGTTCGACGCACCTCACGCCGAACGTCTGCACCGGCTTCCAGCTTCTGCCGTCCATCATGGCGAGAAGCGTTTCCGCGGCGAGGCGTCCGCAACCCTCGAAGTCCGGTTCCACCGAGGTCAGGGTGGGGGAGGTGTGTTCACAGATCCATTCCTCGTTGTCGGTGCCGATGACCTGGATTTGCTCAGGGACTGCGATCCTCTCCGCGCGGCAGACGTTCAGCACATGCATGGCGCGTATGTCATCGGACACCAGAAGGCCGCAGGGCTTTGGCAGCGCCAGCAGCCAGGCCGCAAGCGACGCAAGTTCCGAGTCGGCGTCGGTTTCGGGAGGGGGTGAATACGAGGTCGCCGTGAAGCCGTGTTCCGCGATGATGTCGCGGAAGGCTTCGCGGCGCTCGGCGTCCCATGTCCGTGCCGCATCCGGGTATCTCGATCCGACGTAGCCGAATTCGGAATGACCGTGGCTAAGCAACAGTTCCGCCGCCGCCTTGGCGATTGCGGTCTGATCGCAGAAAATTGACGCGCTGGGCCCTTTTGTTCGCGGCCTCCAGCCGCGGGGAAGACTCGCGAACACCATCGGCGTACAGGGCGTGGCCCCCTTTAGTGCGCGCAAAAAGACATTGTCAAGCCAGATGCACGAGACTATCCCGTCTATTCCTGAATCCGGGACAAGCCCTCTGCGCAGCAAGGGCATCTCCGATGTGCGCCCGTGCAGGAGGAGTTCAATGCCCGGATGCGCGGACACGAAACGAATGACGCCGGAGGCAATCGCCTTGCCTGAGGCGTATGCAAAGTCGGCTAGGAGAAGAATGCGTCTTCTCCCTTCCCGTTTTCTTTGCGTTGACTGCAAGGAGGGGTCTTCCATACAAGGAATGATATCATAGCCCATTGTTCGTGTAAAGACAATTAATAATGCGCCATAAGGCAACATCCGTGCCAGGTGAAATGTTATACTAGGAAACATCAACCGAAAGGGGTCAACAACCATGAACTTCAGGAGAACACTTCACGGAACTTCGTTTGCGAGCCTCGGTGCCGCGTTTTTCACGGCTTGTATGTCAACCGCGTATGCGGCGACGACAATCTCGGTCGACAGCGTCATTCAACGCTGGCCGTGGAACAACAAGGTCGATATCACGTACACGGTCAACGACGGCCAGAACGTCGTCATCGGCAGGTATTGCCGCATTGTGTTCACCGCCACCATCGATGGCCAGACATACACCATCGACGGCACAACCGACGTGGGCGCGAGCGCGAACACCGGGACTCACACCGTCACATGGACGGCCCCGTCCGGCCACAAAAGCGCGAACTGCACGATGTCCGCCGCCATTTATGAGGCCGCCGCGCCGAGCGGCGACGACTACCTCGTCGTCGACCTTGACTCCGGCGTGGCGACATACGAGGGGCTTCTCGCCTCGCAGGCCGACTCAAACGCACGCTACAATGCGGCGATCTACAAGACGGACAAACTCGTTCTCCGGAAAATCCCGCGCACACTGGAAAGCGCCTCGCTTCCGAACGGACCGTTTGCGAACGGATACCATACCGGAGACAGCGCGAACTATTCTCTCGGCAACCCGTACCACCCGTATGGCGACAATGAAACGGACACGGACAAGGACTGGACGACCGACCGGGCCTACTACATAGGCGTCTTTCCGGTCACACAAGCCCAATACCAGAAAATCGTCGGCTCGAATCCGTCGGGGAAGCAGGATGTCATCGCCGGAAACGAAGTGGGGCATCGCCCTGTCGAAACGGTTTCATGGAACGACCTCCGTCTCTCAACCACCCCGTCAACATCGCAGATTCCGACGGTCGATTCCAATTCCGGCACTTTCTTCCAAAGGCTGAAGTTCCTGACAGGCAACAAATTCGCCTTTGACCTCCCCACCGAGGTGATGTTCGAGATTGCGCTTCGCGCGGGGTCCGGCGCAACTTATTTCTGGGGACTCGTCGAAGACGCGTCCTACATCGTCTGCTCGGACAACGCCGGAGGCAGTACGGTGGCGGTCGGTTCGCGCCAGCCGAACAGCTGGGGTCTCTTCGACATGGCCGGCAACGTGAGGGAGTGGTGCCTCGACAACTGGTCCGACGGCAACCTGACACTGCGGGTCGACGTCTTCACGCCGCCTTCGCAGGCAAGCACCGCCCGTCGTGTCCGTGGAGGTGGCAACTGGGGATATCCGGCCACGGACAAACTCTTCCACGCTTCGTACCGCGACAGCGAACCCGCCACGGAAGCGAACTGGGGCATTGGATTCCGGGTCTCATGGATTGCCGAGTGACCGATTGAAAGGAGGCCTCCATGAAAAAACTCCATGGATTTGCTTTCGTGATTTCCATAGCGGCATTGGGAGTGGCCCTCGGCGATGACCCGCTTGATGTTTCGGCCGACTGCCCGTTCTCGCTGGATTCGATGCCGGTAACGGCTCCTCGATCCGTGAAGACGGCTGCAGATCTCGCCGCTCTTCCATGTGCGTCATACCGCGTCGGCGATGTAATCACAACCATCGCCCCCGATGGCACGACATCTGTCTCCGGAATCGTGGCAAACGCCCAGGCGGCGCTGCCGTTCGACTCGGGCGGGTTCTGGACCTTTACGAACTCGCCCCAGGGAACGGCGATGTTTGTCGTGCGTCACTCGCTTTGCGGGACACTCGGTGACGGCACCGTCGCCTCGCCGGCGAAAATAGTCGACGGCGACGAACTGGTCGACTACGTTGCCGCCGGCACCGCCGGCACCGGATACGTATTCACGCTAGACGGCGAAGAATCTTTGCTTAACGACCTGCTTCTTCCGACTGGATACAAATTCGAAATGATCGGCGACGCTTTATGGCGCCTTGTCCCCTCGCAGGACGGCTGCCTATACCAATGCGCGCACATTCGGTGGAGCGTGGACAGCAAGCAGGACGGACCGGACCGCAAGACGTTAAGGAAGGAAGCGCTTCCCATCGCCTACACGGGCGACAACTGGGCCAGGGCCGCGGCGGCGGTTTCATCTCTGACGCTCGTATCTCCTTCAGGCGCGACAGCGACCCATAATCTCGCCGGAACAGGCGCAAGGTCGTTCACCCTTGCCGAGCAAGGCGACTGGACTGTCACGCTCGCGATGGCGGATGGCAGCACCCTGACCTCGACCGTGACTGTGAATGAAGCCGCCTTTATCCTAGTCGTCAGGTAAGGCATGCCCTGCTTGTCCCCTTTTTACCGCATGCCCGTATGTCGTTTTGCTAAAATGAAAAGCATTATGACAGCACTTGCAGCAGCAATGGCCGCGGTTGCGGCCAAAGGGGCCGTTGTCGAGATCGGGCCGGTGAATGGCAACGCCACGCCTGCCGTCAGGGCGGCCGTGGAACGGCTCGGCACAGGCGACACACTTCGCTTCGCCAAGGGCGAATACCATTTCTTCGAGGACGGAGCCAAGGATCACTTCCTCGCCTCGGTTGGCAGCTCCACCGGGATGAAGAAGGTTGTGTTCCACCTCGAAGGCCTGAAGGACGTGACAATCGACGGCGGAGGCTCGACCTTCGTTTTCCACGGCAAGGCGTTCCCGTTCGTCGCGGAGCGGTGCGACGGCGTGAAGATAGGCAATTTCACCTCTCGCGTCTTCCGTCTGCCCCTCGTCGAGTTCACCATCACGGAGAAGAACGACGAGGGATTCCTCTGCCAGTTCGCGGAAGGGAGCGCGCCCTACAGGATTGAGGACGGCGGAGCGATCATCTTCGACATCGACGAGGGCCGCAGGGACTCGCGGGAGCGTGAGCTTTCAGTCCATGCGCTCCGCTACTGCCATATCCAATACATCCTCACGCCCAGCTGCAAGGGCGCCAAGGACACACTTGCCTCCACCTTCTATTCCGCTGCGGCGGAGGACAGGGGCGATGGCAAGGTCTTTTTCCGTTACGTCGCCGACGCACACCCGAAGAACGCGGGCAAATGCTCGTTCCCGGTGAACGAGCCGCTGTGCCTCCTGCTCGCCAGCGACCGCAACCGCTCGTTGATGTCGTTCACGGACTGCCGCGACGTGGAGGTCTCCGACGTGGATGTGCGCAGCGGCGTCGCGATGGGCGTCGTGGCCGAGATGTGCGAGAACATCCGCATCATGCGCTACAACGTCCGCCCGGACGACGGCGCGCACGTCTCGCTCACCGCCGACTCCATCTTCCTGGTCGATACCAAGGGCCGCATCGAAATCGCGGAATCCGAAATCTGCTGGGGCCTCGACGACGTGATGAACATCCATGGCAACTACACGCGTCTCGAAACGGCGGAAGGGCCGCGCTGCGAGCTGGGCATACAACGCTTCAACTATGCCGGCTACTTCCCGTATCGCGTCGGGGAGAAGGTCGAGTTCTCGCGCGGCAAGGGGCCGGGGAAGGAAATCCTCGGGCGCGCCGTCGTGGCGGAGTTCCCGAAACCCGGACGTGACGCGGCGCGCGCCTCCATCGTCTTCGACCGGGACATTCCCAAGGAGTGGTCGGGTTGCGACGTGGCCAACGTTTCGCACACGCCGACAATCTGGATTCACGACAACGACTTCCACGACTTCCTGCACCTCCGGCTCTCGGCTTTCGCGGACATCCTCTACGAGCGCAACCGACTCCGCAACGGGAACGCGGCGATCCTGCACGACGACCTCACGGGCTACTGGGGGGAGTGCGGTCCAGCGCACACGCTCGTCGTCCGCGACAACGACTGCGACGACATGCGAGCCCCGCCATTCAACTTCGCAGTGCCATTCACAGGCCGTTGCACCATGGAAAACAACCGCGTCCGCAATAGCGGCAATCCTCTCGCCTTCGGCCCCGGCGTGGCGGAGACCGTCGATGTACGCTAGCATGAATCAGGAAAGAACCATTCTCGTCCCGCGCACGGCGCCAGATCCGAACGACAATCAGTGGACAATCGGCTGCGAAGTCCTTGACCGCGACTTCGCGCGATTCGCCGCCTACCGCGACTACCTTCCGCAACTTGGCCTTCGCTCGATCCGCCTCCAGGGCGGTTGGGCCAAGTGCGAGAAGGAAAAGGGCCACTACGATTTCGCTTGGCTCGACGAACCGGTAGACTTCGCCCTTTCGCACGGTCTCAACCCAATTATTGAGACAGACTACGGCAACCCGCTCTACAAGGGCGGCGGTGGACGCGACCTCGCAGCCGGCTTTCCATATGGCGACGAGGGACTGGGCGCGTGGGACCGCTGGATAGACGCCCTGTCGAAGTATTTCAAGGGCCGCGTCCGCGACTGGGCCATGTGGAACGAGCCCGACATCGGCAACCCTGCCGACACCGATGCCGTTGGAGGCCACCATACGCCCGAGGCCATTGCGGCATTCAACGTCCGCACGGCGAAGACGATTCTCGGCAACATTCCGGACGCGCATCTTGCGGGCCTTTCGCTCGCGACGAACGATCCCGCTTTCCACGAGGCCTGCTACAAGGCGCTTGGGAAGGACATCGACCTTTTCTCGCGCTTCATCTACCACGGCTATGTTCCGGCGCCGGAGGAGAGCTACGGAAATGTCGAGCGCCTTCAGACCATTTGCGCGAAGTACGCGCCGCACGCGACTCTGTGGCAGGGCGAGAACGGTGCGCCAAGCGAAATGCCGGGGGACGGCCTCGCCCTCCATCATATCGCGTGGAGCGAGATTTCACAGGCGAAGTGGGACATGCGTCGCATGCTTGGCGACTTTGCGCGTGGCATACCGTCCTCCGTCTTCACCATTTGCGACTATGTCCATCCGGGGCGAGGCATCGGCTCCTACGGCCTTCTGAGGGCCGACTCGGCCAAGAATGTGATAGCCGTGAAACGGGCTTTCAACGCGGTGCGGAACGTTGTCACCGTCTTTGATTCTGAAATCAAGCGCGTTGAGCGCCGCGTGTCATCGCCTGAGACATCGCTCCAACTGTGGGAGTTTGAGCGCCGTGGCGCGCCTCTGTTCGTTTTCTGGACAGCCGGGGAATGGGCCTTCGCAGATGGCGTCTGGCGCATGGACTGGCACCGGCCCGGAGACAGTCTGGACAAGCGCCCCGCCGTACTGAACTGGCCGGGAGCACCGTTCAAGGACCCAGTCTGGGTCGATCTCCTCACGGGCGAAATCCGGGCTTTCCCGCGCGACCGCATGATTTCATGCGCCGACGGGGTCGTATTCACGGATGTCCCAGTCTATGATTCGCCGTGCCTGTTAACCGAGTACACCGCAATCCGCGCTGCCGGAACTTAGGAGAAGACTTTAGCCCAGCGCGTCGGAGTGGTTCCGAAACGCGCCTTGAAGGCCTTGCGGAAAGGGATGTCCCCATTCCAGCCGCAGAAGTCCGCGATTGCCGAGACCGACGCACGCCCTTCGCGCAGATAGCCGCATGCGGCGGTGAAGCGGCGCTCAAGAATCTCCGCCTCGATTGTCCGGCCTGTCGCCGCCTTGAAGCGTGCCTCGGCAGTGCGGGCCGATGTCCCGAAGAGGGCGGCCACTTGCGACGCCTTAAGCCCCTCGCAAGCGTGGAGGCGGATCATCTCCAGCGCCTCGGCCACCTTGCGGTCCCGCCTCATCGTGGCGACAGTAGATGCGCGCCGGATCACACCCACAATGGCGACGTTTTCACGAATGGGAGCATGCGTTGACGAGGCAGTCCCAAAGCTCGCCATAAGGCGCGATGCGGCGGCGAAACCGAGTCCGCGGTAGTCCGGCCGCACACTTGTCAGCGTTGGTGTGCAGTTTTCGCAGACCTCCGGGTCATCATCCACGGAGACGACGGCCACTTCGCCCGGAAGATCCAATCCGAGTCTGGCGACGGCCGCAAGAACCAGGGTGCCGATGTCATCCGAGACCGCAAATACCCCGCACGGTCGCGGCAGACCGTCGATTGCCGTTGCAATCCGTTCCACTAGACGGGGCGTGTCCGCGGCGTCACCGGGCTGTGGGGTGACAATCTTGAGACGCATCCCGTGCAGCGCCGCGATGCGTTCGGCCGCCTTGCGACGACCATCCGCCCAGCCGCTGCGGCGGAACCATTCCACGAAAACAAGCGAGGCCGGGTTGAGCCGCAGCAGTTCGCCCATCGCCGCCTTGGCGATGTCGGCCTCGTCATTGCCGACCGAGAGTGTCCGCAGTGTCTTTGGATCGTCTCCCGCGTTGATGAAGACGGTTGGCAATCCCCCCATGTCCGCCTCGCGGAAATAATCCATGCCGCCGCTGGCGTCGACTATCGCGCCGCGCGGTTTCCAGAATTCGAGGAGCTGGCGGAAATCGGGCCGCGCCACACGGGCGTCCACAGGCTGAAGAACCCAGTCGGTCGTTTTCGCGAATGCCGCGATGCCGCCGAAGATCTCCCGCCATGTTCCTCGTCCCGTTGTCCTGAAAACCAGTATTGTCTCCATGCCTTTATTCTATCACAATCGCCATGCTTCGCAAAAGTTTTGTTATTCATTTCGCCAAAGTCATCCACCATCCCCTTGAATAGTCTTATAATACTTGCCGATTTTCACTCGTCACTGACCACTCGTCACTGACCACTCGTCACTGACCACTCGTCACTGACCACTCGTCACTGACCACTCGTCACTGCCCACTCGTCACTGACCACTCGTCACTGACCACTAGCCACTGACCACTAGCCACTCCCATGAACACCGCGAAATTCAAAGAAGACACCATCGTTCTCCCGACATACGCCCCTGGCGGATATGACAAGACGCCCATCTTCTACACG
>JAEEGG010018703.1_pt1 | contig 14055 bp, 14 predicted proteins | sample 9134161 | NCBI WGS metagenome assembly JAEEGG01 (sample SAMN16246543, study PRJNA631951) | gut metagenome | biome: gut microbiome; feature: rumen; material: CR-attached | host: Bos | place: Iran: Karaj | collected 2018-10 | reverse complement strand
GAGGACGGGCCGCAGCAATGACCGCGAATGCGAACGAGCCGCCGAAAGGGGAATCCAGCACATTCGTCCGCCCCAAAAAGCAGAAGGACTGGCGGATCGTCGCCATCCGCATCGGCGTGATCGCCGCCGCCACGGTCCTGGTCTGCCTGTTCGTTCTGCGCCCGATGGTCATCAACGGCGAAAGCATGGCGCCGACCTACTCCGGCAAAGGCTTCACGTTCGCGTTCCTCCCTTACTTCAAACTCTACGCTCCGCAGCGCAAGCAGATCGTCGTACTCAAATACGCCGGATTCAACACGTTCCTCCTCAAACGCATTCTGGCGTTCCCCGGCGAAACGGTCGAAATGCGCAACGGCGTCCTGTACGTGAACGGCAGCGCCGTGGATGAGCCGTACGTGAAAAACGGCTGCAACTGGGACCTGCCCCGCCGCGAGGTGCCGCACGGCAAAGTCTTCGTCATCGGCGACAACCGTTCCATGCCGCCGGACCACCACAAATTCGGCATGATCGACCAGAGCCGTCTGGCGGGCGTCCCGATCTGGTGAGCATCCGCGATGGCACTTCACTTCACAAGATCGAAATGGATCGCGCTCGCCGCGGTCGTCATCGCCACGGCGGCGGCCGTCTGGTTCTTCTATTTCCGCACGGACGACGCGACCGCAGTGCGGAAACGTCTCCGCGACGCCGTCGCATACGCCGAAAAACAGCCCCAGGGATCCGGATTCAATCTCCGCGACGCGGGCGCGGCCCACGCGCTCGGCGATTTCTTCGCAGCGGAGACGGACGTCGAGATCTCGGGCGAGTCGCGCGGGCAGATTTACACCTTGTTCGCCGCCACGCGCGCCCAGGTCATTTCCTCCTATTTTCTGCTGCGTCCGCTGCTCACCTCGCTTTCGGTCAGCCTCGCCGAGATCGAGGTCGAATTCCACGATGCCGACCACAAGTCCGCGGCCGTGAAGTGTTCGGCGATGGCGACCGGGACCACGCGGAACGCCGACGTCTTCCGCGAAGGGCGCCTCATTTCGGCGGAGATGGTCCTGGAGGACGACGGCGAATGGCGGTTCCGTTCGCTCCGCGCCGATCCGGTCGTCGATTTTCAGTGATTTCCAGTTTGTTTTTTGAAAAGGAGCATCGTTCTGCATGATTCTTTATGCGATCATCGGCGGAGTCGCCGGTCTTATCCTCGGCGCACTTATCATATTTCTCTGGATGCGGGCGAGGTCCCGCACCGATGCGGCACGCATCGCCGAGCTCGAAACGCGTACCGCCGCGTTCGACCAGGCCGTCGCGGACAAAGTCCGGGCGGAAAGCGCGCTGGACCAGCTTCGGCAGTCCTCGCAGCGCGAGCTTGAGTTCAGACTTCAGGCCGCGGAGGAAAAAGCGAACGTCGCCGCGGCCGCGCACGAAGCCGAGCTCACGGCAATCCGCAAACAGGCCGCCGCCGAACTCGACGCCGAAAAACGCCGCGCCGCATCCGAGCTTGAAGCGGAAAAGAACAAATCCGCCGCGCTGCTTGACGCGGAAAAACAGAAAGCCGCCGCCGAGCTCGACGCCGAAAAACGCAAGGCGAAATCCGAGCTTGACGCCGTCCGCGAGGCGCAGGCGCAGCTCGAAAAGGTCACGAAGGAACGCACCGACCATCTCCGCCAGGAGTTCAAGGTCCTCAGCGAGACCATCCTGAAGGAACGCGCGGAATCCATGCAGTCCGCGAACAGGGAACAGCTCTCCGCCATCCTCGCCCCGCTCCGCGAACAGCTCGCCGTCTACAAGAAGTCCATGGACGACGTCCGCGAGAACGGCGTGAAGCTCAACGAATCCCTGAAGCATCAGTACGACTCCATGGTCAAGATGACCGAAAAGATCGGCACGGACGCGAACAACCTCGCGGCCGCGCTGAAGGGCCAGAGCAAGACGCAGGGCGACTGGGGCGAAATGATCCTCGAGACCATCCTCCGCAATTCCGGCCTTGTGAAGGGCGTCCACTACCGCACGCAGGACACCATCCGCGACGAATCCGGCAAGGCCGTGAAGAGCGCGTCCGACCACATCATGCGCCCCGACGTGATCGTGAACTACCCCGACGGGAAAGCCGTCATCATCGACAGCAAGGTCAGCCTCACCGCCTACACGGACTACGTCGCGGCCGACGACCCGCAGAAACGCGAGGACGCCCTCCAGCGCCACATCCGCAGCGTGCAGGCGCACGTCGACGAGCTCGTGAAGAAGGATTACTCCGCCTACCTCCGCAAGGGCGATTCCGTCGACTTCGTGGTCATGTTCATCCCGAACGACCCGTCGTACCAGGCCGCGCTTCAGGGCGACTCCGGCATGTGGAACCGCGCGTTCGAGAAGCGCATCCTGATCGTGAACCCGTTCAACCTGATGACCCTGCTGTACATCATCAAGGTCGCGTGGAACCGCATGGCGCAGGAACGCAACCAGCAGGAAATCGTGAAGACCGCCGAAAACCTCCTCGCCCGCATCCAGCGTTTCTTCAGCGCGTTCGACGACGTCGGCAGGCAGCTGGAGGCGACCGGGAAGAAATACGACGCCGCGGTCAAGGCGTTCAGCGGCCGCCAGGGACTCGTCGGTTCTGCAGAAAAGCTCAAGGCGCTCGGCGTCCCGTCGCGGAAAGACCAGAAATTCCCCGCACGCTTCACCGCGCCCGAGTTCTCCGCCTCGCCGCTCGAAATCAAGCTCATCGGCGGAGAGGATGCGGATGAATCCGGCACGGACGCCGGAACAGACGACGCCTCCGCGCTGTCAGATGAACTTGACCTGCCGCTTCCCGGCGGCGAAAGCGCCGATGAATCGACCGAACCATGATCCTGAACCAAAGGCTGTCCGCATGAAATTCTTCTCCGTTTTCTTCTGTTTCTTCGCATTCACCCTCGGACTCTTCGCCGCGCCGCCCGTCACCGCCGATTCCTGGACGCTCAGTATTCAGGACGGCAATTTCGCGCTCACGCTCACGCTGCCCGCCAACGCGCACGCCTACGAATCGTCCACCGACCCCGTGCTGCCCGACGGCGTCGCGCCGATTTCCGCGCCCGAGCCGAAACAGGAGATCGACGCGCTGACCGAGGAACTGGAATCGTTCTATGTCGGCCCCGGCGTGATGACCTGGATTCTGCCTCAAACCGCCGCGATCGAGGGAAAGATCAAGGTCAAATGGCAGGTCTGCGTCGGCGATATGTGCTATGCGCCCAGCTCCGCCGAACTCGCCGTCCCCGGAGCCGCCCCCCAGACGAACAGCCCGGAAAAAACCGAACCCGCGGAACAGGTTTCAGCAGAAAATGAGATAGCCGGAACCGTCGAAATCCTGCCGTTCACGCTCGTGCGGTCCGCCGACGGCTACCTCGACGCGGACAAGTTCCACGGCTTCCTCACCGGCGACGAGTCCAAGTTCTCCGCGTTCACGTTCGCCGGGAAAGGCTTCCTGATGATGCTCCTGCTCGCGGTACTCGGCGGTGTGATGCTGAACCTCACGCCGTGCGTGCTGCCGCTGATCCCGGTCAACCTCGCCATGATCGGCGCGGGCCAGGCGTCCGGCAACGGCAAGTTCACGCGCGTGTGGCACGGCGCGGCCTACGGCGCGGGCATCACGGTCACGTACGGACTGCTCGGCGTGGTCTCCGTCCTGATGGGCTCCACGTTCGGCGGCATCGACTCCAGCTGGGTCTTCAACGCCGTGGTCTCCGTGATTTTCATCGCGCTCGCGCTCGCCATGTTCGACCTCTTCGCCATCGACTTCTCCCGGTTCGGCTCGGGCATCCGCCTGCCGCAATCCGCGCATTTCGGCGGCATCTTCCTGATGGGCGCGCTGTCCGCCTTGCTCGCGGGCGCATGCGTCGCGCCCGTGCTGGCCGCCGCGCTCGTGCAGACTGCGAAAATGGTCGCGCACGGCGATTACTACGGCCTCGCCCTGCCCTTCGCGCTCGGATTCGGCATGGCGCTGCCGTGGCCGGTCGCCGCCGCCGGATTCGGACTTTTCCCGAAACCCGGACGCTGGATGACGCGCGTGAAACAGCTCCTCGGCGTGTTCATCCTCGGGCTCGCCGCGTATTACGGCTGGACCGCCTGGACGCTCTTCGCCGACGGACGCGCGGAAGCAGCCGGCATGGCGTCCGCGCAGGAGACCTCCGGCGCAGCCGCGGAGATCAACGCCGCGCTGAAGGAATCCGCCGCCACCGGACGCCCCGTGCTGCTCGACTTCACCGCCGCCTGGTGCAAGAACTGCAAGGCCATGGAGCTGACCACGTTCCAGGCTCCCGAGGTGAAAACCGCCATGGACGGCATGATCTTCGTCCCCGTCCACGCCGACAAGCCGTCCGCCCCGGAGACCGCCGCGCTGATGAAAACGTTCGAGGTCCCCGGCCTGCCGGCCTACCGGATCATCCAGCCGAAATAACCCCCGCCTGTTTCAGACAATACGCTATTTGAGGTGAGAACATGTCAACCCCCGTCGCACCGGACATCAAACCGAAAACAACCCAAAAACAACGGTGGATCATTACGTTGAAAGTGCTGTTCGTGGTCCTCCTGACAGTCGGGCTCTGCATCGCCTGGCCTCTCGTCGGCATCATTCTCGCTTTCAGCACCGTCCATTCCATGTTTTATTCCGTCTGCTGGACGGTGTTCCTTGTCGGTCTGCTTCTTGTGGTCTGCATATTCCTGTTCGGCGGTCCCAGGAAACTGAAACGGGTCTTCCTGGGCATCCTCCTCGCTCCCATCGTTTGCGCCGGCGCGTTTTACGCCTGGACCTGGTGGACGGTCGACCGTTTCCCGGTCATGACGCAGGAGATCAACTGGTATCAATACAGACCGTTCCGGGAGGGGAACAAGCTCGTCAAGGTGGAAATCCCCGCGCAATATGCCCTGAATCCGGCCGAAGGTTTCCCGAAGCTGAACGGCGCGTATGCGCTTTACCCGATCTACGCGGCCATGGTGCAGGGGATGTACCCGGAAACTTTCGCAGGAAATCACTGGTATCTTAGAACAGACGGCTCGGACGTCATCTACGAGGAACTGCTGACCGGCGAACGCGACCTGATCTTCGCGCTGGCGCCGTCGAAACTGCAGGCCGAGGCGGCGGAAAAGGCCGGGATCCAATACGAGCTCACGCCGTTCTGCATGGACGCCTTCGTCTTCTTCGTGAATGCGAACAACCCGGTGGACAACCTCACGACGGACCAGATCAAGGGCATTTATTCCGGGAAGATCACGAACTGGAAGGAGGTCGGCGCGCCGTTCAGCACGAAAATCATCCCGTTCCAGCGCAACGAGGGAAGCGGAAGCCAGACCACGCTTCAGAAGCTGATGGGCGACACGCCGATCATGCCTCCGCTGAAGGAGGACCGCCTCGGCGGCATGGGCGACATCATCAACGACACCGCCAACTACCGGAACTACAAAGCCGCCCTCGGGTTTTCGTTCCGCTACTACTCCACGGAAATGCTCCGCAACAACCAGATCAAGCTGCTCTCCGTCGACGGCGTCGCGCCGACCGTCGAGAACATCCGCAACGGCTCCTATCCGCACGTCGCAACCGTGTACATGGTCTCGGCACGCCCGCGCTCGAATAACACACGGAAGATCGTGGACTTCATGCTTTCACCGGAGGGACAGAAACTCGTGGAGGATACGGGCTACGTCCCCATCGGAACGCCCGCCCCCGCCAATCAGTGAACGGAAAGATACTGAATCTTCTCCTCGATCAGATCGCGCACCTTGACGTCGGAAAGCGTCGTGTCTTTAAGCGTTTCCAGCAGGAGTATTTTCGCCTGAATCTTCAGATCTTCCTCGAGGTCGCGGGGGATCAGCTCGTCGGTCGGCCGGCAGAACTTGACGAACATGTTGAAATGCTCCTTGTCCCGGTCCACGAACCTCTGGTTCGCCTCGTCCCATTCCTCCACCAGGATCAGGTTCGATGTGTGGGACCGCTCCGCGAACAGATTCGTCTCGAAATACAGCCGGAACGCCTTTTTCCCCGCGGGATCGTACAGCTCCACGATGGAGCCGGGGTCCCCGTCCGTGTACGCCTGGACCGGGAATCAAGCGGAAACAGCGAAGATTTTAGTTTTTTTGTGAACAGTATAGACAATTCCGGCATCATATAGGGGAGAAAGAGCCCCGGTCAGTTTTCCGGCGGAGTTTCAGCGGGGTGCCGGAGCCTCTTTTCCCGCCTCGCGTTTCCGCAGCGCTTCGTACAGCACGGACACGAAGTCCTGACACATCGCAAGGCAGGTCCCGAAGTCGTCCAGTTCCTTTCCGTCCCAGACGCGGGCGTCTTTGACGTCTTCCATCGCGAGCCGCAGCGCGAGGCGGTCCTCGGTCTTCAGAATCTTCGCCATCACGGCAAGATTCACCTCGCGGAACGCCGTGCGTTGGAATCCATAATCCATAAGCTCCGTGACGCTGTCAGAGAGATAAAGGCTCGCCATGAAGCCGCCCGCCGCGCAACCGTAGAACAGCAGCAGGAACGGCAGCGTTTTGAGCTTGAAACGCACCGCCGCGAACAGGACGCCAGCCAGCAGAAGCAGTCCGGCGATCACAAGGCAGGAGCGGACGACCACGGGTTTCTTCAACGCGCGCCATTCCGCCGGGTCCGCTTCCCTGTAATACGTTTCCACGAGTTTGGCGCAGACCTCATCCGCGGAAAGTTTCTCCTCGCCAAGCACCTTCTGAACCTCGCTGACATACCCCTGCAATCTCCCGCGCGCATGATGATTCACATTGAACGCCGCGCCTTTCACAAATCCCAGCACCATCACCAGCTGCGCCGCACACAGCAGGACCGCGAACAGGACTTTCCGGATTTTCGACAGCGGATAGTCGCACGGTTCCCGCAGGAACAGCCAGGGGAGAATCAGCATCGCCAGAGCATAAAGCAGGAAACAGTTGACAAAGTTCATCGTCGTAAGCTCACTTTCGTTCGTCTATGATCAGGATCGTCCCGGTCTGCGCGGAATAGCAGATGACCGAGTTCGAGTAAAGCGAATCTTCATCCGTGGCCGAAACCCGCTCCACCGGACACGACACGATCACGCAATCGTCCCCGAGCGGCAGCGGCGTCCCGAGCAGCGGCTCGATACGGCGCCGGATCCCCTCCGGCGTCCTGAAATCGGAATGCCGCACATTCGATTCGTCCGGCGGCAGAAGCTCGCAGTTCAGCGCGTTCAGAAGCGCAAGGTTCGTCATCACGTCCGCACCGGTGTTTGCCATGAGATAGCGGTAGCTGGTCCGGAAGAGATTGTCGTCGACCGGACCGAACCCGTGCGCCACGACGGTGTACTGATTGCCCGTCAGATACTTCAGCACGGTCGGGATGTCGTAATACTGCTCCTCACGGTGTTGCAGATACAGGACGAGGACGCCCGCGCAGACCAGCACGGTCAGGACAAGCACGAAAAACCCGTGAAGGCATCCGGTCATGCACGCGACGCGCCTTTCGCTCCTGCGCCGCACGGCGGACTCGGCGGCGGACCCGGCGGCGGACTCGGACTCGGCGGCGAGCTCGGCGGTCGCAGCGGCGGGCTCGGTCATGTTCTGTCCTGTCTTTTCCTGTCGGTCTTCGTTCATCGTGTCCCCCCGTCAATAGCAGGTCCTGTCGTTTCTGTTCCGGAGATCGCGCCGCAGAGAACCGTTGCAGCGGATGTACTCCATGACGTAGACGACGAGCTTCTTTTGCGGATAGTAGAATATCGGAATGGACAGGACGTCCGGGTCGCCGAGATAGAGATACGAGACATGTTCGGCGGTCATATCGTCGCCGTCCAGGAGCGGACGCAGCGTCTCGTTCAGCATTTCGTACTGCTTGCGAAGCCGTTCGTCCTCTTCGTCATCGTGCCGCACCAGCGCATCGTCGGTCAGCGCCCGCAGATGGACCGCGTTCGCCACGACGTCCGAATCCGTGCGCAGGACATAATACCGCGGCTTGACGTGCTTGTAGGAGGGCTTCGAGATGAATCCGTCTGCCACCGCTTCATAGCTGTTTCCGGTCAGGAGCCGGATCGCGGCCGGCGTGGGGAATCCGTACGTGTTGTGATTCGAGATGTCACTCAGAGGGTCGAACACATATTGGCCCGCCATCAGGAACGCGAAAAGCAGCAGCCCCGCTGCGACCGGGAGCAGATAGATGAAATACAGCCGGTACTTTTTCATCGGAATCCCCCGGAATATGTGTTTTGTTCGCTCATGGTAAACTCAATGTCCCCTTGTCTTCATAATGTAACACCGAAGGAAAAGAGTGTCAAGTTTTTTCGACGTTTTTTATAAAAAACCGGTTCGGAATGTTCGGAATACTCCGCCTCGGAAACGGTCCCCGTGCCCGGAGGTGATCCCCCGCTGATCCTAGTCGCGGTAGAGGAAGACGCGGAAAACGCCGTCCAGGGTTATGTAGCTTTTGGCTTCGTTCTTCCCTTCCGCCTCCACGAGCAGGAAATACTTCATCCGCAGGAACTCGTTCGTTTTCCCGTACACATAGAGATACCCCTCCGGAATGACGATGTAAAAGCCGCTGTCGACGACCAAGAGGGGCGAAGCTGCGGACCGCTGGAAATAGACCTTCCGCACGTCGTCCAGCGTGAACGTCAGTTCGGGGTAAAAAGCCGGTCGGCAGTGTTTTCCGCGAGTCAGCACGAAATTGCGCACGTGAAACGTTTTCGTCGCGGGGTCGATGTCGATGGACCGCGCCCGCTTCCGGTAGTAATCCACGAACCAGGAATAGGCGAACCACACGATGCCCAGAACGGAAAGCACGATGAACAGCAGCCCCATCAGCACATCGGCCAGCTCAAGCGGATTCCCGGAGAAAAGCCACATGACAATCGGCTTCCAGACCGCATACTGAATGGCGGCTAAGAGCAGCACGACCATCGGAAACACGATGTATCCGTCACAGATATCATGGAAACACAGGGGGAATTTCAGGTTGATCGGCGTGTCGCCGCCGTAGATCGAACGGTCTTTCACATTCTCCTTGCCGGGTGATTCCGCCTGAGACGTGCCGACGTCCTGCGGAATGCCGCCGGACGCATCCCGTGCGGCTGCCAGTCCGATTGGCGCGTCGTCGTGAATCCGCACGATATCCGATTTGTTTTCCTTCATGTCGTCTGCTCCTTCAAAAAAGTTGAAGATCGTTTTCTTGTTCTTGACCGATCATGGCTCACAATTCTTTCTGCTTTTCCCGCTGCCGCCTCAGCTTCTCCTGCCATTCCCGCTGCCGAGCGGGGAGATACCGATAATCCACGCCGAGGCGTTTGAGCGCGTCCAATGCTTCGGAGTCGCTGTGGTCCGCGGCTCGGGTGTACCATTTGATCGCCTCCTGCAGGTCCTTTTCGACGCCGTCGCCGGTCTCGCAGATGCGCGCGAGACGGATCTGCGCCTCCATCTCGTCCTGTTCCGCGGATTCGCGGTACCATTTCGCGGCCTCCGCCATGTTCTTTTCGACGCCTTCGCCCAGACGGTAACACTCGGCGAGGCTGTACTGCGCCCCGGCGTACCCCAGTTCCGCGCCTTTGCGGAAGTATTTCACGGCCTCCGCCATGTCCTGTTCGACGCCTCTGCCGGTCTTATAACACTCCGCGAGCATGGACAACGCGATGGCGGACCCCTGGTCCGCGGCTTTGCGGTACCAGTCGATCGCCTCCGCCATGTTCTGTCTGCCCCCGATGCCGTTCGCACAGCAGGAGGCGAGCTGGAGCTGCGCCGCCCAATAGCCCTGTTCCGCCGATTTGCGCAGCCATTTCATGGCTTCGGCGCTGTTCTGCTTGACGCCCTCGCCCGACAGGTAGCGATAACCGAGACTGTACTGCGCTTTGGCGTGGCCCTGCTCCGCCGCTCTGCGAAACCATTTCACGGCTTCCTCCATGTCGCGGCGCGAACGGGCATTGCGCTCATAGTGGCGGCCCAGACTGTACTGCGCCTCGGCGTGGAACTGTTCCGCCGCCTTGGTGTACCATTTCAATGCCTCCGGCACGTCCTTTTTGATGCAGTCGCCGTTGTAATAACAGGTCGCGAGCTGGTACTGCCCGTCCGCGCAACCGCGCTGCGCGGACTCAACAAAACACTCCAGCGCCATCGTCTCGTCCTTTTCTTCGCACTGAATCGCGGTCTGTCCGACGGGCGCAATGTCCAGGCCCTTGCCGCCGTTGTAATAACACATCCCGAGCTTGTAATAACAGGTCCCGAGCATATCCTGCGCCGCCGTGTTGCCCATGTCGGCGGACACGAGGAAACACTCCAGCGCCTCCACATAATCCCCTTCCTCATAGAGTGCCATCCCCGCCTCGTAATCCTCCCTGCCGACCGTGGTGTTCTGTTTTTTTGCCGGGGCACTTTTGGCGGGTATGCCGCCGACGTTTTCTTTTTGCGAAGTCGAAGCTTTTCCGTCTTTCAGATCCTCTCTGACCGCGAGAGCAATAAAGGCTATAAACGAGATCGCGAGAACGGCGCCCCCCGCCCCATAGATCATTTTGTTTTTCGACATGGTTTCAGCCCTTTCACGGTATTGCTGTTGGAGTGGAGCGGGGTTACACCCCGGGATACTCCGCTTCAAGTTGTTTGAGCACATCCTCCGCCCAGGGGTGACCCTGTTCGGCGGCTTTCCGAAGCCACATCGCGCCCTCGGCGACGTCCTTCCTGACGCCTGTTCCGCTCGCGAGGAACGCCCCGATGTTGTACATCGCTTTGATATCCCCCTGTTCGGCGGCTTTGCGGTACCATTTCGCCGCTTGCGCCACATCCTGTCTGACGCCTGCGCCGTTGTAATAACAGATGCCGAGGTTGAATTGAGCATCCGCGAAACCCTGCTCGGCGGCTTTGCGATACCATTTCGCGGCTTGCGCCATATCTTGTTCAACGCCGTGTCCGTTTTCATAGCAGATGCCGATGCTGAACTGCGCCATGGGGTCGCCCTGCGCGGCGGCTTTCCGATACCATTTCAAGGCTTGCGCATAGTCCTGTTTGACGCCTGTCCCGGTGAAATAACACGTGCCGAGGTTGTGCTGTGCGTCGGAGTCGCCCTGTTCGGCGGCCTTGCGGAACCATTCCGCCGCCTTGACGCCATTTTTTTTGACGCCCTCGCCGTTGCGATAACAGAGCGCCAGGTTGAATTGGGCTTTGGCATGTCCCTGCTCGGCGGCCTTGCGCAACCACTTCGCCGCCTCGGCATAATCCTGTTTGACACCGTCACCGCAGAAAAAACAGGAGCCGAGACCGAATTGCGCGTCGGCGTCGCCCTGTTCGGCGGCCTTGCGGAGCCATTTCGCCGCCTCGGCTTGATTCTGCCTGACGCCGAGGCCCTTCGCATAACAGGTGGCAAGATTGTATTGCGCCTGAGCATAGCCCTGCTCGGCCGATTTGCGATACCATTTCGCCGCTTCGGCATAGTCCTGTTCGACGCCGATGCCGTTCTCGTAACAGACGGCGAGGTTGCACTGAGCTTGCGCATAGCCCTGTTCGGCGGCCTTGCGATACCATTTCACCGCCTCGGCGGAATCCTGTTTGACGCCGATGCCTCTGTCATAGCAGAGGCCGAGATTGCATTGCGCTATGGCATAGTCTTGTTCGGCAGCCTTGCGATACCACTTCGCCTCCTCGGCGGAGTCCGGTTCGACGCCGTCGCCGTTGTGATAGCGCAACCCGAGAATGAACTGCGATTCGGCATCGCCCTGTTCGGCAGACTTGCGGATCCATTTCGTCGCTTCGGCGGAGTCCTGCCCGACGCCAATGCCTTTGTCATAGCAGACGCCGAGGAAGAATTGCGCGTCGGCGTTGCCCAACTCGGCGGCCTTTTTGAAATACTTTGCCGCGGTTTCGAAATCCTTCGCTTTGTAGGCTGTTTTGCCTTTCTGCAACAGCTCTTCCGCGGTTTCTGCATTATTGTCGCAGCAGGACGTTTTTCTGCTCTTTTTCGTATTCGACATGATTTCAGATTCTTTCACAGTGTTACGGATGGAGGGGTTGAGGTTCATTGTTGATGCAGGTCGGGATTATTCCGCGCCGATGCGTTTGAGCGCGGCCTTCGCCTGCTCCACGCCCTGTTCGGCGGATTTGCGGAACCAGGATTCGGCTTCTTTCAGGTCTTTTTCCACGCCGTTGCCGTTTTCGTAACAGCACCCGAGGTTGTGTTGTGCTTCCGGGTGTCCCTGTTTTGCGGCGAGGAGATACCATTTTGCCGCCATGGTCCAGTCCTGTTTGACGCCGTCGCCTCTGCGGAAGAAGTCACCGAGCAGGAATTGCGCCTGAAGATGGCCCTGTTCGGCGGCTTTGAGGAACCATTGGGCGGCCTCGGTCTTGTCTTCCCGGACGCCCGCCCCCTCCGCATAAACGCAGCCCATGGCGAATTGCGCATCCACAAACCCGTTGTCAGCGGCTTTGCGGATCCATTTCAGCGCCTCGGCGAGGTCCTTTTCCACGCCGCCGCCATCATAATAGCACCAGCCCAGATTGAGCTGCGCCTGCGGATTCCCCTGCTCGGCGGCTTTCCTGTACCACTTGACAGCCTCGGCAAAATCCTGCTCGACGCCAGTACCCGTTTTGTAATTCGCACCGAGATTGTTCTGTGCCGGCGCAAATCCCAGCTCGGCGGCCTTGCGCATCCATTTCACGGCTTCGCTCTGATTCTGTTCGACGCCGTTGCCTTTCGCATAACAGCGGGCGAGATTGAACTGAGCCTTCTCGTTGCCCTGTTCCGCGGCTTCCTTGTAGTATTTTACCGCAGTTTCGTAATCCTTCGCTTCGTATGCGGCAATGCCTTCTTGCCAAAGCTTTTCCGCACGGGCTCCCCTTGATTGCAAGGGCGTAAGCAAGCCGGCGACAACGGCGGCAAAACAGAGGACTGCGATCAGACAGCCCAGCCTTTTGAGGTTTTCCGCCCAGTCCGTTTTCCAGTCTTTTTCGGTATCCGGCATATTTTCAAGCTCTTTTGCGGTGCTGCTGTTAAAAGGTTTCGAATATACTATAAAGATAGCACGTTTCGTCTTTCTGTCAAATAGTAAAAAGGTTATTTTTTTTTCTTTGTTTATTTGCTAAACTATATTGACATTCGTTTGTTTTACAGGGATATTTGGGTTGGCCCTTCGGGGGTCGCTTCGCTCCTCGGAAGGCGAGCTGAAGCTCAATTCAACATGATTCAGGGACAGGGGGATGAGGCTCGTTTTTTTCGTTTTCCGCAACGTACTTGGTATGGCACCGCAGGCAGATATGATGCTCCGAATCGAAGGAGTCAATCGTGCGCGGGGTCAGGCAGTACGGACAGCGTTTCCCCTTTCTGCCGAAAAGCAGATGCCACGGGATCCCGAGGGCGACTAGCAACAGCGGATAGACATAGAAACCGTAAGGCCATGCCGGATGATGATAATCCACGACGGCTTCATATTTTCGCGCGTACCATACGACGAAACCGCCGATCAAGGCCGGCAGAAGGATGGTCAGGCAGAAGGCGAGCCATCGGCTGTCGGGTTTTTCCATCTTTGTCAGAGCGGACGCCGAAACGGGATACGTTCTGACGATCTTCCACTTACTGTACGGAAGCCCCATCGTGCGGAATGTCGTGCGGGTATAGATATCTGAGAATTGATAGAATCCTTTGATCGTTACAACGAAAAACCCCGTGCCGCAGTAGAAGAGAAGAAGGCCGGAATCGGGAAAGAACCAGGTATCCAGAGTCTCGTCCAGAATCAGGGTCATTGTCGCCAGGCATGCGGAAAACAAAAAGCCGATGCGCCATGGCCCCATGATGACGCACACCCTTTGGATAGAAAGATGGCTTGCATGGATTTTCATTTTTTGTCCTCAGGTGTTGCTGATAAAAGGTTTTGCAACAGCAGAAAAAACATGTTTATGAAATACTATAATCCGCTACTCGGAAAAGTCAAGGGCTCTGAGCGCAAAAAAAGGAGCCTGACTCTGATGAATCAAGCTCCGAAAAGAAATCCGGCATCGAACTACTCTCCCACAGTCAAATATGCAGTACCATCGTCGCTGGGCCCCTTATCGATCGTGTTCGGGATGGGAACGTGAGTTACAAGCCCGCCATGGACACCGGAAAAA
>JAEEGG010018697.1_pt1 | contig 14058 bp, 5 predicted proteins | sample 9134161 | NCBI WGS metagenome assembly JAEEGG01 (sample SAMN16246543, study PRJNA631951) | gut metagenome | biome: gut microbiome; feature: rumen; material: CR-attached | host: Bos | place: Iran: Karaj | collected 2018-10 | reverse complement strand
TCTTATCAGGTCCCACGCGGCGGATGATGCCTTGCTTCTGAAGAAACTGCAAGTCCCGTCGAATGGTTCTTTCATTTACACCCAAATAGGAGGCCAATGAAACGGAGCTTTCTAGGACATTTTCTAGGACATTTTCTAGGACATTCATCTTGCCAGTCTCTTTCATCCTATTGACTATTTTAACCTGCCTTTCTGTTAATTGCACTTCATTTTTGAGCGTTTTTTCTAGGACATTTTCTGGCCATTTCTCCTTTTTTTGATCACTCCCTTGTTTTTCACTTCCCTTTATATCATTTGTATCCTCTTCCCTCAATGAAGAATTCAGTCGAACCTTGACCATAAACTCCACCTGTTTTCAATCTGCAAAAATACGAATTTTTTTTTCATATCAATCCTAATCATCTCCCATGCTTTTATCTTTTTTGAAAACTGCAGCGTATTCGTTGTGCATCTCTATAATCCTTTGCTGCACTTGCTCTACTATGTTCTGCGGTGAGAGGACTATCAAGTCTTTGCCGAATGATGTCAGCTCGCGAATCAACTCGTAGTTCTCAATGCAGTCAATAGAGAAGAAACGTCCCTCGCATAGCGTGGGGTACTTCTCGCGAAGTTCTGCTTCCCGTTCCCCACGGATGTTGCGCTGCGACTCGTGGATAGGTTTGGTCGCCACATAGTCCTTTGAGCGGTTGCTAACCCAGAACACGATAGTCTGCAAATCCTTGTCCTCATTCAGCGTCACGCCTACTATGTCCTCGAACCGCTCGTTCAGGTCGCCATCATACGGCACATATACATGCGACGGCAACGGCACCACTTTATCAATGCGGTCGAGGGCAAAGTTCAACAACTTCCCGCCCTCCTCCGCTGCTGCAATAAGATACCAACGGCGGTTGTATTCCTTGAGCAGATAAGGATGTAACGTCACTGTCCGTTCCTCATCGGGAGTGTCGAAGCGGTGGTAATGCAGTTCCACCACCTGCCGTTGAGATATGGCCGTGAAGAGCTCGCCAAGCAACGTGGAGTTCCCCAACGGATTCTTTGTGAAGGAGACTATCTGCCGGTCGGTCTTCACGTTCAAACTCTTTCTCAATGCTTCCAGGCCCTCCAGATTGGGCAAACCGTCGAACTGACCCAGCAGCGACAATGCCTCAGCAAGCAGATACTTCTCATCCTCCGTCATCTCCTTCTTGAAGATGGAGAAAGAGGGGTCGGCATAGCGGTGGCAGGTCTTCTTGACGGTCTTACGGGGGTTCGTCTGACTTGGAACATCAATCTGGTAATGCTCAATCTCGGCAAGGAAAGGCCCCTCATATTCCAAATAATGCAGGTCGTCCTGGATGGTGCGAAGGCTCACAGGCTCCTGCCCCAGTTCCTCCAACTCCTCGTTGACATGCTGGCGCAACTCCTCAGTAGAGTAGTTGTGATAGTGGTTGGCCAACAACCTGTCCAGTATGTAGTATCGTGTTACAGCGTTCTTATTTGCGGGCATAATATTCTGTTTTTTCGACTGCAAAGGTACACACCTCCCGCGCAATCTATTTGCGTAGCGGTGGCTGTTTATCCTTTTTATTTCATTTTCACACACTTGACTGCCATTCAATTTAATGTCCATTGAGTTAAAGGCGATTGCAAAGATAGAAATATTTTTTTAATCAGACATAATTTATTTCGCTCCAGTACAAAGAATGACTGATTTTTGCAAACCTTTCTCATTGTCGCGTCTCTCCGAGACGCTGAGTAGTAGGGTTATCCTTGACCCCACACTGCGCTCCCTTTAGTCGCTTGTATGGGGTTTCTTCGAGACGTTGCTGCATCTCGGCATAGCTCGAACAAGTTCGGCTCTGCTCTCGACTTCCGCAACGTTATTGAGATTCAACCTCTCCGAGGCTGTAGGAAATCTGTCATATACCAAACTAGAGCCATTTATTTGACACAACAGCGTGCCCGCCTCATCCAATCCACACGGAAAACGCCAACCGGCACGTTGGCCAGAAGAACCGAAAGCACCCGCAGCATGCAGGTGCGTTTTACATTTATCCTATATTTATACTTCAGTTATACTTTAGTTATACTATTATATATAGTATAACTAAGGTATAAATATGGTATAACTAAAGTATAACTAACAATTATACGCAAGCGTGGGGATGGAAGTTGAAAGTTGAAAAAATCATCTCCTTCCCCTTCCCCTCTTGAGGTACGCCGAAGGCGGGGGGTATGTCCCAAAGGGGAGAGGAACATCCAGCGGATGTTTCTCCGAAGCGGGGGGATGTGTCCAATGTGATAAAAATATAGATTTTTTGAATCAAATTAATAATAATTAGAAAAAAGTTCGTATCTTTGTAACTTTGTTGAACCATTCTTCTTGACGTATGAAAAGCACGTATACGACTTTTAGAGAGAGCGTAAAGGCAATTACGCAATACTATTTATTATTGGTAGAAGAGACCAAGTCGCAGCGCCTCGTGGGCAGTACCAACGAATGGGTGCTGGACAACTACTACATGATTAGCGAGCAGGAAAAGGTGCTCAAGGTCGACCTGCGCAGCCGCCAGTTCCGCCAGCTGGAGGGCCGACGGGTGCAGCAGCTGGACGAGCTGCTGGGCAGCTTCCTGAAGAAATGCCACTACCAGGTGGACAAGACACTGCTGTTCCGCTACCTCCGTCAGGTGCAGGCCAAGCAGCGTGACTACCTCTCCTATCCCGAGGTGTGCGCCCTGCTGCCCCTCATCAAGAACGTGCTCATCAGAGAGTTGGCCAACCTTTGCCGCCAGCTGGAGGCTCAGCACGCCTACCACTATTCGCCTACCGACAAGACCGGAGCCGACATGGACAAGCTGAACGAGGCCGCACAGCAGAACCTGCTGATGATGAACCTCTTCAACTCGCTCAAGAAGATGACCAAGCTGCCCATGGCCGAGATTTTGGACTATGTGAGCTACTCCGAGCGCATGCTCAAGGCCGAGGCCGCAGGCATGTACGACCAGATGTACGACAAGACCAAGGACGACTACCGCGCCCAGATAGTGCGCCAGGCCAAAAAACGCCGCATGCGCGAATACGACCTGGTGAAGGAGCTGGTGGAAAAAGCCGACGCCAACGGCGAGCATGTGGGCTGGCAGCTCTTCCCGCCCAAGAAGTGGAACCGCCGCGCCCATGCCTATATTTGGATTGTGGTGCTCTGCACCATGGTCCTAGCCATGCTGTTCAGCCGCTGGGCCATGGGCCAATGGGACAACTGGCTCACATGGGTCTTTGCGGTGCTGATGCTGGTGCCCATGAGCCAGATAGTCATCGACCTCTTCAACCAGTGCCTCTACTGGCTGCACAAGCCCGTCAGCACCTTCAAGCTGAAGTTTAAGGACGGCCTCATCCCCGAGCAGTACGCCACCATGGTCATCATGCCCACCATCCTCAAGAACAAGCAGAAGACCGTCGAGCTGCTCGAGCAGCTGGAGGTGTACTACCTCTCCAACATCAACCGTGCCTCCGACGGCCAACGGCTCGAAAGCCGCCAGCAGAACCTCTACTACACCCTCATCGGCGACGCCGCCGCAGGCCACGAGGCCGACATGCCGTGGGACGACGAGGTGGCCGAAGCCGGTCTTGCCAAAGTGAAGGAACTGAACGAGAAATACGGAGCACCCATATTCAACTTCGTCTATCGCCGCCGTGCCTACAGCGAGGGCGAAGGCTGCTGGCTTGGATTCGAACGCAAACGTGGTGCCATACTGCACTTCAACGACCTCCTGCTCGACCGCCACACCGAGGAAGAGAAGAAGCGATTCTTCCGCTGCGAAACCATCAGCCAGTGGCTGCAGCAGCCGGTGCCCAACATCACCTTCATCATCACCCTCGACACCGACACCCAGCTGGTGCTCTATTCGGCACAGAAGCTTATCGGCTCCATGGCCCACCCGCTCAACCGCGCCAAGCTCTCCGCCGACGGCCGTCGCGTCGACGCGGGCTACGGCATCATGCAGCCCCGCGTGAACGTCGACGTGGAGGTGACCAACAAGAGCCGCTTCGCACAGCTCTTTGCCGGATTGGGCGGACTGGACGTCTACACCACCGCCTCGTTCGAGCTCTATCAGGACATCTTCAACGAGGGCAGCTTCTGCGGCAAGGGCATCTACGACCTGAAGATATTCCAGCAAGTGCTGCGCGGCACCTTCCCCCAGAACCTCATCCTCAGCCACGACCTCATCGAGGGCTGCCACATCCGCTGCGGCCTCATCAACGACGTCGAGCTCTTCGACGACAACCCCTCCAACTATATCGACGATGCCAAGCGCCACCACCGCTGGACCCGTGGCGACTGGCAGATAATCGGCTGGCTGCGCAACCGCGTGCCCAACGAGCGCGGCGACATGGTCAAAAACCAAGTCAACACCATCGGCCGCTGGAAGATATTCGACAACCTGCGCCGCAGCGTGCTGAGCCTGGCATGCGTGGTGACACTGTTCTTTGGTTTCGCCGCATCCATCCACAGAGGTCCCGTCGTCAGCCCGGCATGGTACGTGCTGGCGGTGTTCCTCGTGGTGGCGTTGCCCATCCTCTTCTTCCTGATGGGGCAGATAACGCGTCTGCCACGCTTCAACAAACGCTACCGCTACTACATGACCCTCATGCGCGGCATCGGCGTGGTCATACGCCGCGCCTTCGTCCAATTCGCACTGCTGCCTAAGGAGGCCTGGATGTACACCGATGCCATCGTCCGAAGCTGCTACCGCATGGCCTTCAGCCACCGTAACCTGCTCAACTGGGTGCCCAGCGACGAAGCCTCCAAGAGCACCAAGGGCACCCTTGACGACTATCTGCGCAAATTCTGGTTCAACTACATATGCGCCGCCATCATCGTGTTGCTTACCATCGCTGTGCTGGGCAACCGCTCGTGGATTGGTGCCGCCGAAGTGTGGATGATTATTGCCGCCGCCTTTGTGGTAATCAGCTGGGTGGGGGCACCGTTCCTCATGTTCTTCCTGGGCAAGAAATTCACGCAGGACAAGAAGCAGCTCACCCCCGACGAGACCGACGAGGTCAAGAAATGGGCCGCCGACACATGGCACTACTTCGACAGCCTGATAACCGAGGAGAACAACTACCTCATACCCGACAACTACCAGCTTAACCGCGAGAAGAAGGCCGACTACAAGACCTCGCCCACCAACATCGGCTACTCCATGGTGGCAGTCATCTCCGCCGCCGAGCTGGGGCTGACCACCCACAATGCCGCCAAGGAACGTCTCGGCCACATCGTCGACACCGTCACCCAGCTCGAGAAATGGAACGGACACCTCTTCAACTGGTATCATATCGGCACCCTCAAGGCCCTGCCCAACTATTTCATATCCACTTGCGACAGCGGCAACTTCGTCGCCTGTCTCTATGTGGTGAAAGGCTACCTCGCACAGCATCATGCCGACAACGACCAAGGCCTGCTGGCCAAGGTGGAACGGCTGATAGACCTCACCGACTTCTCCAAGCTCTACAACCCCGAACTCGACGTCTTCAGCATCGGCTACGACTACGGTGCACACACCCTCCTGCCCTACCACTACAACAACTTCGCCTCCGAAGCACGCCTCACCAGCTTCCTCACCATCGCGCAGGGCGACGCGCCCTACAAGCACTGGTTCTGCCTCGACAAGACCTTGGTGCAATATCGCGGATTCAAGGGGGTGGCATCGTGGTACGGCACGCTGTTCGAATACTTCATGCCCCTCATCTTCCTGCCCACCTACCGCCACACGCTGATGGACGAGACCTACAGCTTCGCCATCCGCGCCCAACGCGCCTTCATCCGCAACGCCAAAGTCCAGTTCCACAACGCCAAATTCCTCCCTTGGGGCATCAGCGAAACGGCATACAACGAGCTCGATGACGCCCAGAACTACAAATACCACGCTTTCGGCGTCCCCTACCTCAAATTCCAAAACACTACGCCCGACCGCATCGTCATTTCCCCCTACAGCTCGCTGATGACCATCGGAATTGACGACCGCGCCGTCTACGACAACATGCTCCGTTTCCGCCGACTGGACATGTACGACAGCATGGGCTTCTTCGAGTCCTACGACGAAGAAGACCACGTCCCCGTCCGCGCCCACTACGCACACCACCAGGGCATGATACTCGCCAGCCTCACCAACTACCTCGCCGACCACTGCCTGCAGCACTACTTCATGAACGAACCCATCATGCGTTCCATGGAAACCCTCCTCAAGGAAAAGGCGCAGGTGAAGCCCTACATCGACCTCAAGGTGACGCAATACAAACGCTACCAATACGCCAAGGTGCAGACCGAGAGCGACGCACGCCAGTACGACGGCATCGCCACCGTGCCCGAAATCGGCGTGCTCAGCAACGGACAATACACCGTGCTGCTCAACGACCGCGGATCCGGATTCTCGCGCTATCGCAACATCATGATCAACCGCTACCGCAAGATAAGCGCCGACCACTACGGACAATACCTCTACATCCGCAACCTCAAGAGCGACAAGCTGTGGTGCAACACCTACGCACCCCTCGACGTGATGCCCGAAAGCTACCGCGTCAGCTTCGCCTCCGACAAGATCACCTTCCTCCGCGTCGACGACAACATTGAGACCAAGACCGAAATCACCGTCATCAAGGAACGCTACGCCGAAATTCGCCGCTACACCTTCACCAACAGCGGCGACGAGGATGTGGATCTAGAGTTGACCAGCTATTCCGAAGCCGTGCTGGCACCCCACCAAGGCGACGAGAACCACCGCGTTTTCAACAGCATGAACATCTTCTCCGAATACGATGCCGACCACCAGCTGCTCATCCTCAGCAAACCCGTGCTTGAGGCCCGCGAGAGCCGCTACTTTGTGATGCACACCCTCTTCCTGCCCGACGAGGGCGACAACGGCATCGTCGAAGCACCCGAATACGAGACCTCGCGCCTGAAGTTCCTTGGCCGTGGTGGCAGCCTGCAACACGCCGCCATCATCGAAGGCCACCGTACCCTCACCGGCACCGTGGGCACCACCCTCGACCCCGTCATGTCTATGCGCCGCCGCCTGCGTGTCCCCGCCGGCAAACAGGTCACCGCTGTGGCCCTTACCGCCTTTGGCAAGGCCCGCGAACAACTTATTGACATCGCCACCCTCTACCACGACACCGTCGACATCGACCACGCCTTCGAGACCGCCTCGGTCTACAACAACATGCGCACTTCTATGTCGTTGCTCAAAGGGTCGCAGATGCGCCTCTACAACAACATAGCCAAATACCTCCTGCAGACCGCCACCCTCGGCAACCGCCGTCAAGGCTGTCTGGCCCAGAACCGGCTGACCCAGTCGGCCCTCTGGCGGTTCGGCATCTCCGGCGACATCGCTATCCTCCTGATGGAAATCGACAACATCCAGCAGTCGGGCTACGCCAAAGAGATTCTCCGCGCCTACGAATACTTCAAGGTCCACGGCCTGCTGCTCGACGTGGTGTTTATCAATGACGAGCAAGGCGAGCAACGCGAAGGCCTCACCCACTTCATCCGCAACATCGCCAACACCGAACACCTCTGGGCTCCCCACCAGGAGGCCGGACACGTATATATCCTCAACGGCAACGAGGTGTCGCCCGACGAGCGCACCCTGCTGCGCACCGTGGCACGCCTCACCTTCTTCACCAAGGGCGGTGCCACCATCCAGCAGCAGCTCGAACAGCTCGAACGCGACAACCAGCACTATCAGGACATGGTGGAATATCCCGTGATGAAACCCAGCTCGGAGCTGCGCGTGTGGAGTTCGCTCGACTTCTACAACCAATACGGCGGCTTCGACCGCGACGGCCGCGACTATGTGGTCACCAACACCAACACGCCCATGCCTTGGGTCAACGTGATAGCCAACCCCCGCTTCGGTTGCGTGGCGAGCAGCACCATGGCGGGCTTCACCTTCGCCCACAACGCACAGCAGTTTAAACTCACCGGCTGGAGCAACGACATCGTGCGCGACAACGCCTCCGAGATGCTCCTTATCGACGGACGCCAGTTCGTCCCCGCCACCGCCCGCCACGGGCAAGGCTTCTCCGCCTTCGATGCCGAATACGACAATCTGAAAGTGATGGTGCGCCTCTTCGTCGCCAACCAGCGCATGGAGAAATACTACCAGATAAAGCTGGTCAACAAGACCGACACCCCGCAGGAGGTGAAGCTCGACATGGTGTACAAGCTGGTGCTGGGCGTGAGCGAGGAGGAGACCGCTCGCTATCTCTACAGCCAATGGCAGGAGGAGGAAAACAGCCTGTGGGTGCGCAACGTCTACCACGAGACCTACGGCCAGACCCGTGTGCAGCTCACCGCCACCGAACGGCTGACCGACGTGTCGTTCCTCTACCCCAACCGCAAACGACTGGGCACCACCGTCGCCCTTGAGCCTAACGGCGAGAAGGAGATGGCCTACGTCATCGCCGTGCACGACAATCCCGACGACCAACCCCGACAGCTGACGATACCTATCATAGAGGAGGAATACAGACGGGTGTGCCAAGAGTGGGACGAGCGGCTCGGCACCATACAAGTGGAAACCCCCGACCGCGCCCTGAACTACATGCTCAACCGCTGGTATCTCTACCAGGTCTACTCCGCACGCCTCTTTGCACGCGCGGGATTCTACCAGGTGGGCGGTGCCACCGGCTTCCGCGACCAGCTGCAGGACGTGATGGCCTGCCTCTACAGCGACCCCGCCATGGCACGCCGACAGATTCTCGACCATGCCGCCCACCAGATGGCCGAAGGCGACGTGCTGCACTGGTGGCACGAGAGCATGCATCTCGGAGCCCGCACCACCTTCAGCGACGACTACCTCTGGCTCGTCTACGTCACCTACCAATATGTCCGCATCACCGGCGACACTGCCATCCTCAGCGAGAACGTGGCCTTCTGCCAGGCCGACCAGCTCAACCCCGGCGAGGCCGAACGCTGCATGCGCTACGCCCTGCCGGCAACCCCCGTGGCCGCAAACGCCGAGACGAAGGACGGCAACTTCGAATACGCCACCCTCTACGAGCACCTCTGCCGCGCCGTCAACCGCTCCATGCACCGCATCGGCATCCACGGCCTGCCGCTGATGGGCTGCGGCGACTGGAACGACGGCATGTCGCTCGTCGGCGTCGAGGGCAAGGGCGAAAGCGTATGGGTGGCCTTCTTCCTCGTCGACCTCATGCCCAAGATGGAAGAACTGACACAGATGCTGCCCGGCGCCGACCTCTCCTACTGCAGCGAGCTGGCCGACTTCCGCAGCCGTCTGGTCTCCGCCCTGCAAAACAACGCCTGGGACGGCGCATGGTTCCTCCGCGCCTATTTCGACAACGGCGACCCCATGGGCTCACGCAACAACACCGAATGCCAGATAGACCTTATCTCGCAGGCTTGGAGCATCCTCACCGATGTCGCCACCGAGAAGCAGAAGGAGTCTGTCTTCCGCGAAACCGACTACCGGCTGGTGAACCGCGAACACGAAATCATCCAGCTGCTCACTCCCGCCTTCCAGCACTCGCAGAACAACCCCGGCTACATCATGCGCTACCCCGTCGGCGTGCGCGAGAACGGCGGACAGTACACCCACGGCGCCATGTGGTACATCATGGCGCAGCTCAAGGAGGGCCGCACCGATATGGCCTACTTCCTCTACTCGCTCATCAACCCCATCCACCGCACCGCCACCCTTGCCGACGTGCTGAAATACAAGGTCGAGCCCTACTGCATTGCCGCCGACATCTACAGCAACCCGCAGCATCCCGGCCGCGGCGGCTGGACCTGGTACACCGGCTCCGCCTCGTGGGCATACAAGACCGGCATCGAGAACATCCTCGGCCTGCAGAAGCAGGGCGACACCCTGATTGTCAACCCCTCCATCCCGTCGGAATGGGAGGGCTTCTCCTTCACCTACCGCTATGGCAGCACCACCTACTACGTCAACTACCGCCGCAACAAGGAGGCACAGACTTCCACTCCCGCCACCATCACGCTGGTCGACGACGGCATGCCGCATGAAATCTCCATTAATTAATTGAAATGATAGAGGTTAGAGAATGTGTTAACGTGTGAATTGTGAAAGGACAAATGTATTGTCAATTCACGATTCACCATTCACGACATTCAAATTTACGAATTAACACATTAACGAATTCTACTCTAACCCTAACCTCTAACCCTACATCCACTTGAGAGCCCTCCGACATACGCTCCTCATCCTCCTGCTCCTCTCCCCCTTGTTGGCGTGGGCCCAGTATTCGGTTCCCCCCGATGCCGAGTACCCCTTCAAGCGCGACATGGAGAAAGGCAGGTATGACCGCGCCGAGGAGAAGATACGTCGGCGCATCAGCCGCGACTCCGACAACCTCGAGTGCCACTATGCCGCATATTGGCTCTACAGCTCCGCCGACTTTGCCCGCCGCAACCTCGACACCGCCTACCGCCACCTGGTGCGGGTGCGCCAGCTTTACGCCCATGCCGACGAGAAGGAACTGGAACGCTGGAGCCGCGACAGCTACAGCGGAGCCCGAATCGACTACGACCTACGGCGGCTCGCCCTTCTGGCCATCGCCGACGCCCATGCCGTCCGCACCCCCGATGCCTACCAGCATATCCTCAACGCCTTCGACATTATCCCCTACGACCTGCGCGACAGCGTCACCAACAGCCGCGACAGCCTCGAGTTCGACATCGCCCGCCGCTCGGGCAGCGTGGCCACGCTGCAGGACTTCGTCGACCGCCGCCCCAACGCCCTGGTGCTGGCAAAGGCCGTGCGCCTGCGCGACAGCCTCGCCTTCGCCCAAGCCGATGCACAGCACACCTACGTGGCTTACCAGCAGTTCCGCGTGGCCTACCCCCATTCTCACCTCCATAGCCGCGCCACCGACAGCGTCTACGCCATCGACTACCGCGACGCTCTCCACCACCACAGCGAGCAGTACTACCGCGGCTATGCCGACCGCTACCCCTACAGCCCCTACGCCGAGCGGTGCCAATGGCTCGCCGACAGCATCGAGTATCATCGCGAGGTGGACACCACCGACTGGCAAAGCATCGTCCACTACCTCGACCTCCACAACCGTCCGCAGTGGAGGGATTCGGCAACGCTGTGCCTCTCCCGCTTTGCCCTGCGGCACAACCATGTTAAGGCAGCACGGCATGCCGCCTTGAGCACCGGGGCTGACGCTCCGCTCCGCATCCGGCTGGGCACGTTGCTACACAATGCCTATCTGCACACCTCTATCCTTAATTTCAACCAGTTCTACAACACATTCCCCCACTTGATGCCGGAGGGGCAACGTAGGGCAGACTCCGTCCGCCTGCAATACTATCTCGGTCGCGACCATCACGACTTCGACAGCTGCATACTACACCTTGCCCCATGCCGCGAGGCCTACCAACTGTTGCAGCAACGCATCAAGAACGACCTCGACCACCACCGATGGAAGGCCGCCCTCGCCACCGCCAACCGATACGCCGACGCCTTTGCCGACAACTACGAATACCGCCAGCTGGTCGCCACCCTCGAAGGGCGTAACAACAAGTATTCCAATATTCAAGTTTCCACTTTCGATTCTCCACTTTCCGACACCCTGCTCTCTGCCGACGGCAAGGTTCTACTGTTTGTGGCTAACGGCGATGGGCACGGCCAAGCTGTGAAGGATTCGCCCAACATCTATGTCTCGCTCCTCGACAGCACAGGCACCTGGAGCACCCCCATCGAGTTGGGCCCGGCGGTCAACACGCCCTACGACGAGCGGGCGCCCTACCTCCTTCCCGACATGCGCACACTCTATTTCAGCTCCGAAGGGCATGGGGCAATAGGCGGAATGGATGTATTCGTGACCACCCGACTCGACGACAGCTGGACAAATTGGTCGCAGCCCGTAAACTTAGGGAAGGGAATCAACACCACCGGCGACGACGGCTGGAAATTGAGAATTGAAAATTGAAAATTGGACATACCCCCCGCCTTCGGCGTACCCCTCTCAAGAGGGGAAGAGGACGGCTGGCGCACCCCGAAATTCTCATTTTACTTCGTCTGCGAGTAGCCAAGTTCCTTCAAGAGGGCGACTACTCGGTCGCGGAAATCTCCTTGAATGATGATCTGCCCCTCCTTGGCACTGCCGCCCACCCCGCAGCGGGTCTTCAGCGTCTTGCCTAAGGCTTCTAAATCCTCATCTGCCCCCACAAACTTGTCCACAATGGTGACAGTCTTGCCACCACGACCGTTGCGCTCCATGCGCACCCGCAGCCGCTGCTGCGAGGCGGGCAGGGTGTCGACAGCCTGCGGCTCGTCGTACTCGTATTGATAATCAGGATTGGTGGAATACACCACGCCTACCTTGTTCTTATTCTTCGACATGGTTACTATTTATTTCTTGGGGAGCAACTGGTCGTGGGTCATTTCCAGTTGGTCCCGCACCAGCTGTATACGGTCGGCAGGGCCAGATGAAAGGAGACTACGTTTCATGTCGCGCTTCATTATCTTGAGGCTCTGCTGGTGGTTGAAGAAATGCAGTTCGGTACCCACGTTCTCGCCCTCGCCGTCGATGTTCACCCAGCGGTCCACGTTGCCCAGCACATGCACCTCGTGGGCCTTGAACATCTCCACGTGCTGGCTCAGCTCGAAGTGGTTGGCGTAGACCAGTGGACCTGTGATGCCCACATGTCCGATAGGGATTTTGTCGACGATGCTGATGTCGATAAGGCCGTCGTCGAGCTTCGCCAACGGCGCCACCGCGGCGTTATAGCCGAATTGGTTGCTGTTGGCAAAGGTGGTGAACCACGCCTTGCGGCGTATCTCCTGCCCGTCAATGACCAGCGTGTAGTCCTTCGACTCGTAGGTGGGGTACTCCCTCACGATGAGGTTGAAGTAGGCGGCAAAGCCGCGCAGCTTGGCCGACTTCATCAGGCGGGCGATATAGGCATCAAAGCCCACGCCCGCGATGCTGGCGATATAGTATTTGTCGTTGAGGACGATGGTGTCGATAAGGCCTTGGTTGTCCTGATTGAGCACCCGTATGGCGAAGGCGGGTGTGAGGGGTATCTTCATGCAGCGCGCCAACCCATTGCCGCTGCCGCAGGGGATGATGCCCAACGTGGCGTCGCTGCCGTGGATGCCGGCAATAACGTCGTTGACACTGCCGTCGCCACCCACGGCGGTGACGACGTCGAATCCCTGCATGGCCCCCTCGCGCGCCAACTCGGTGCCGTGGTGGATGTGCTCGGTGTAGCGGACGGTGTAGTCGTAGAGGTCCTGGTTGAGGTTGTCGCTCAACAAACGCTCTATCTTCTTCTGTCGGCCAACGCCCGATATGGGGTTGACGATGACTAGCATTTTCTTCTTCATGGGGTTAGAGGTTAGGGGTTAGAGGTTAGAGAATAACTTGGTGCGGCAGCCATCCCCTTCCCCTCTTGAGTGGGGTACGCCGAAGGCGGGGGGGATGTCCCAGAGGGGTACCGCGAAGCGGGGGTATGTCCTCTAACCTATTTAACCTATTTAACTAATTTATTATTTATCATTCTGTGGTTATATTGCTGCACGATGGCTTTAAGCAACTCTATGTTGCCGAAGCCCAGCACTTCTTCTTTCTCTTCGCCCAGCACGGCAATGCCGTCCTGTGTCTCCAGCTGGTAGTACCCGTTGCCGTAGGCTATCTGCCACCCTTTGTCGGGGTTGCGGAATACACTGGTGCCGAAACAGACGGCGGGGGTCTGCAGCCCCAGGTAGTCGAGGACGGTGGGCATGATGTCGGTCTGCTGCATCAGGCGGGGCGACACCTTGTGGCAGCTCCACCCCTTGCCGAATTCGGGTACGCAGTATTCCTCATACAGCGGACGGTATATCAGCATCGGGATGCGGTACCATCCGTCGTAGTCGTTGTATTCGCGGTGCAGTCCCTGCCCGCTGTGGTCGGCAGTGATGATGAAGGTGGTGTGCTCATACCAGTCGGTCTTGCGGGCGGCGTCGAAGAATTTCCGCAGCGCGTTGTCGGTATAGGACACCACGCGGCACAGCGGGTGCGGCCCCGTCTCGAAGTCGTCCC
>JAEEGG010018693.1_pt1 | contig 14061 bp, 10 predicted proteins | sample 9134161 | NCBI WGS metagenome assembly JAEEGG01 (sample SAMN16246543, study PRJNA631951) | gut metagenome | biome: gut microbiome; feature: rumen; material: CR-attached | host: Bos | place: Iran: Karaj | collected 2018-10 | reverse complement strand
AGGAACCTGAAATACTACCAGTACACCACCATCGCCGAAGCGGTAGACAAGGTGGACATACTCTACATGACCCGCGTGCAGCGCGAACGTTTCCTCGACATCCAGGACTACGAGCGGGTAAAGAACTCCTGCATACTGGACAAGTCGCTGCTCAAGAACGTGAAGCCCAACATGAAGGTGCTGCATCCGCTTCCACGCGTGAATGAAATCAACACAAATGTGGACCCGCTGCCGCAGGCCTACTACTTCCAGCAGGCCCAGAACGGGGTTTATGTACGTCAGGCGTTGATCGCCGCCATTTTAGGATTAAAATAGCAATGCCATGAAGACAAAAGAATTAGTAGTATCCGCCATTGAGAACGGAACCGTAATCGACCATATCCCTTCGGACAAACTGTTTCAGGTAATAAAGATACTTAACCTGGAAAGCTGCACCGACCAGGTGCTTTTCGGCAACAATCTGGAGAGCCAGAAGCTGGGCAAAAAGGCCATCATCAAAGTCCAGAACAAGTTCTTTGAGACGGACGACATCAACAAAATCGCCATCGTATGCCCCACCGCCACACTGACCATAATAAAGGACTACGAGGTGGTCGGAAAACGGGTGCCGAGCCTGCCCACCGAATTCGAAGGCATTGTGAAATGCTATAATCCCAAATGCATCACCAACCATGAGCAGGTGACACCCAAATTCAGGGTGCTGGACAGCAGGGAAATCAAGCTGCAATGCCACTACTGCCAGAAAATAACTAAGGAAGAAACCCTTAACTTTTTATAGGAATGACACAGATACCCACATTTTCGGCCAAACAGATCGCCAAGTTCATTGAAGGGGTCATCGAGGGTGACCCGAATGCCATGGTGGAGCGTTTCGGCCAGATTGACCAGTGTCCGGAAAAGGGTCTGACCTTCCTCACTGACCAGAAATACGCACATTTCCTTTACGACACCAAGGCAAGCATCGCAATTGTCTCCCAGGATTTCGAACCTGAGGAGCCGGTCTCCTGCACGCTCATCCGCGTGAAGAATCCCAAAAAGACCTTTGTGACCCTTCTGCAGTTTTACGACGAGCTCAAACCGAAACGCCTGGGCATAAGCAAACAGGCGATAATAAACAAATCCGCGGTCATCGGCCAGGGAGTATATATCGGCGACGGCACAGTCGTGGAGGAGGATGTGGAGATAAAGGACGATGCAAAAATCTACCCGCAGGTCTATCTCGGAAACAATGTCAGCATAGGCGAAAACACCATCATTTATGCCGGTGTGAAGATTTATGAGGGCTGCAAGATCGGCAACAACTGCATAATCCATTCAGGTGCAGTCATCGGAGCCGACGGTTTCGGCTACATTCCGGACGAAAAGGGCGCGCTGACCCACATTCCGCAAATGGGCACCGTCATCCTGGAGGACGATGTGGAGATTGGAGCCAACACCTGCATTGACCGTGCCATGCTGGAGGCCACAGTCATCCACAAAGGGAGCAAGATTGACAACCTGGTCCAGATTGCACACAACTGCCAGATCGGGGAGCATACCGTTTTAGCGGCCGGCTGCGGTGTGGCCGGTTCGGTCAGCATCGGAAACCACTGCGTCTTTGGCGGGCAGGTCGGTGTAAAGGACCATGTCAAGATCGGTAACTACGTGCAGGTGGCGGCACAGTCAGGAATCCACCGGAACGTCAGGGACAAGACAAAACTTATTGGAACACCGGCAATGGATGCCACACGGGGTGTCAAGGCGCTCGGCAGCCTCCATTACCTGCCTGAAATGCTTGACAGGCTGAACAGGCTGGAAAAGGAAAAAGAGAAAGAGAAAGGGGAAGAATAGCCTAAGGCATATGCACCTCCAGCAGGCGGCAGCTCCCAATCGGAACAAGCACCGCCTCCTCAATACTGGCAGGAACCAACACCGTCTCTCCAGCAGAGACGGTTTCTTTTTCCGACCCGTTATAGCGGATTTCAGCGGCACCATCTATACAGATGTATAGCACAAAGCTGTCCATGGAGACATATATCTTCTCCACAGGCTTGTCAAAATCCATCAGCCGCGTGACAAAATAAGGCGACTTCACCAGATCCACTGTTTGGTTCTTCTGCGCACGATATGCGATCAGGTCGTTGTTATTGTCTTCATAATCGATGGCTTCCAAAGCCTCCTCCACGTGAAGTTCGCGGGCATTCCCCTCCGCATCCAGCCGGTTATAGTCGTACAGACGGTAGGTCACATCCGAAAGCTGTTGGATTTCGGCAAGCAGGACTCCCCTGCCGATTGCATGTACCTTGCCCGCCGGAATATAGCAGCAGCTCCCTGCACTTACGTTGCAGTAGCGCAGTACGGACTCCAGCCGGTTCCCTGCCACAATCTGCCGCAACTCATCCCTCTTCAGCGGGCGGTTGAAACCTATGTTAAGCTTCGCATCCCTATCCGCCTGGATGACGTACCACATCTCGGTCTTGCCGTTGGGCTCACCCAGCTTTTGTGCCAGTTCATCGTCCGGATGCACCTGGACAGAGAGGTCGTCCTGCGCATCAATGAACTTGACAAGAAGAGGAAAGACCTGACCATACTGATGGAAGACCTTCTCCCCCACCAAATCGCCCATATAGACCTCAATCAGTTCGTTCAGGGTGTTGCCGGCCAGGAAACCGTTGGTGACAACGGAGGGTTCCTCGTCAAAACCGGACACCTCCCATGACTCGCCGCATTGCGGAATCTCCGCACATTCCTCCTTGTGAAGCAGAGTGTAGAACTTATGGCCTCCCCAGATTTTCTCCTTGTAGATGGGCTTGAATTTCAACGGATACAACATAGGCTATGATAATTTGTATTTATAATCCCCATAGTCGAAGGAGCGGAGCACCTTCAGCTCGTCCTGCTCCGTCCAGACCGCGATGTAGGGGTGGCGCACCCCGTTAAAATAGGTGGTCTTAACCATGGTGTAATGGATCATGTCGTCAAACACAATCCTTTCGCCAATTTCCAGCGGCTCGTCAAAAGCGTAATCGCCCATTCCCATGTAATCGCCAGCAAGACACGAGTTGCCGCCCATACGGTAGACGAACTGGTCATCAGGTTCAGGATTATGAGCATTAAGTATCACAGGCTTATATGGCATTTCAAGGCAATCAGGCATGTGGCATGCGAACGAGACGTCAAGCATGGCAATCCTAAAACCCGGTCGTGACAGCAAATCCCTCACCGTCGAGACCAGGTAGCCGGTATGCAGCCCGACAGCCTCGCCAGGCTCCAGTATCACCTCCTCCAGATTGGGATACCTTTCGCGGAAAGATTTCAGCACCCGGACAAGCCGTTCGATGTCATAACCATCCTGTGTGATCCAATGGCCGCCGCCCATGTTCACCCAGCGCACCTGCCGCAGCCAGTCACCGAACTTGGACTCCACCGCCTGCAGGGTGCGTTCCAGAACATCGCTGTTGTTTTCGCACAGCGTGTGGAAATGGAGCCCCTCAATCCCCTCCGGCAAGGTGCTGCCGCACATGTCGCGGGTCAGACCCAAGCGGGAGCCGGGCAGTGCCGGATTGTACAGGTCCGTCTCCACCTCGCTGTATTCCGGATTTATCCGCAAGCCGAGGGAGACCGCCTTGCCGCTTTTCCTCACCCGATCCGCATAACGGTGGAACTGGGAGAATGAATTGAACGTCAAATGGCTGCTGCACAAAAGAATCTGATCGAAGGTGTCATCCTCATAAACAGGACAATAGGTATGAGCCTCACATCCCATCTCCTCCACAATCAGCCGCGCCTCGTTCAGGGAGCTTGCAGCTGCACCGTCCAGATATTCGGCCAGCATCGGGAAGGCGTACCAGAAGGCGAACCCTTTCAATGCACAGATAATCTTCACTCCGGCAGCCTCCCGCACCATCCTCAGAATTTCGAGGTTTATGCGCAGCGCCCTTTCGTCCAGCAGGAAACAGGGGGACGGAACTTTTTCAAAATCAATTGCCATGGCTATCTGATATATATGATGGACTGCACCTCCTCGCAATAATACTTGGAACCGGGATACTTGTCCGTATAGTCGATGTTCATCCAGTAATTGCCATCCTTGTCAAGACGGTAATAGATGCGCTTGTCGCCAATCTCCTCCTTGAAAAGCGCATAGACCGCACTCACATAGCGGTCGAAACTGTTCTGGTCACCGCAAAAGAGCTCCGGGTAGACATGCCCCGGCGCCCAGATTATTCGAACCGAGGCTCCGATCGCCTCCAGAGCAGAGGCCATCAGTATGGAATGGTCGTCACAATCGCCGGCCATCAGTTCGATGCTCTCGGTCGGATCGGCGAAATAGTCGAAACCGTTCGGGTCCCGCACATACTTGTACTGCCCCTTGATGGATTTGATCAGGGAGAACTGACGGCATATCTGGCCGAATTTGCTGTAATATTCGTCAAAATAAAGAAGCGAGTTTTTCACGGCGAACTGGCGCACCTCAGGATTGGTGTAGTCCACCTTCTGCTGGATGCGCTGCTGCAGGGAGATGTGTGGCTGCCCCACCCCCTTTGCCATCCTGACCTCAACCTGTGATGAGATGCGGTTGCGCGCATGGGTGAAATATTGTGCGACACTTTGCGCCAGCATCGGATAGTTCCACCCCACAAACAGCGGGAGGAGCAAAAGCACCACAGCCGTTCCAGCCGCCACCTTCCACCAGCAGTGAGGCAGGATACGGAGAAAGAGCAGCAGGAACAGCAGCCCGCCAAGGGTCCAGATGAGGAAAAATTCCATCTGCACCTCCGCAATGAAGAGCGGCGGCACAAACTGCACCAGCAGGGCAGTAAGCAGGAAAGAGAGCCCAACCGCCGCGGCAATGCAGCCCCACCGCGCACTTTTGGCACGTTGCATCCAGCCTTTTTTACTCATTTTCTGACTCTTCGGCATAATGGCACAAAATGGTCTTCCAAAACGCAAAGTTAATGGAAAAAGCGATACATCCGAAGCTATTCGGCGAAATTATTCCGCACGGACAAAACGGTGCTGATTGCCCTCTTTCTGAAGGAAATAGAACGGTTCGTCCGGCAAAGGGAAATATTCCAGGTTCAGACCATCCCTGTGCAGGAAGACCCACCAGGGAACAAAGGCCATACGGTCCACCTCATGCAAATACGGCGACTGCAGCAAACTGACATCATCATATACAAACATGTTGGAACAGTTTTCCCTGCCGCGGTTGGCAGTGACGTACAGCATCGACTCAATACCGGTACCCCAGGAATAGTCCACGCCAATCAATTCGGCATCCTCCTTGGAGACAAACAGTTTTCGCACCCCCTCCTGACGCGCCTCCACCAGCAGCTCATCCATCTTTTGCAGCCGCTCTGCAGCGCGTTCGGCTCCGTTGCCCATCCGGATATAATTGACCACCAGCAATGCCATGAGCAACACAACCACATGCTCCTGCCCGAATGGTTTCCAGGAGGGTATCACCTCCCGCACAAAGGGCAGCGCAGTGAACAGCGCCATCGGAAGGAAGGAACGCTCCATCGCGATCGGTCCGTCCCCGGCAAAGTAAATCCAAAACGTGATGAAAAGGAAAACCAGGTTAAAACCGATGTAGAAGACGGATTTCCACACCATCTTGCGCCGGATATACCACACCGAAGTCCATACGAAGAGCAGCAGCGGCATGTAATAGAGGGAGAAAATGTGGTCCTTGAAAAATTTGAGGCTTCCGAAATGCCAGAAATCAGGAAGTTTTGAAAGCAGTTCCGGCAAAGGGATAAGGAAGGTGGCGTCCCTCCCGCCCTGCGCGGGCAGCAATAGTTTCAGAGCCTCAACCAACACAAAGGCGGCAAGGGCGAAGACGGTCTCCCTACGGAATCGGAAGCCCTCGTCCACCCAAACATAAAGCCAGACAAAAGCCAGAAAGAAAATCGCGACCGGATGGATGAAGGCACAGAAGGCGGCCACTACCAGCAGCGCCGCCGCATGACAAACCGCAGCGACCTTTGAAGAGCTCCGGCGCCTGTAGGCCAGCAATGCATAGAGCAGCGCGGCGGCAAACACCAGCTGGAAGGTTTCGGAAATGCCATGCAGGAAGGTGTGGTTCATGCAAAGGAACGGAATAACCATAGCCAATGCTGTGTAATCGTCCTTGAGCAGATGCTGCACCGCGATGTAGCAGCCGTATCCTATAAGCACGAATGATACCGAATAGGCTGCAATTATGCCGGACAACGGCAGATGCAGCTTGAGGAAAAGCAGAGGCAGCAGTTCGGAGACCACCATGCTGCGCCGTCCGTCGTTGATGGTGAAGTGGCCGGAATTGATCAGGTCGAACACCTGAAAGGCCGAATCCATATAGCAGACACGCGGGAACATCCAGACAAGGGAAAAGACCAGCATTGTCAGGAAAGTCAGGTGTCCGAGATAAACATATCCTGTTCTGATGCGACGAAGTTGCCTGTCGTTCATTTTATCTGGTATTTGATGTGAAAACATGTGCGGGACGCAGCAGATCCTCCACCGTCTTAACCGGAGTGAAGGTTGAGAGCGGAACCGCCACAAACAGGGTTATCCAGTCGGACATGGAGCCGTTCCACAATCCCGGATGCTCCAGCACGCGGAGCGTTTTTCCCGCACTGGACTTTTCTGTGGTGAAATAGCGGCTGTTGTCAACATGCCGCCGCAAATCGAAACGTCCGCCTTTGTAGCCGTTCCAGCTGCAGACCAGATCGACCGGATTGAAATACTGGGAATCGTCCAGGCACTGCCGCTGGGCGGCGTCCTCCAGATCCATTTCGGAGGTCTCGACAATCTGCAGGGAGGGCACCCCATCCTTTTCCACCCAGAAGGGGCCACCGCCGGGATCCTTCTCCCTTTTCACCATTCCGCACACACGGATGGGACGGTCCAGCTGCCGGCGGCAGTAGTCCACCCGCTGTGACAGCCCGAAGGAGCCGTAACCTGTGGGGAAGGCCATCTGCAAATCCTTCCGCATCATCCGCTCTATAGCGGAAAGCCGCGCCTCATCAGCACCGGCATCCAACTGCCGCAGGGCTTCAAAGCAGGCCTGCTGCCTCTCCAGAAGCAGCGCGGCAAGACATTTTTTATATTGTATGGTGTCACCACGCAGCGCATCGGTGGTCACATTGTCGATATTCTTCACGAACACCACATCGGCATCCAGACGGTTAAGGTTTAGCAGCAGGCTTCCATGCCCTCCCGGACGGAAAACAATCCGACCTTCGGAATCACGGAACAGATTTCCGTCACTGTCAAGCGAAACAGTGTCGGTTTCAGGCATCTGTTGCGAAAAATCCACCTCAAACATATATCCTGTCACCTTCTCATAAACAGTCTTAAGCTGTACGGCCAGCTTACGGAAGGCCTCCTCATGCTCCGGCGAAACAGTGAAATGGAGACGTATCCGTCCGTCGCCGCCGACAGCATAGGAAGCGCCCTCAACCCAATGCTCCTCAAATGCGGTACGGACCTTATCCCCATACAGGTGGAACGGCAGCAGCCCTTTCGGCATCCGTCCGAAGCCCCAGCCCTCCTCTGTAAGAATGAAGCGGAGCAGGTCAGCATAATCTGCAGGGCCGTCCAGCTTATCAAGCGAAGTGCCCTTTGAGCGCAACGCCTCTGCCAGCTGTGGATAGAACGGATAGCGGGGAAGCGTTTCCGCCAGTTCGGAAGCCGCCTCCGGCGTGCAGTCCCCCATCCATTGGAACCATTTTTTGAACATGCGCGTGGCGGCACCGGAGGCCGGCACAAACTTGAGGCACCTTCTGCCCTGCATCAGAGTGTCGTATGATGTCTCCAACCTGTTCCGTTCCTGTTCGGACAGAACCTCTATCCCGTCACCGGGCACGGCCGGACGCAGCACACGCAGCGCATGGCGCGCCTCACACATGCGGTCCAACTGTCCAAGCACCGTCTCCACGGACAATCCGTGTCCTTGCAATTGTTCACGATCTTTTGCCGAAAATTCCATATATATGTCTCCTTTCTGTTTTATTTGTCAATGCGCCTCAAGCCAATTGTTCCCGGAACGGATGTCCACCTCCAGCGGCACACCCACCGGCAACGCCTCAATCATGGCGGTCCGTACGATTTCCCGCACCTCCTCCAGCTCCGGAAGAGGCACATCAAGCACAAGCTCGTCATGGACCTGCAGCACTATTGCTGACTGCAGCCCTCTTTTTTCCAGTTCGTCAAAAATACGCACCATGGCAATCTTTATCATGTCAGCGGCGGAACCCTGTATCGGAGCGTTCACCGCATTGCGCTCTGCCATCCCACGGATCACCGAATTGTTCGACCGGATGTCCGGCAGGTAGCGGCGGCGCTTGCAGATTGTCTCAACATAGCCATGATCAAGGGCGAACTGCTTCTGCGCCTCCATGAACTGGCGTATGCCCGGATACTGTTCAAAATACTGTCCGATCAGCGCAGCCGCCTCTTTCCTGGGGATATCCAGCCGCTCCGAAAGGCCGAAGGCCGAAATTCCGTATATGATTCCGAAATTGACCGTCTTGGCATTGCGGCGCATCTCCTTTGTAACCTGTCCGATCCCGACATTGTAAATTTTTGCGGCAGTGGCTGCATGGATGTCCATACCATGCCTGAAAGCCTCCTGCATGCCTGCATCGCCGCTCATTCCGGCCATGATGCGCAGCTCTATCTGTGAATAGTCCGCCGCAAGCAGCAGATGTCCTGAGTCGGCGGGCACGAACGCCTTGCGGATTTCCCGCCCCTCATCGTTACGGACAGGAATGTTCTGCAGGTTCGGATTGCTGGAGCTCAACCGCCCCGTGGCGGTGACCGCCTGGTTGAACGAGGTGTGCACCCTTCCTGTCAGCGGATTAACCAGCTGCTGGAAGGCCTCCGTATAGGTGGAGCGCAGCTTCTGCAATCCGCGGTAGTCCAGCACAGCCTGTACTATGGGATGCTTGTGCACCAGCTTTTGCAGGACCTCCTCCCCTGTCTGGTACTGCTTGGTCTTGGTCAGTTTCGCATTCTCCACAATGCGCAGCTTCTCAAAAAGGATGACGCCCAACTGCCGTGGGGAGGCTATATTGAATGTTTCGCCCGCAAGGGCGTATATCTGCTGTTCCAACGCGGCTATGCGCTCCTGCAACACGCCGGAATACTGCTTAAGGTAACCGGTATCCACGCGGACGCCTTTTCGCTCCATGGCAGCCAGCACCTGCACTAACGGCATCTCAACCTTTTCGAACAGTTCCCATGCCTCACGTTCGTGAAGCATAGGCTCAAAAACTCGGAAAAGCCGGAAGGTTATGTCGGCATCCTCGCAGGCATAATCCCTCAATTCCTCAATCGGCACATCGCGCAACCTTTTCCTGTCACCCAACATCTCCCTGTAGGAGACAGTCTCATATGAGAGGTACTGGAAAGCCAGCTGGTCCATATTATGCTTCTGCTCCGGCTCCAACAGGTAGTGCGCCAGCATCGTATCGAAACAGGGGCCGGCAATCCTCACCCCGTAACGCTGCAGCACCTGCAGGTCAAACTTGAGGTTCTGCGCCACCTTGCAAACCTTCGGATCCTCAAACACAGGCTGGAGCGCGGCAAGCCACATGCCGGCCTCCGCAGCATCTTCCGGGAAGAGCACAAAGCAGGCCTTCCCCTCCTCCATGCAGACCGAAAGGCCCACAATATTAAGTTGCAGCACATCCAGGCTGTCGGTCTCCGTATCAAAACAGAAGGCTTTCGACTCCGCCATGTGCGCACCCAACTGCAACAATCCTTCAAAACTGTCCACCAACCGGTATTCATGCGGCGTGTTGCGCAACGTGGAGACGGAGGCGGACTCCCCTCCGGCATCCGCATCCATGTCGAACAGGCCGGGCAGCATTCCGGACGGCTCCGCCGTCATCGGGTAGTCGTTCTGGATACGACGCAGCAGCTGCCGGAACTCCAGCTCCTCCAACACCGGACGCAGCAGTTTGAAATCTGGCGGCTGCGCGACAAAATCCGCTTCATTGAGCTCCAACGGCACATCCAACATTATGGTGGCCAGCATTTTTGACTGCAGCGCGTCCTCAGCGCCCTCACGGACCTTTATACGGAGCTTTTCATTTTCGATTTCATCAGTATGCTCAAGCATGTTTTCAATGGAGCCGAACTGCGCTATCAGCTTTTTCGCAGTCACCTCGCCCACCCCCTTGATGCCGGGGATGTTGTCGGAGGAATCGCCCCACAAGCCCAGCAGGTCGATCAGCTGCTCAGGGTGACGGATGGAATATTTCTCACAAACCTCAGGCACGCCCAGCACGCTGAAACCGCTGCCGAGATGCGCCGGCTTGTACATGAAGATGCGGTCGGAGACCAACTGCCCGTAATCCTTGTCAGCGGTCACCATATAGACCTCAAAACCCCGCTTCTCGGCCCGCTTGGCCACCGTTCCGATTATGTCGTCCGCCTCATATCCGGGCAACTCCAGCAAGGGTATGCGGAATGCCGCAATCAGGTTGCGGATGTCCGGCAGGGAGGCGACAATGTCCTCCGGCGTGCTTTCGCGGTTTGCCTTGTATTCGCTGAACCCCGCATGGCGCAGGGTCGGGGCGAAACTGTCGAAAGCCACCCCGATATGTGAAGGTTTCTCCTTTCGGATGATTTCGTAGAGCGAATTGGCGAAACCCAGCACCGCCGAGGTGTTTTTCCCCTTGGAGTTGATGCGCGGATTTTTGTTCAGGGCATAATACGAACGGTAAATAAGCCCCATGGCGTCAATAAGAAAAAGCTTTTTGTGCTGCTGTTCCATCAATAGAAATTTATGTGCGCCGCCACATGCGCCGCATCCGCAAAAGTAGCATTTTTTCCGATACAAAGCGAGGTGAGGGAAATTTTTATCTCAACGGCTGCATTCCGCATCCGGATTTCATGTAAATTTGCATTTTATTTTCAAAGGGTATCACATAAAAACAGACAGCGATGGAAAAAATAGTGGAGGAACGCGTAAACACTTGGCTGAACGGAGCCTATGACGAAGAAACCAAAGCGGAGGTATGGGACATGCAGCGGCATCGCCCGGACGAACTTCAGGATGCCTTCTACAAGGAACTGGAATTCGGCACCGGCGGAATGCGCGGCATCATGGGTGCGGGAACAAACCGCATGAACAGATACACCGTCGCCATGGCGACGCAGGGTCTGGCGAACTACGTGCGCAAATGCGTCACAGAAAGGCAGCCGCGCATGGCGGTGGCCTACGATTCACGCAACAACAGCCGTGAATTTTCGGAAATTGTGGCCGATGTGCTCTCTGCAAATGACATAAAGGTGTTCCTGTTCAACCAGATCACCCCCACCCCGGAGCTCTCCTTCAGCATACGGCAGCTCCAGTGCGACAGCGGCGTTATGGTGACAGCATCCCACAACCCGAAGGAATACAACGGTTACAAGGCCTACTGGAACGACGGCGGCCAGCTGGTTCCGCCCCACGACGGCAATGTGATTGCGGAGGTGAGGAAAATCACCTCCATCGATGATGTGAAATGGACCCGCAAACCGGAGAATGTGCAGTACGTCGGCGAGGAGGTGCACGCCCCCTACATGGAGCGCATCAAATCGTTGAGCCTGCATCCGGAAGCAATACAAAAGCAGCATGACCTGAAAATAGTGTACACTCCGCTGCACGGTACCGGCGTATACATGATACCGCGCTCGCTGAAGAATTTCGGATTTGACAATGTCTCCCTTGTGGAAAAGCAGGCCGTTCCGGACGGCAACTTCAGCACTGTTGTCTCCCCGAACCCTGAGGAGAAGGCGGCCATGCGGATGGCGATAGAACAGGCTGAAAAGCTCCAGGCAGACCTTGTGCTGGCCAGCGACCCCGATGCAGACCGCATCGGCGTGGCGGTGCCAAAGGGCGACGGGAGCTATGAGCTGCTCAACGGCAACATGACGCTCACCCTGCTTGTCCGCTACCTGCTGAAGGAATGGAAGCGGGCCGGAAAAATCGACGGAAAACAGTATGTTGTCAAGACGGTTGTAACCACGGAGCTGATCCGCGACATCGCCCGCAAGGAGGGTGTTGCCTGCTACGACGTGCTGACCGGATTCAAGTATATAGCCGACAAAATTCTTGAGCTTGAGGGCAAGGAACAGTTCATCGCAGGCGGTGAGGAGAGTTTCGGCTGCCTTGCCGGCGACTTTGTACGCGACAAGGATGCGGTCATCTCCTGCTCGCTGCTGGCCGAATTCGCCGCACTTGCCAAAACCGAAGGCAAGAGCCTGCGCGACCTGCTTATCGACACCTACATCGAATACGGCTACTACCGCGAGAGCCTGCTCTCAATCACCAAGAAGGGACAGAGCGGCGCGGAGGAGATCCGCCACATGATGGAGGAATACCGCGAACACCCGTACAGCAGCATCCACGGCATTGAAGTTGTCCGCATCGACGACATTCTTCTTTCCACCTCAACCGACTGTCGCACCGGAGCCAGGACTCCGATACAACAGCCCAAGTCAGATGTGCTGCAGTTCCATCTGGCGGACGGCAGCAAGGTCACCATGCGCCCATCCGGCACCGAACCGAAAATAAAGTTCTACTTCAGCGTCCGGGAAAAACTGGAGCGGCGTGAGGACTACGATGCCGCAGTGGAGGCCGCCGAAGCAAAGATAGAAGGAATCATCCAATACATGAAACTCAAGTAAAATGATGAAGTTTACCGTACAGCAGATAGCCGACCAGCTCGGCGCACGGGTCGAGGGTAATCCCGACGCAATCCTTTCAAAGTTTTCGAAAATCGATGCCGGTGAGGAGGAGGGGCTCTCCTTCCTGGCCAACCCGGCCTACACACATTATATTTATGACACCAAGGCGACCGCCGTGCTGGTGAGCGACGACTTCGAACCCTCCAAGCCGCTCACATGTACCCTCATCCGCGTGAAGGACCCATACCTTGCCTTCGCCCAGCTGATGACATTCTACCAGCAGCAGCGGCGCAAGAGCGGCATCTCCCCCTTCGCCGCCATTTCGGATAAGGCGGTGATCGGCAAGAACGTCTACATCGGCGACTTTGTCTCGATAAGCGAGGGGGTGGTCATTGGGGACAACTGCGAGATCTACCCGCACACCTTCATTGGGGACAATGTGCGCATCGGTCATGACACAATACTGCATTCCGGAGTGAAAATTTACCACGAATGCGTCATCGGGAACCACTGCACATTCCATTCAGGCGCAATCATCGGGGCCGACGGCTTCGGCTTCGCCCCGCAGGAGGACAAGCAGTACATGAAGATTCCGCAACTGGGCAACGTGGTTATTGAGGACAATGTGGACATAGGCGCGAACACCTGCATCGACCGCTCCACCATGGGCTCGACCATAATCCACAAAGGTGTCAAGCTCTGCAACTTCATCCAGATCGCCCACAACTGCGAAATCGGCGAGAACACCGTGATGGCCGCCATGTGCGGTGTGGCGGGCTCAACCAAAATAGGCAAGAACTGCCTCTTCGGCGGACAGGTCGGGGTCAACTGGCACCTGAACATCGGCGACAACGTGCAGGTGGCCGCCCAGAGCGCCGTCAACAACAGTTTCAAGTCGGGCAGCGCAGTCTTCGGCACTCCGGCGTTCGACGCAAAGGAGAGCATAAAATGCGTGGCCGTATACCGCCAGCTGCCCAAACTGCTCGAACGGATTCAGGAACTTGAGGCGCAGGTGGAGAAGCTGAGCAAATAACCATACCCTGCATCCATGAGGAACCTGTTTGAATTCATCAGGCGTTACGCGGCAGTTTTCCTGTTTGTGATACTTGAAATTGTCTGCCTGCTGCTGATCACCTCCTCCACCGCCTACAAGCAATGGAAGGGCGGAACCGTCATAAGGGAGATGGCCGGACCAGTGCTGCGGCAACGTGCCAAGGCTGCATCCTATTTCCATCTACGGAAGGAGAACGAGGCACTGCTTGATTTCCAGCGCAGACTGCTGCAACAGGTCTGCAACACCGACCTCAACACATCCGACAGTTCCGTCACCGACAGCCTGCCTGAACCGCTTCAGGCGCCGCTTTTCGACTACAAGGTGGCCAATATCCTTGAAAACACGACTTCACTGCCGGA
>JAEEGG010018690.1_pt1 | contig 14064 bp, 16 predicted proteins | sample 9134161 | NCBI WGS metagenome assembly JAEEGG01 (sample SAMN16246543, study PRJNA631951) | gut metagenome | biome: gut microbiome; feature: rumen; material: CR-attached | host: Bos | place: Iran: Karaj | collected 2018-10 | reverse complement strand
ACTTAACCAAAAAATTACGGGAAGATTACCAAATTTAGGCAAAATCCCCATTTCGGCACAAACAAATTGGAAATATTCACAGAGGTGTTATAATACTACCGTTTTAAATAGAATGAGAAGTGCCGTCTAAAGGCACTTGCCAATATATCGGGAGTGAATCTATGAGCAAAACGGTAGCAACCTGTATAGCTGAGACTAATCAGGAACAAAATAAACCGCAGGAGAATGTTTTCTTCCTGACGCTTTCACGTAAGATAGAAGATTTTCCGAACGAATTCCTGAGAACCGCGCGTTCAACTTCTCCGATCCAGGTCTGTGCGATCTTTTCAACGATCGGACCTGACAACCTTGCCGCTGAATTGAACCTCGAACTCAATTCCGAGCTCGAAAAGATAGTTGCCCAGACGGCAAATCAGCCCGTTCTTGATTTTGAAGCTTTTTCAAATCAGGTCGTAAACGTGCTCAACGTACGAGTCTGCAACTTCGGTATCAATAAAGGCAAGCAGTTTAAGACTTCAATGACCATGCTCGTCATTGAAGGCGACATCCTCCGCGTTGTTCATCTCGGTGTTACCAAGGCTGTTCTTTTCCGCGACAGGAAGATCATGGTCCTGACTGAAGAGCAGTCCGTTGCCAACCGCTTCGCACAGATGGGTTCCAATGCAGGAATCTCACCTGACGATCCCGCGAGTATGGAACCCACACAGTATCTCGGAAAGATGCCCCAGGAAGGCGAACTCAGGCCTGAGAAGAAGGTTCACCTCAAGCTCAGGGATAACGATGAGATAATCCTCATGGGACTCGGCATCTCCAAGGGAATGCCTGTACAGATGCGCAATTCGATCATCATCAAGCCTGTTACCACTGAAGAAAAGGCGAAAGAGATCATCAACGCAGCAGTCAATTACGGCGTAAAGTCCGGTCTTACGATAATCGATCTGAAAGTTGAATCAACTTTCCTGCTTCCCGGCGACGCAGTCATCAGGAGCAATCTTCAGACCGAAGCAGCAATTGCTCCGGCCGGCACCGCAGTCTTCTCCGAAAAGAACAATTACACGCCTTTTGATCTTCAAACGGCCGATGACGAAGAAGATGATGCAGACGATACGATAAATTTCGTTCCCGGAAATGCACCCGTCAACGAAAAAGACGAAGAGCCTGAGGAAGATGAAGAAGAGGAGGAGAATGAGCGCGGTTCCGCGGGTCTCAAGATCGCGACCGTCATCATGCCGATAATCATCTTTGTGCTCTGCCTCATCCTTGGTTTCGGAATCATGTTCCTTGTTTTCAACATCAGGGACTTCATTGAGTCAAATGCTCCGGAAACAATGGCCAGCGCAGCCAACGGTTCCGTTTATTACGCTGTTAATGACAACACTCCCGTATATTCACAGCCTTCGCTTAACTCGACCGTTATCGCAACTCTGAACAAGGGCGATGTCGTAACCGTCCAGCAGGCTGCCGATCCCACATTCTCCAAGGTAGTTACTTCGGGCAGTCTTACGGGTTATTGCCTTACGGCCCAGCTTTCACAGCAGAACCCTGCGGAAGCCGTTCCGAGCGAGTCTTCGCAGACTAGTGAAACAAATCCCGGTGAATCTGCAAACGGCGAACCCGCTGATACAGAAGAGACCACAACGGAAACAGAAGAGCCTGAAGCTACGCCCACGCCTACTCCCAAGCCGGTAAAGAAGGCTACGGCAACACCTACTCCCAAGCCTGTAGAAACTGAACCTGAAGAGACTAAGCCTGCAGAGACGGCTAAGCCGACCGATACGCAGAAGCCTGCTGATACCGAGAAACCGGCTGATACCCAGCCGGCTGCCGAGACGACCAAGAAGGCTGAGGACCCGAAGCCTGAGGATCCGAAGCCCGAGGGAAATGAGTAATCCCAAATAAAAGATCAGCTGCCCTTCGGGGCAGCTTTTTTGTTGGTTTATATTCAGAGCAAAAAAAGAAGCTGCCCGCAGGCAGCCTCTTTAATGTTGCGTGATCTTTTTTATCAATATCTGAAGAGTTCTTTATAGAGTACCCTTACAGCATATGAGCAGTAGGATTCAGAGACGCCGAACATCATGGAGATCTCGGATGCGCCCTGGTTAACGATCCTTAAGTTGATACCTGCGTTGGAAAGGGCGGAAGCGGCTCTTGCCATGATACCGACTGAATTTGCCATTGCCTCTCCGACGATCATTACGATGGCGAGATCATGGTCGACGCTGACCTTGCAGCCAAGCTCATTCTTGATCCTGTCAACGATGATCGCTTCCTTCTCGGGCGTGAAGTACTTCTTGCGGAGAACGATGGTGACCGTGTCGATCCCTGAAGGAATGTGGTCGATCGAGATGGCTTCATCGGAGAAGATCTTCAGGAGAGCTGCAAGGAAACCGACCTGACGGTTCATCATGTACTTGCTGACCGTTACGGTGCAGAATCCCTTGTCGCCTGCGATACCCGTTACAAGAGAGTCGTAGTGCGATCTCTTGGAAACGATCCATGTTCCTTTTGCGGAAGGATTGTTGGTATTTCTGATGTTGAGCGGAATGCCGTTCTTGAAGACAGGGTAGATGGCTTCCTCGTGAAGGACGCTGAAACCTGCGTAAGAAAGCTCACGCATTTCGTCATAGGTGATCTCAGTGATAGGGAAGGGGTTCTTTACGAGGTTCGGATTGACTGCGAAAACGTTGTCGACGTCTGTCCAGTTCTCATAAACTTCCGCATTAAGAGCAGCTGCAAGGATGGAACCCGTGATGTCGGATCCGCCTCTGGAGAAAGTGATGATCTCTTTTTCCTTTGAAACGCCGTAGAAGCCGGGGAATACGAGGAGGACGTCCTTCTCATCCTTGAGCTTTGCGAGGTTGTCATAGGTCTCATCGAGGATGACTGCCTTTCCGGCTTCGTCATGCTTTAAGTAAAGACCGCACTCCTCGGGATTGCAGTATTTTGCGTTGTGGCCTTGTGACTTAAGATAGAAAGCGACAAGCCTTGCGCAGCAGTCTTCGCCCATGGCCTTGACTGAATCAAGATACTTGATGTCGTCTGTATAATCAGCTGCGGCGATGGTTTTAAGCCTGTTCTCGATGTCGGGCAGGACCTGCTTTACGTCGAGTTCGTCTGCGATCTCTTCATAACGGCCGATGACCTTCTTAAGCTCTTCTTCATAAGAGTTGCCGGCAAGGCGTGCCTTTGCGACGGCGATCAAAAGGTCGGTGACCTTGATGTCGTCCTTGGTACGTTTACCTGGTGCGGAAACGACCATGACCTTGCGGTCTTCGTCTGAAAGGACGATGCTGCAGACCTTCTGTATCTGGAAAGCATTGGCGAGCGATGAACCGCCGAATTTTGTAACCTTCATAACGGGTATTACTCCTTAATCTTTATAAACAGTCATAATATAATATCATAAAAGCAGAATGTTTACTTTTTGCATATTTGACTATAAAATTCTTTCGATTGTAATAATTCGGCGGTACTTGAACAAATGAACATCTTCAAAGCAATGAAGCCTGAAAAGGTATATGTCTCCGCAAAGGCGGTCCCCTGGGTCAGCCTCAGCAGCGAAGGCATATCGGTCGCATTGCTCGATTTTGACAATACTCTGGGACCCGATCACGCGACTGAGCCGACTGATTTTTCGAGGGAATGCGTCAGGGAGATCCAGGATGCGGGGATCAGGTGCTGCCTAGTCTCAAACGCCAAGTCCGGTAGAAGCGCGGGGATCGCAAAGGCTCTGGACATCCCCTGCGTTACCTATGCCAGAAAGCCTGAACCGATAGGCGTAAGGCGGGCTTTGGAACTGATGAAAGCCAAGCCCGAAGATGCCGTCATGATAGGAGACCAGATCTTTACGGACGTGATCGCGGGCAATCTTGCGGGAGTCCGCACATTCATGGTCGAGAAGCTCCATCCTAAGGAAATCTGGTACGTTGCGCTCAAGCGCATCCCCGAAAAGCTCGTCAGGCTTATAGGGCGCTTCTGACAAAAGACTTGCAAGAAACAGGGCTTTCAAGTAAAATTACTTAGTTTAGCATTAATATTTTTATATAAAGGAGCTATTTTATGATAAGCGCAGGAGATTTCAGAAACGGTTTATGCTTTGAGATGGACGGCCAGGTCTATCAGGTCGTTGAATTCCAGCACGTTAAGCCGGGTAAGGGTGCAGCATTCGTAAGAACCAAGTATAAGAACGTCAAGACGGGTTCCGTCGTTGAAAGATCTTTCAACCCTAACGAAAAGTTTGAGCAGGCTCAGCTTGAGAGACGCGACATGCAGTACATCTATGCTGACGGCGATCTCTACTACTTCATGGATACTGATACTTATGAGCAGACTCCGATCCATTCAGACAAGATCGGCGACGGCACAAAGTTCCTCAAGGAAGAGATGATCTGCAAGGTCGTTTCCTACAAGGGCGACATCTTCCAGGTTGAGCTTCCCATCACCGTTGAGCTCGAGATCACAGAGTGCGAGCCCGGCGTAAGAGGCGATACGACAAACAACGCCAACAAGTATGCAACACTTGAGACAGGTGCTGTAGTTAAGGTTCCTCTCTTCGTCAACCAGGGTGAGAAGATCCGCGTTGACACGAGAACGGGCGAATACTTAGAGCGCGCATAAATGCCTGATAACCTGAGCCCGGAATCGATCAAGGGCGACCGCTCCATGACACAGGGGTTCGTCGCGCAGTACGCCTCGGAAGCAGCGCTTCAGATCGACGGCGTAGTGTCACTTGTTCCTTCGTTTGCTGTTGCCCTCAAGGAAAAGGCGGGCGTGGTACATGAAGGTAAGGGCATCAGGGTTGTGTTCAGCGATACTGATGACAATTCGGTATCGATAACCGTTTATCCGGTGATCAGTTACGGGAAGATCATTCCCGAGGTCGCCTGGCTGGTACAAGAGAAGGTGAAGCACGATGTTGAGCGCTTCACCGGTCTCACGGTTGAAAGTGTAGACGTCTATGTCTGCGGGGTAAAGGAGAAGGAATAATATGAACGGATTTAACAGAGTCCTGATGTTTATCTATTCGGTCTTTATCGCGATCATTTCGGTTGTGCTTCTGTACGGCCTGATTGACAAAGATATCTTCGCGAACATTATCGCGCCGCTTCCTTCCGTCGTAACCGGCCCTGTCAGCAAGTATGTGTATTTAGCGGTCCTCGTTATGCTGTTCGTTTCTTCGATCGTTTCGATCTCGAATTCGGTCATCTACGGAAGGCTCAACAGAACGAGACTCAGAAAGACTGACATCGGAACAGTCGATATCGGAGCAGACGCTATCGAGAGCATCGCCCTCAATGCCGCAAGGTCTGCCCAGGTCGGTATCAAGAGCGCAAGATGTCACGTCGCGCCCGCCAAGAACGGCGCAATAAAGATCAACCTTTCATGCGAGCTGTATTCGAACGTCGAAATACCTGCCTCGATGGCTAAGGTTCAGGAAAAAGTTAAGAAGGATATCGAAAGATATACCGGCGTTATCGTCGAGTCTGTCTTGGTCAGGGTGGCAAAAGTTGAAGCCACGACCGCCAAAGTTGAGAGCAGGTAAAACATGGAACGTTTCCTCTCCAAGCTCTTCGAGAAGTTACGCAACACGAAGGCGGGTACGATATTCGCCTTCTTTTTCTTCGTTACCGGAGTTCTCCTTTGCATCTTCGGTTTCTTTAAGACAATGTTTATTATTCTTTTTACCGCGGTAGGATTCTTTGTCGGATCATTCCTTTTCAGCGATACGAGTAAATTCAAGAAATTCCTTGATCGTATCCTGCCGCCCGGGAGGGTCAGATGAGCAGAATTGAAACAAGAGAAATGGCAATGGAATTCCTTTTCCAGAGCTTCTTCAGGAATGATCCCATTGCCGGTCAGATCGATGTTTTTAAGGAAAACCATCCTGAACTTGCAGGTGACGAGACTTATTTCGTCGATATGGTCTACGGCGTGGTAAACAAGCGCGGCGAGATAGATTCGCTTTTCGAACCGTTCCTTAAGAAATGGAAGCTCGAAAGGCTTCCACTGACCGACAGGATAATCCTTGAAATTGCGGTCTATGAGATCTCACAGATCGAAGAGATCCCTACTTCAGTCTCGATAAACGAGGCGGTAAAGCTTGCCAAGAAATATGGCACGGAGAATTCAGGTTCTTACATCAACGGCGTTTTGAGCTCTTTCGAAAAGAGTCTTTAAGTTATGGTTGAATTCAAGTCTGTAAGCCAGCTTGACAACTATATCAAGAGCTACCTTACAGGCAGCGAGTATCTTTCTGATTTTTCTGTAACCGGCGAGATCTCGGCATATACGGTCTCATCCAGAGGACACGCATATTTCACCATAAAGGACGCGGAAGCCGTAATGGGCTGCGTCATGTTTTCCAGATACATTGCATACACTTCATTCACGCCTGCTATAGGCATGAAGGTCACCGTTACCGGATGCATGGATTTCTATGCTCCGAGCGGCAAGCTCCAGATGCAGGTCCTGACCATGAAGGAAGCCGGAAAGGGCGATCTTCACGAGCAGTACAAGCAGCTGTTTGAAAGGCTTTCCAAGGAAGGCCTTTTTGCCCCAGAGCATAAGAAGAGCCTTCCCGTTCTTCCGAGAAGGATAGGAGTCGTCACATCGGCTTCGGGCCGCGTCATTTCAGACATCGTCAACACGCTGAGGAAAAGGAATCCTTACTTTGACCTGCTCCTTTATCCTGCGAGCGTTCAGGGTGAAAACTGTCCTCCCGAGGTCACTGCGGGCGTCAACTATTTCAATGAAAAGAAGAACGTTGACGTCATCATCGTGGCAAGGGGCGGAGGCTCTTATGAAGACCTTTTCGGTTTCAACGACGAGCGCATCGCAAGGGCTGTCTATGAATGTGAGATCCCTGTAATATCCGCCATCGGACACGAGCCTGACTATACGATAATCGACTATGTCGCAGACTTAAGGGCCGCGACTCCTACTGCGGCAGCGGAACAGGTAATGGCTTCATTTGACGACCAGAAGAATATGGTCGATAACCTGGCTTTGAGCCTTGATATAGCGATCAATTCCTACATCGGTGCAAAGCGCAGTTTCCTTGACATGCTTAAAAATCATAAAGCGCTCCTTACGCCCGCATTCTATGCAAAGCAGCAGCTCATGGTCGTGGACAAGTACAGGGAAGCGATGAAGACTGCCGTGGAAGCAAAGGTCACGAGTCTTTCAGGCGAACAAAAGCAGCTTACGGGCAGGCTCGAATCGCTCAATCCGACAAACGTCCTCAAGCGAGGATATTCATACGTCAGCGGCAAGGACGGAAAAGCCGTTGAATCAGCGTCTTCGCTGAAAAAAGGCGACGTTATAGGAATTGTCTTCGCAGACGGCAAGGCAACCGGTGAGATAATCGACACTTCATTTGATGACAGGAGGTCTTCGTAACCATGTCCGGTAAGATAGAAAAACTCAGCTATGAGGAAGCTCTGGACGAGCTTAAACAGATCGTTGCCAAACTCAACGAGGGAAAGGTAACGCTCGATGAATCCCTTCAGCTCTACAAGAGGGGAAACGAGCTTGCCGCATACTGCGACAAGAAGCTTCGCGAGGTCACGCAGAAGATATCCGAAGTCAATAAGGCGACCGGAGGCGAAGACCCTCTGAACATTGAAGAAAGCGACGTCTGAACGGGAAGAAGGATCAATGACGATCGGAGAATTTGCAAGCGAAACGGCGAAATGGCTCGAGCCTGAACTCGGGTCCGTTTTCACCGGAAAACAGAAAGATGACATAACCGTTCAGGCTGCCATGTACAGCCTTAATGCGGGAGGAAAGAGGCTCCGCCCGCTCATGATGAGACTGACTGCGCTCATGGCCGGCTGCAGTGAAGAAAAGATGGCGGACGTTTTGTACTATGCTGCCACTCTTGAGATGATCCATACCTATTCTCTGATCCATGACGATCTCCCCGCAATGGACAATGATGACTTAAGACGCGGAAAGCCCACGTGCCACAAGGTTTACGGCGAAGGGATCGCTACTCTTGCAGGAGACCTTCTCCTCAACACGGCATGCGAAAGGCTTTTCAAGATCGCCATCGCCAAGCCTGAATACCTATACGCTTCATATTTCATGTGCAGGAATGCAGGCCTTGATGGTATGGTCGGAGGCCAGAGCATCGACCTCGATTCTGAAGGAAAGACCATAGGCTTAGATCTCCTTTACGAGCTTCAGGCAAAGAAGACCGGAGCGCTTATCGAGTCTGCAGTCGTAACTCCTTACTATCTGATAAAAGGCATGAACGAAAAGCAGGCGGAAGAAGATGTAACCGCAGGCCTTCTCAGAAAACTCGCGGGACACATCGGACTTGCTTTCCAGATCAGGGACGACATTTTGGACGTTGAATCCGATCCTTCGATCCTTGGCAAGAACACGGGCAAGGATATTCGCGATTCAAAGGCGACTTTCGTGACCCTTCTGGGGGAGCAGGGAGCAGCGGAAAAACTGTCCTGTGAGATAAAAGCCGCAATGGACGTTCTGTCGGAGCTTGAAAAGGCAGGCTATGATACGGACGGATATAGGGCGCTGACCGATTATCTGGAGAAAAGAGACAGCTGATCTGATGGATTACAGGATACTTGGAAAAAAGAATCTCACGCCTGTCGCTCTCAAGACCATGACCGAAGAAGAGCGCGTGCAGCTGTGCTCTGAATTAAGGGACAAGATACTTAATACCGTTGCTTCAAACGGCGGCCATCTTGCAAGCAATCTTGGTGTGGTCGAGCTTACCGTCGCACTCCTTTCGGTCTTCGATTACACAAGGGATAAGATCGTTTTCGACGTCGGTCACCAGTCGTATGCATATAAGATACTTACTGGCAGGTTCGATAAGTTTGACACGCTCAGACAGAAGGGCGGTATCTCGGGATTCCCAAGAATCAGTGAGTCGCAGTACGACCGTTTCGATACGGGGCACAGCTCGACTTCGATCTCCGCGGCCCTCGGAATGGCGCGCGCAAGAGACCTCAGGAAGGAAGACGGCTACGTCGTTTCCGTGGTCGGAGACGGCGCTCTTACGGGCGGACTTGCATATGAGGCGATAAACGACGCGGGTCATTCGAAGACAAGGATGCTGATAATCCTGAACGATAACGAGATGAGCATCGACAGGAACGTCGGAGGCCTTTCGAAATACCTTTCAAAACTGCGTTACTCGAGCGGATACATTTCAGCGAAGGCGACGACGGAATCGTTCCTTCGAAAGCTCGGATTCTTCGGCAGGGGACTTATAAGGATAATCATTGCGATAAAGGACTTCTTCAGGTTCCTTATCTACAGAAAGAAGCCGTCGATCTTTGAAGACCTGGGACTTGTATATTACGGCCCTGTCGACGGCCACGACCTGAAAAACCTCATCAAGGCCCTCGATGCAGTCAAAGACGTCAAGGCGCCCGTTCTTCTCCATGTCGTCACCAAGAAGGGAAAGGGCTACGGCCGCGCGGAAAGCAATCCGTCCGATTATCACGGAGTCGGTCCGTTTGATCTTGCGACCGGAGTTGGATCTTCTTCAAAGGCATCTTATACGAAGGTATTCGGAAACACTATCTGTGAGCTTGCCGCCCAGAACAGGAACGTCATCGCCATAAGTGCCGCCATGACGCAGGGTACAGGCCTTGAGGATTATTCATTGAAGTTCCCGACGAGGTTCTTTGACTGCGGAATAGCGGAAGAACACTGCGTTACAATGGCCGGCGGACTTGCCGTATCGGGCTTTACACCCGTTGTGGCCGTTTATTCTTCGTTCCTTCAGAGAGCGTATGACGAGATGATCTCCGATGTCTGCTTCATGAACAGCCACGTTGTTTTTGCGATCGACCGCGCAGGCTTCGTCGGAAACGACGGCCACACTCACCACGGTCTTCTCGATATCTCTTATCTGAATTCGATGGTCAATATGACTGTTCTTTCGCCCCGTGATTACAAGGATCTGAGAAACTGTCTCGATTATGCGGTAAACAAGTGCGAAGGACCTGTCGCGGTAAGGTATCCGAGAGGGTGCTCACCGTTTGAGGCTACCGGTCCGTTATATGATGACCCTGCCGAATGCTGTCTGCCTCACCTGTCATGCGGTGAAGGATATGACTTCGCGATCGTATCTGTCGGAAGGCTTGCTGCTGAAGCTGACAAGGCTGTTGAACTGCTTAAGGAAAAGGGTATAAAAGGCATTCACATTAATCTGGCTCTTATCAAGCCGATTCCTTTCAAGGAACTGATCCGCATGACAAACGGGATCAGGAACGTTTTCACTCTTGAGGAAGGCATTCAGAGCGGAGGCTTCGGCGAGGCCGTGATCAGAGGCTTCGGTGAGAGGAACTGTTCCTGCCGCGTATACAATATCGCCGTCAGGGATCCCATGGTCCGTGCGGCATCTCCTGCTGAACAGCTCAAAGAGGCAGGACTTGATGCAGTATCGGTAGCTGAAAAGATCTCCGGGACTTTGGGCGGACTGTAATTTTATTCAAATTGGTGATTAAATATCAGAATGTGTTAGTATTATCTAGATACTGACAATCTGTTAAGAGGATTCGCTTTGACCATGTATTACGGAATTTATTCTAATGACAGCCGGGATACCGGATATCAGGTCGCAAAAAGGACCGCTGAGATCATTCTCGCATGCGGCGGTACGCCTGTTTTTGCAAAGGAATTCGAAGGAGAGTTTGAAGCTCCGGAAGGAACCGTTTTCGAGAACTTCACAAAGCTCCCCTTAAAGACGGTAATCTCGATCGGCGGCGACGGAACATTTCTTTCCGTCGTTGAGAAATACAGGGAACTCGATACCGAATTCGTCGGCGTAAACAAGGGCTCCATCGGATTCCTCACAGAGATCAACGTTGACGATCTTGAAAAAGACATTACCGCTTTGGTCAAAGGGAATTACAAGATCCTTGAAAGAACACAGCTCGAGGTTCAGGTCTTCTCGAAAGACGGAACGCTGAAGGGAACGGAAGAGTGTCTTAACGACATCATGATCGTCAGGGGCGCAAAGCCTCACGTAACCAAGCTTACGCTTTCCATTGACGGTCAGAAGATAGAGAGGTTCCACGGCGACGGTCTGATCATAGCAACGGCTACCGGCTCAACGGCTTATTCTCTTGCGGCAGGAGGCCCTTTGCTCATGCCTTCCATGAAGGACATCATCGTTACTCCGATATGTTCCCACACATTCAACGGCTTTACTTATGTTACGGGTTCTGACAGCGTTGTCCGTATCGACCTGGATGATTTCGAGTCCGCACCTATGATCTGCCCCGACGGCAGGAACTTTGTAGATCTCGAGCCTTTTGATTACATCGTTATCAAACGTTATTCCAGGGTCCTTAAGACCGTTACGCTCAAGAACGACAATTTCTTCAGCAACGTAAGGAAGAAGATAGTCCAGAGAGGTTCCTTCTATGAAGACAGGTAAGAATGCAAGACAGGAGCTCATATTAAAGCTCATCCGTGATAAGGACATTTCCACACAGGAAGACCTGACAAAGCTTGTCCGTGAAGCGGGCTTTGAGGCAACGCAGGCGACCTGCTCAAGAGATATCAAGGAATTGGGGATCATCAAGATAACTCTTCCCAACAAGAATACGAAATACGCGGTTTTGGACAGGACCGGAGACGTTGCTCCGGGAAGGCTTCTTGCTGTCTTTTCCAACAGTCTTGTTTCTGTTGAAGCCGCAATGAACATCCTTGTTATCAAGACCCTTCCGGGCATGGCCCAGGCGGCTGCTTCAGCTCTCGATTCCATGCACCTTCAGGATGTTGTCGGAACGATCGCGGGTGATGATACGGTATTCTGCGCAGCCAGCGGAATAGACGAGGCTAAGGCTCTCGTAATGACGATCTCCGACATGATGGATCGCGGAACATCTTCGGACGGGACGGTGTAATTAATGCTTCTCCGTCTTGAGATAAGGGATTTTGCCGTAATTTCAAACATCGTATTCGAACCTTCTTACGGACTCAACTGCATAAGCGGTGAGACCGGTGCGGGCAAGAGCCTTATCGTCGACGCGATAAGCCTCATATTGGGCGCGAAGGCATCCAAGACGCTTGTCAGGTCAGGTTCTTCATCCTGTTTTGTCGAAGCGTGTTTTGACGTGACCGATCTCAAGAACCGTTCCGAGCTGGACAAGATCCTTGAAGCTCAGGGCATTACTCTCGAAGAGGAAATGCTCATGATCTCCCGTCAGATCTACGTCAACGGAAAGAGCCTTGCAAGGATCAACGGCGTAAGCGTTACGCTCCAGCTCTTAAAGGACGTTGCGTCTTTCCTTGTCGACATCCACGGACAGCACGATACCCAGGCGATCTTTGACGAAAAGAGCCATTCGGGATATTTAGACAGCTACGGCGGAGACAAGATAACGAAACTTCATTCGAAATACACGTCTCTGCTTGATGAATACAAGCAGATCGTAACGCGCATAAAGGGAATATCCTCTTCTCCGGATTATCTCGACAGGAGAAGGGAATACCTCGAATTCGTCGTAAAGGAGATTACGGAAGCGGATTTCAAGGACGGCGAGGAAGATGAACTCATCGAAACGAGGAAGAAACTTCAGCTTAATGAGACCACGGCTTCTGCTCTTTCTGAAGTACTGTCGGTCCTTGAAGGTTCTGATTCGAGCAGCGGCATGGGTTCTCAGGGAGCTGCTTCAGATACGGCTTTTGCAGCGAAGGAACTTGCAAGGGTTGCTTCACAGGACAAGTCTTATACGAGCCTTTCTGCACGTGCCAATGCGATTTCTCTGGATCTTGAGGCTTTGGCAGCCGATATTTCCAAGATCCTTGATGAGATGGATTACGATCCGGATCTCCGCCAGAAGACAGAGGAGAGGATCGGCCTTCTTTACGATCTGAAGGGAAAGTACGGCAAAGACATAGCTGAGATAAATGACTTCGGCGCAAAGGCAGCGAAGGAGCTTTCAGAGATAGATGCAAACAAGGACCTCCTCTCGGAACTTAAGACGAAGAGGATCGCTTCTGAAAAGGAACTCCTTGCATGTGCAGAGGAGCTTTCTGCTGCCAGAAAAGCGGCAGGCAAGAAGCTTTCGTCAGCTATAGTTAAGGAACTTGCCGATCTTGAGATGCCGAACGCGGTATTTGATGTTCAGTTTACGAGAAGAGAGAAGACAAGGTTCTTTTCTTCTTCGGGCATAGACGACATAGCCTTCAGGTTCAGCGCGAACCCCGGTCAGGAAGCCAGAGCTCTTTCTGCGATCGTTTCAGGCGGTGAAGCTTCAAGGATAATGCTCGCAATAAAGAACGTCTTAAGCAGGAGCGATAACACGCCCACTCTTATCTTCGATGAGATCGATACGGGCGTATCCGGAAAAGCATCCGCAGCAATTGCTAAGAAACTCAAATCCATTGCGGAGGGACATCAGGTCCTTTGCGTTACGCATACCGCGCAGATCGCAGCGGCAGCAGACTGCAACTTCATGCTTACTAAGCGCGTTGTGTCAGGAAACACGATCACCGAATGTGAGCTCCTGGACAACGATTCCCGCGTCAATGAAGTCTCAAGGCTTCTTTCGGGCGGGAACGGCGAGTCTTCGTTAAGGCTTGCAAAAGATCTTATTCAGTCCTTCCTGTAAGTGACGCCATGTCGGGCGGCAGGGGGCTTTCGAATTCCCTTAATACGCCGTTTTCAAGAGGATCGTTAAACTTAAGGCTGTATGCGTGAAGAGCGACACGTCCCATTTTCTTATCCAGTTCCAAAGACTTGGGGAACCTGTCGGAGGGGTTGTCTATTGAATTGGGACCATAGAGTCCGTCACCTACAAGAGGATGCCCCATGTAAAGCGAATGGACGCGTATCTGATGGCAGCGTCCGGTTTCCAGCTGATATTCAACAAGCGATATGTCCTTGTCAGGGAAGTATTCGAGAACGGTATAATGGGTTATCGAATCGCGGCCTGTGCCGTCTGTTACACAGTCTCTGATCATGACGGAACCCGGCCTTCTGGCGATCGGCATGTCGATCGTTCCGTGTGTCTGTTCCCATTTCCCTTAAGTCAGCGCCTTGTATTGGTTGGGTAGGCTTGTAGGGGTTTC
>JAEEGG010018689.1_pt1 | contig 14064 bp, 9 predicted proteins | sample 9134161 | NCBI WGS metagenome assembly JAEEGG01 (sample SAMN16246543, study PRJNA631951) | gut metagenome | biome: gut microbiome; feature: rumen; material: CR-attached | host: Bos | place: Iran: Karaj | collected 2018-10 | reverse complement strand
GGCGATGGAACGGGGGCAGCCGACGTCCAACGAGGTTCCCTCACCGACGGACACAGGGGCACAGAGGGGGATGGCGATGGAACACGGGGAGCTGACGCGTGACGAGGTTGACTCACACAGAGACACAGAGGCACAGAGGGCGCTACCGCGCCGAAGTTGGGAAACTGGTGCGCCGCCTCTCTGCGCGAGCCATAGGCATTGATTCTGACGCATTGGTGCAAGCACCATGCGTCCGCATCCATGCCGTGCGGCTTCGCCACGGCGCACCAGATTGGGAACCGCCTCCGGCGGATTGGAAATTCTTGGAAAGTCTCCAAACATCTAAACTTCGCCCGAAGGGCTCAAACTTCCAAGGTGCGAAGCGCCAAACTTCCTTCTCTCATTTATCTCCGTCGCCACTGGAGCATCGTCATGCCGGTGCGGCGTTTGAAGAAGGACATGAAGTGCGGCGGCGAGACGAAGCCGCAGCGCTCCGGAATCTCGCATACGGGAACATCGGTGTCGGCCAGAAGGCTTTTTGCCAAGTCGAGCCGCGCCTCAGCGAGGTCGTTCTGAATGGTGCGGCCGAAGACGGTTTTGTAGCTGAGCTGCAGAAGACGCGGCGAGCAGCCGAGTATTTCAGCCAGGCGGGCCGTTCCCAGCGGCTCCCCGGCGTGGGCGCGCAGGTATTGCCTTGCGCGGACGGCACGGTTGGCGCTGCCGTGCATGTCGGTGGTTGACATCCTCTGTTCGACGCCCTTCACGCCGAAGGTCTCCTCCGCAGCGCATTTCTTGCCGTCCATCAGGCGCAGGAGCGTTTCGACTGCACGCTGGCCACAGCCCTCGAAGTCGGGTTCCACCGATGTGAGGGTAGGCGACGTGTGGTCGCAAATCCAGGCCTCGTTGTCGGCGCTCACGACCTGTATCTGCTCGGGCACGGCAATGCCGGTGGCGCGGCAGATGCCCAAGACACGCATGGCGCGCTGGTCGTAAGCGGCAAAGAGCCCGCATGGCTTGGGAAGGGCGCTGAGCCATTCGGCCAGCGCGGCTGATTCGGCATCGTCGCCTTCGATGTCTCCGGATGGCAGATACACATGGGTCGCGAAGTTGTGCCTTGCCAGCGCGGCGACGAAGGCGTTGCGGCGGTCAACATCCCATTCCGGGGTGCTGGATCCAACGCGAGTCCCGACATATCCGAACTCCTTGAGGTCATGGCGGACGAGAAGCGCGGCTGCTGCTTCGGCCACGGCCGCGTTGTCGCATAGTATCGCGGCAGAGCGCTGCCGCCCCTTGAGGCGAGTTGCCACGCGCATGACACTGGCGAAGACGACAGGACAGCGCGGGTTTGCGGCGAGGACGCGGTGGAGTTCCGACCGGTCGGTTCCGAGAAGTGACACAATTCCATCCACGCCTTTAGACGCCGCGTATTCGGCATCGGCGTTTTCCGGGTGGCCTCCGACAATGCGCAGGTCGATGTCGGGGCGCGGCGAAACAAAGCGGACGACGCCCGTTGCGACGGCCTTGGCCGAGGTGTAGGCGAAGTTGGCAAGTAGCAGGACACGCCGGCGGTGCGAGATTTGTCTTTTGTTCATTTGAAGCCATTCTACATGGTTTTACGATATTTCGCAATAAGTGAATAAATAATGCGCTAAAACTAAACATATTTTAGTGGGGCTTTGATACAATTATTGGCGTATCGTGGCATCGTGCCATGGGCAATCCACACAAAATTAACAAAAGGAAAAGCACATGAATAGCAATCCATCCAGCAAGTTCGTCAGCAGCATCGCCGCAACAGTGGCGGCCGCCGCAATGGCCGCAGCTCTTCCGCCGGCCGCCCGCGCGGGCATCGTCACCACGCTCCCCGCCCCCGATGCGGAGGGGTGGTACGAGTTCGGCGATTCCGGCTGGTCGGTGTCGTCCACGCTGTCGAGCCGCAACACTTCAACGGACATCAATAACATGGTCTATCCCAAGTGGGGCGAAATGGAGATCCCAGCAAACGCGAAGATCCGCCTTGTCGGCGGCATCGTGATGGACGCCGGACTCCCCGCAGACGCGACCATCGACATGTCGGGAGCGAAAAACGTCATCATGATTGACCAAGGCGCATTCGGCTCGCGCACGATCACCGTTCCTTCCGGCTGCCGCTTCAAGCCGTCCTTCAATCCGGTCACAGAATCTGGCGGCGTCCTCTCGCAGTCAGGCAGCATGACTTCCGCAACGGTGACGAACGATGTCGTGATGAACGGCACGCTCATCATCGCCGACTTTGGAGGCACGTGGAGGCAAACCTACGCTGGCACATTTTCGGGAACGGGCATGATTCACGTGGGCAAGGAATGGGGCGGAAGCGTGGCCTTCAGGGGCCCCGACTTCGCCTTTGCCGGCACGACTGACATCGGCTGGACTGGCATTGGCGCATCAGCATCCATAAGAACGGAATCCGTTTCCGGAAGCCTTGACACAGTCGATTTGAACCATAAGCAGTCGGCTTGGTTCAACGACGCCACCTATGCGGCGCAGAGGCTCGTCTTTGCGCCGAAAAGCGAAGAGGCTGGGACAACGCCGCAAGAACTTGTCGTGACGAGACTTTCGGGGGACGCGACTGTCAGTTTCGGGGCAAACGGAAACCGCTGGCGAAGCAAAGGTGCGGTCTGCGTGTGGGGCGGCAACACCGTACATGTCGGAACTCTGAAGAGCAAGATGAACTTCATTGGCGAGTCCAATCTCAACCGGCAGTCTGCACGAAGCGGCTGGGGCATGGGCAACGTCATCGTCGATGTAATTGAAAACAACAGCAATCATTCGCTTCTTTCGACAAACGTCAACTACAGCGTTGGACTCGTTCCATCGAATGGCGCCGTCTTCGACTACACGGGCGAGACGAACGCCGTCAACGTTTCGACGCTGACGCTCGCCGCGCGAATCGCGGGGAGCGCGTCGTCGAACTGCGTCGTGAAGGCGGGCGACGTCCTTCTGCTTCCCTCGAAGATGCGCGGGATGCGCGGACAAGTCCAGCTTATCGACACGCGCGAAGGCCGCACATACGACATGCCCGTCGATTTCTCGAAGGCCATTGTCTGCGAGGCGGGATGTGACGGCACCGGCTACCTCGCCCAGGCGCCGGCGACGGGAACGCTCGCAGTCACCGTTCCCGTTGAGGATGGGGATACTGCGCCGGAAATCGGCCGCTATCCGATTGTCGTCTTCGACGACGCGCGCGGACTTCTCGATGGTTGGTCGGCAACGCTCAATGGCCGGACTTCCGCGGAACTTCCCCCGGAAGGACTTGTCGCAAGCCGGCAGTTCCGCGCCTACGCAGTCGTTCGTGATTCCCGCGGATTCTGGCTTGATGTCGCCAAGTATTCCGGCCCGACTGTCATGGTCATGCGGTAGTGGGCTTGGCACGTTAGGATTGGAATGAAAGGTTGCGGACATCTGACACTTGCAATTGCGCTTGCAGCCGCCTCGGCGGCCGCCGCGCGAATCGCGGTCGTCGGCCCTGGCGGGGGTGGCGACATTGAGTGCGTTCTCGCCAGCCGCCACGACCCTTCGCGCATCTTCGCCGGATGCGATGTCGGCGGCTTCTACTTCTCCTCAGATTTCGGCCGACATTGGGAGATACGCAATGTCGGGCTGGGAAGTCCCGGAGTCCAGACCATCGCCGAGCATCCGAAAAATCCCAACCGCCTCGCAATTGGCGGCCACGCCGGGATCCTCCTCTCCGACGACCTCGGCCTCAACTGGCACCAGGCAACGAACGGCCTCCCAGCGCCATCGCCAGAAGGGCATTCCCTGCCGGTTGTGAAGATTCTTTGGGGCGAGACGAATCCACGGCGCCTCTATGCGGCGACGGGCATCCCGCACGACGGTGCGGAACGCAGCCGTGCCGCCGGGACGCGCGGCCACATCTATCGCTCCGACGATGGCGGTGAGTCGTGGAAAATGGTCGTCGCGGAGGACGAACCACTGATTGCGGAAAGACCAACGCAAATATTCGATTTGATATTTGCGGACAATTGCGAACAATCCCTCCTCGCGCTCACTTCGCGCGGACTGTTCCGCTCCGCCGATGCCGGTGAACACTGGCGGAAAGTCGGAGCGGGACTGCCACCGGGCGCCTTAGCCAGAGGACTGGCGCGTGCGCCGTCGCATCCAATGCGCCTCTATCTGGCGCTACGCGAAAAAGACCCGGCGCCGTTTCCCCGGGAGGCGTCCGTCTGGCGCAGCGACGACGGCGGCGAAACATGGGAAAAGACCTCGCCCCTGCCAGAGCGCCACCGCATGAGCGACGGGCGCGAGGTCATGGACTCCTGGGGCCGGATGAACTTGGCCGTTGCGCCGGACGACCCCGACGACGTCTGGCTTACCGGGCCATGGTTTCGCGAAGGTCTCTGCCGGAGCCGAGATGGCGGCGCAACCTGGACGGAGGCGCTGCGGGAAGTCCCGCGCGGCTGGGTGAACGACTTCTGGTGGTGCCCCGCTGTCTCGCTTTCGGTTTCGGCCTCTTTCCCCTCGAATATTGCTTTCGGCACGATGAGCGGCGTCTATGTCTCCGGCGACGGCGGCGAAACATGGGCCCAGCGCTACACGGCGGGGATACGCGGGACGGAGCCCGCGAATCAGGACATGGGACAGCAAGCGGACAACAGCAAGGGGGAGGGCGAGCCGTTCTCGCCCCGAAAGGCCGCCGGAACGGGGCTGGAAACGCTTTGCGTCTCGGAGCTGCTGCCAGACCGTTTCGCGACGAACCGCCTTTGGGCGGCCTTCTACGACGTGGGGCTGATGGTCACGGACGACGCGGGGAAGACATGGGAACGCCGAATGGGCGGCATCCCGGGAAACCTTAGCGGCATCTGCTGGACCGTCGCGCAGTCGCCCAGCGAACCAGAACACCTGTGGGGTGTTTTTGGCACTTGGGCGGGCGGCGGGCGCGGTGTCCCGGCGGAGAGCGCAGACGGCGGCCGTAGCTGGCGGCTCCTCAATGGCGCAATCGGCTGGACAAACGGCATAGCCCGCAATCTCCGGGTGCTGTCGCCGACAGCGCCATACGCGCTTGCGGTCGTGCGCGACGGTCTCGGCCTCTACTTTGGCGAGGACGGCGGCCGACGCTGGCGCGCGGCCAGTACAAATTTCCTGCCGGATGCCCGGCGCGTCTCGGCGCTCGCCTTTGCGGATGGAGCGCTCTATGCGGGAACGCGCGGCGGCGCTGACGCGCCGCCGCGCCTCTGGCGCAGCAAGGATCGCGGCGGGACATGGGAGATGCTGGGGGTGTTTTATGGCGAGGGGACAACAAGCGGACGACAGCCAGGAGGCGCAGTAACCTCAATAGCCGTTGAAAAGCGCCGCATTGCAGTGGCGGTGCGTTGCACAGGGCCGGATGGCGGATGCTGGGTTTCCGACGACGGCGGCGCGACATGGCGCCTTGCCTACCGCGAGGAGCCATGGAACGACCTCAACGCCGTGGCCCTTGGCGGCGGGCGCATCGTTCTCGCCTCGCGCAGCGCCCGCTGGCACGACCCCGGCTTCGGAGGACTCGGCCTTCTCTCTTCCTCCAACGGCGGCGCGACCTGGGAGCGCCATGCCGGAGGCGGCCTCGACCATCCCGAAGTCATGTCCCTCACCGCCGACCCATTTGTTCCGGATCGTTTCTGGTTCGGCACGTGGGGCAATGCCGCCGGAATGATATCCTTCCAAAAATGTCCACAGTAATCCACATCGTCGATTCTGCCGCAGCAGGCGGGCCGATCAAGCCGGTGAACGGCGTGGGGCAGCCGCCGATGGTCGGCGCCATGAACGGCTGGTCGATGCTGCACTTCCTCAAGGAGGCCGGCATCCCCTTTTCGCGCCTCCACGACGTGGGAGGCCGTCTCGGCGGCGGCATGTTCGTAGATGTCCCGAATCTCTTCCCCGACTTCGCCGCCGACGAGACAGATCCGGCGAACTACCGTTTTGCCTACACCGATTCGCTTCTGCTGGCGCTGGCGGAAAATGGCGTTGAACCCTTCTTCCGCCTTGGCGTGACCATTGAGAACTGGGTGCAGTGGGGGTTGCCGCCGCTCCGCGCCGTGCCGCCCCCTGACTTCGCCAAGTGGGCGCGCATCTGCGAGCATGTCATCAGGCACTACACGGAGGGCTGGGCCAATGGCCATCGACTGGAAATAAGCCACTGGGAAATATGGAACGAGCCTGACAGCCGCATCGCGCCAGAGGAGAACGAAATGTGGCGCGGAACCTTCGCCGACTACTGCCGCCTCTACGATGTCGCGTCAAAACATCTCAAGGCCGCCTTCCCGCATCTGAAAATCGGCGGCTACGCCGGGTGTGGCGTCGGCATGGCCTTCTGGAAAGATTATTCAGAGCGCGGGGAACACCACCTGAAGTGCTTCCACGAGTTCCTGCGTTTCATATGCGAACATGGCTGCCCGCTTGACTTCCTTTCCTTCCACAGCTATTCCGGCGTGGACGAACTGGCGCAGCAGATAGGCTATGTCCGCGAACACCTCGACAATGCCGGACTCGCGGGCGTCGAGACATGCCTGGACGAATGGCTCCCGAAGCCGAGGCATGACAAGCTCGGCACCGCTCAACAGGCGGCGGAGATAGCCGCCGCGCTTTTGCTTTTCCAGAACGGGCCGCTTGACTCAGCGGCAATCTACGATGCGAGGTGCGGCCTTGGCGATTATTCCCCGCTCTTCAACCCGCTCACCTACCAGCCGCACAAGGCATACTGGGCGTTTATGGCCTTCAACGAGCTGCGCAAGCGAGGAACGGCGGTGAAGATCCGCGAGTGCGGCGCTCCGCGCTCGCCCTCGCGGCATGACGAGGGCAGGGCGGTCTATGCGGCCGCCGCGAGGGACAAGGGCGGGTCGCTGGCCTTGATGCTCGCCAACCCCGGTGGCGAGGAGGTGCCCTTTGCGCTGGGGGATGCGGGGGACAGCAAGCGGACAACAGCAAGTGGGGAAGACAACAAGCGGACAACAGCAAGTGGGGAAGGGCGGATGATGGCAGAGTGGGGCGAGTGGACGATGACAGGGGAATGCCGAATCACGGACGAAAAACGCACATGGGAGGGGGTGCCGCTGCCTGACGCCTTGCCGCCACATTCTTTCCTCGTAGCCTTCTTCCAAGACAACTGACTGCGGCGCCGGTTGGTAGCAGTTGCATCTGCAGTTGGGATGAAGTATCATTGACAACATGCAAAAACTAAGTGAAGACAACTTCGGCGCTTCGCTTCAGGCGCAAATCGACGCCGCGGCGGCCGCCGGTGGCGGGCGCGTATCAGTGCCGGCTGGCGTTCACCGCTGCGGGACGCTCTATCTGCGAAGCGGCGTGGAGCTGCACCTCGAGGAAGGGGCGGTCATCGAGGGCGGCTCGCGCCCCGAGGACTATGACGACGCCATCCCGCTGGACATGGTCTATCGCTACGGCGACGCGAACAGTTCGCCTACGGTTACGCGCAAGGCACTGATCTTCGCGGAGAACGCCGAGGATGTAGCCATCACAGGGACGGGGACAATCCGCATCGACGGCCCCGCCTTCTTCGACCAGACATCCTCGCTCTGGGGCTACTGGTGGGCGAAGCCGCCGCATCCGCGCCCCCGCACCGTCGTGATGCGCGGCTGCCGCCGCATCCGCTTCGAGGGCGTAACATTCAAGGATTGCCCGCTCTGGACAATGTGGCTGCGCCTTTGCGAGGACATCGACATTTCGCGCATACGCATCGAGGCCGAGCAGAAGATGATCAACAGCGACGGCATCGACTTCGACGGCTGCCGCCACGTGCGCGTCCGCGACTCCTACTTCAAGACGGGTGACGACTGCCTTGTGCTTCGCTCAATACGCTACGGGTACCCCGGCGAGGCGGAGGTCGTCACGGAGGATGTCGTAGTGACGAACTGCGCCCTCGACAGCTTCTGCCAGGGTGTGAGGATTGGCTGCCCGTCCGACGACACGGTCCGCAACGCGACATTCCGCGACATCACCTTCAAGGGCAACAACGCCATTCTCTCCAGACAGCCGCACATCTATCTCAACGAAGGTGACAACGGCTACCTCAAGACGGAGGGGATACTCTTCGAGAACTGGAAGATCGACTGCTACGGGCACCCGGTGGAACTCCTCGTAGAGCCGGGGATTGTGTTGCGCGACTTCGGCCACATGACCTTCAGGAATATAGAGACAAAGGCGAAGCAGTCCTTTGTAGTCAAGGGGAACGACCAGACACCGCTGCGCGGCATCGTGTTCGAGGACGTCCGGGGAACAGTCGAGGCGGAAGAAGCCTTTGAGGTTGAGAACGCGCCAGGGCTGGAGTTCAGGGATGTCGTAATCACAAGGCAAGACTACCAATGACAAAGGCAATTCTCCTTCTCTTCGCAACGGGTTTAAGCTGGGTCTCCGTTGGCGCAGCCGTCGGGCACGTAGAGCGGCGCGGCTACAATCTTGTCCGCTACCAGATCCTTCTGTGCATCGTGTGCGTCGTGTTCGGCCTGGCTGGATGGGCGGCCGCGCCGACGGCCTTTCTGCCGCAGGACGGCGCGCCCGCGCTGACATGGACGCTTGTAATAGCGGCGACGCTGCTGTGCGGCGTTTTCAACTACCTGATGAACATGATGATGGGCAGGGCGATGAAGAGCGGGCCGAACGCCATCGTCTGGGCGATCATACAGTCTGGGCTGATCTACCCATTCCTCATGGGGTGGCTTGTATTCGGCGTGCCGATGGGGATTGGCCGGTTCTGCGGGATTACGCTAATCGTGGCAAGCGTTTTTTTGTATGCCTTTAGGGGGGAACAGGGAACGGGGAACAGGGAACGGGGAATGGGGAAATGTGGAAATGTGAAAGTGTGGAAACAGCCAACAGCCAATGTGGAAATGAGGGAATGGGGAACGGGGAACAGGGAACGGAGAGTTGGGGGAGCGGACAATTGCAAGGAGGGGCGGGCGGAGAGCGTGCAGATGCGCCTGTGGTTGCCGGCGGCTTTGCTGGGAATGCTATTTTGCGGGATCAACCAGTGCGCCGCCAATTTGCCGTCGTATCTTGAGAAAGGGAGCGACTTCTCCGGCACCTTCCGCACCTTCGCCATTTATTTCGGGCTGCTGATGGCGGCGCTGGCGCACTTGGCGATTCAGCGGATGCGGGGCCAGCGCGCCGAACCGATGCGGCAAGGCGAACTTCGTTCGCTTGCCGCATGGGCCATAGGCGTGGGGCTAGTATCGTTCCTGACGAGCAAGTATCTCGCTTTCCCCGGCCTGGACACCCTTGAGCGTCTTGGCGCAGGGTCGATGGGTTATCCGGTGATGGTCGCAGCCTGCATTATAGGCTTCTTCCCATACGGACTAATCGTCCTGCGCGAACGCATCAACGTGCGCCAGGCGATAGGCGCCGTCCTTGGACTCGCCGGCATCCTGCTAGGCTGCCTGGCGTGAGTTGGGAATATAAAGGCTAGCGCTCGACGCGCATCGGGTTTTCGAGGAAGTCGCGGTAGGCGAGGCGAAGGCCCTCCTCAAGGGAGGTCTTCGGCTTCCAGCCCAGGGCCATTGCGCGGGAGATGTCGAGCAGCTTACGCGGGGTTCCGTTGGGGCGGGAGGTGTCCCAGAGGATTTCACCTTCGTAGCCGACGGTCTTCGCAACGAGGTGGGAAAGGGCCTTGATCGTGATTTCGTGGCCGGACCCGCCGTTGACGGGGTCGTCGCCATGGTATTTCTCCATGATCTTCAGGCAGAGTTCGGCGAGGTCATCGACGTAGAGGAACTCGCGGAGCGGCGAGCCGTCGCCCCAGCATGTGACCGATGGCGCGCCGGCAACCTTGGCCTCGTGGAAGCGCCTGATGAGCGCCGGAAGGACGTGGCTGTGCTCGGGGTGGTAGTTGTCGTTAGGCCCGTAGAGGTTCGTGGGCATGACCGAGGCGAAGTCGGTGCCATACTGGCGGTTCAGGTAGGCGCAGTACTTGAGGCCGGCGATCTTGGCCAGGGCGTAGCCCTCGTTGGTCGGCTCAAGGGCGCTCGTAAGCAGGCAGTTCTCCGGCATCGGCTGCGGGGCGAACTTGGGGTAGATGCACGACGAGCCCAGGAAGAGAAGCCGCTTGCAGCCGTTCTTCCAGGCGGCGTGGATGGCGTTCATCTCGAGGATGGCGTTGTCGTAGAGGAAGTCGGCGGGCGCGGCCGAGTTGGCGGCGATGCCGCCCACCTTGGAGGCCGCGAGGAAGACGTAGTCGGGCCGCTCCGCCTCGAAGAAGGCGTTGGTCGCCGCCTGGTTGCGCAGGTCGAGTTCGGCATGGGGCCGCACCACGATGTTCTCAAAGCCCTGGCGCTTCAAAGCCCTGATGATTGCCGAACCCACCATGCCGCGGTGGCCAGCGACGAAGATTTTCGCGTTTTTTTCCATTTGCCTGTTCCTTCTAAAATTGAGGGTAATAATTCTAGCATACGGTGCGCCGGAACGGAATAGACGCAATTGACATTTTATAGCACGATATTGACTTGCCTTTTTTCGCAGGGTTTGGCAGACTGTTGGCATGAAAACTGGGCATAATGCGAATTCGGCATCGCGGCGGCTGCTATGCACCCCGGACGATTTTGCGCGGACATCCCTCCTGCATGTGCAGGAGATAGGGGAGCTGGCGCCAACAGGCCCCAACGAGAGCGGCCGCGCCAGCCTGGGGTCGTTCCTGTTCCTTTTCGTGGAGGAGGGGAAGGGGACGATCCACGAGGGCGGAGAGGCGCACCCGTTGCGGGCTGGGGAGTGCGCGTTGCTGGACTGCCATCGCGGCTACGGCCATGCGGCGCAGGCGCCATGGCGCTTACTCTGGATTCACTTCGACGGGCCGACGGCGGCGGCGCTCCACGCCCGCTGGCGCGAAGGTGCTGGCGGGCCGGTGGTGCGCGCCACGTCGCCAGAACGCTACCGTGCGCTCTGGCAGACGGTCTGGGACGCCGCTTCTGCGGCAGGCCCCGTTGGCGACTTGCAGGCCAACGCCGCGCTGGCCGCGCTTCTCGCGCTATTGACGGAAGACGCCTCAAGCGCAGCGCCGGATTTCCGCGCGCGGCGTCTTGCCAAGGTTTACGACTGGATAGAGGAACACAGCGCGGAGGAGGTGACACTTGACCGCCTTGCGGCACTGGCCTGCCTGAACAAATTCACCCTTGCGCGCGAGTTCGCCGCCCGATATGGCTTCACACTCGGGAAGGCCGTGGCAAAGGCGCGTATCGCCCGCGCAAAGCGCATGTTGCGCTTCACGGACGAGACAGTCGAGGCCATTGGCGCCCGCTGCGGGGTTGAGGACCCGAACTACTTTGCACGACTATTCAGACGGGTCGAGGGAGTTTCGCCTAGCGCATTTAGGCGGCAGTGGAGGAGGTGAAGAGGGGGAATGGGGAACGGGGAACGGGGAATGGGGAACAGGGAAGAGGGAAGGGAGTTGGGAATGTGGAAATGTGGAAATGTGAAAGTGTGAAAGTGTGGAAACAGCCAACAGCCAATGTGGAAATGAGGGAATAGGGAATAGGGAACGGGGAATGGGGAAGAGGGAGTTGGGAAGTTGAGAAGTTGAAAGGTTGAGAAGTTGAGAAGAGAGAACGGGGAATGGGAAAATGTGGAAATGTGAAAGTGTGGAAACAGCCAATAGCCAATGTGGAAATGAGGTTAGGTGGTGGGGCAGAAGGAGAGGCCGTTGGTGAAGAAGAGGCGGAGGAGTTCGCCGCAGGCGACGGCATCGTAAAGGGCGTCGTGGGGCGCCAGGGAGGGGGCCAGGGCGGCGACAGTTGGCATGAGGCCCAGGGATGGCGCGAGATCTTCAAGGGCATAAGAGGTGCGGCCGGGAAGAATGGTGCGGGCGAGAGAAAGAGTGGCGATCCAGGGGCCGAGGCGGTCGAGGGGCGCGGCGGCGCGGAGAATGGTGCGCTCGGTGCCGGCGTTGTGGGCGACTAGCGGGCGGCCGCGCAGGCGCGGCGCCAGCTCCTCCCAGAGTTCAGGCAGGGATGGCGCGGCGGCGATTTCATGGCGCAGCAGGGCATGGCGGCCAGGGGCGTAGCGGTTGAAGGGGCGGTCGGGGGCGACGCGGAGAAGGGAGGAGAAGAGGCGTGGTGGGTCTTCAGCGCCACCACGCGCGGCTGGGGCTCCGCGCCCCAGGCCCCTCTGGCCAAACGCAGTTTGGCCATCAAGACTAGGGGTTTGGCCATCAGGACTGGAGGGGAGGGTGAATTCGTAGAGGCCGATTTGCCAGGGCTCGTTGGGCCAGCCGGGAACGGAGCCGGTGGTCTCGAAGTCGATGGCGGTGAGGGTGGCGCCGGCGAGTTCGATGCCTGGCATGGCCTATCCCTTCATCTGGATGTCGCAGAGGCGGCGGTAGCGGCCGCCGGCGGCGTAGAGCTGGTCGTGGGTGCCGGACTCGACGATGCGGCCGTGGTCGATTACGAGAATAAGGTCGGCGTCGCGGACGGTGGAAAGGCGGTGCGCGATTGCGAGGGTGGTGCGGCCTTCCATGACCTTGGCGATGGCCTCCTGCACCAAGCGCTCGGTAACGGTGTCGAGGGCGCTTGTGGCTTCGTCGAGGATGAGGATTGGCGGGTTGCGCAGGATGGCGCGGGCGAGGGCGATGCGCTGCTTCTCGCCACCGGAGAGGAGGAAGCCCTTGTCGCCGCAGACGCGCGAGTAGCCTTCCGGATGCGAGACGATGAATTCGTGGGCGTTGGCCATGCGGGCCGCTGCCTCGATCTGCTCCTGGGTGGCGTTGGGCGAGCCGTAGGAGATGTTGTCGGCGATGGTTTCGTTGAAGAGGATGGTGTCCTGTGTGACGACGCCGACAAGGCGGCGGAGGTCGGAGGTGGCGATGGAGGAGAGCGGCGTGCCGTCGAGCGTGATGGAGCCGGCTGTGGGGTCGTAGAAGCGGGCGAGTAGGCCGGCGATGGTGGACTTCCCGGAGCCGGTTTCGCCGACGAGGGCCACCAGGGAGCCGCGAGGGACGTCGAAGGTGGCGTCATCGACGACGAGGGGGCCGTCGGGCGAGAAGCGGAAGGAGACGTGGTCAAAGGAGACGCGGTCGCGGAAGGCGGTGGCGTGAACTGGGTTTTTAGGCTCGGGGAGGGAGGTGTCGGTGTCGAGGACTTCGAAGATGCGTCCGGCCGCCGCCGCGCCGCGCTGGAGCCAGGCGTTGATTTGGGCGAGCTGGCGCAAAGGGCGGTAGGCGGAATAGATGGCTATGCCGATGACGAGGATTGACGAGAGCGGGATGTGGAAGATAAAGCAGGCGATGATGAGGATGGTGGCGAGGACCGTGGAGGCGGCCTCCATGAGAGGCGACATGAGGAGTTCGGCGCGGAGGGCCTTGACCACGGCGCGGAAGTAATCGAAGTTAAGGGCGCGGAAGCGGTCTTCCTCGAGGCGCTCGGTGTTGAACGCCTTGACGACGCGGATGCCGGTGAAGTTCTCGTGCATGCGGGAGACGAGGAAGGAGATGCGCTCAAGGGAGTGGCGCGTCCAGCGCTTGACATGGGTGCCGAGGAGGATGACGGGAACAAGGCAGAGAGGAAGGAGGACGCAGATGGCGAAGATGAATTGCCCCAGTCCGCTGCGGACGGAGTAGAGGATGGCGAAGGTGATGGCGGCGATAATCTCGAAGGGGGCGCGGGCGGCGTCGGCGATGGTTACGGAGACGACATGCTCGACGCTGGCGGTGTCGTTGACGCAGCTTGAGATGAGCTGGCCGATATCGCAGTTGCCAAAGAAACGGAGGGACTGGCGCTGGAGGGAGGCGAAGAGGGCGTCGCGCAGGTCGCGGACGACGGCGGCGCCAACGGTGCGCATGCAGTAGTGGTTGAGGAACGAGGTGCCTATGCGGAGGAATACGACGAGGGGGATGGCGATTATGCCGAGGGCGAGGGCCTGCCAGGTGAGGGAGTCGTCGGCGTTGCGAAGTGGGATGTTGAAGCGCGAGGCGATGCGCTCTGCCTTGCGGAACCAGGACGGGGCAGATGGGGGCGGGGGCTTCGCGCCCCCGCACTCCCGCGCAGTCGCAGACTGAAGGTCTGCGCCGACAGGACGGGTGCCGACAGCGTATTCAAAGGCGGCCTCGACCTGGTCGGT
>JAEEGG010018688.1_pt1 | contig 14064 bp, 9 predicted proteins | sample 9134161 | NCBI WGS metagenome assembly JAEEGG01 (sample SAMN16246543, study PRJNA631951) | gut metagenome | biome: gut microbiome; feature: rumen; material: CR-attached | host: Bos | place: Iran: Karaj | collected 2018-10 | reverse complement strand
CCCAGCGTGCAAGAACTGCAGGAGCGTATCAAGTTGCTGGAAGCACAGTTAGAGGAAAAAGAGAAGGAAGATTCAATATCGTAGGAAGGTCGTTCGGCCGTCGTTGGTATATCGTAACAAGGGCGTAGGATAGGCGTATTGCAAACCGAGTGTATAAAAACGAAATACAATTCTGATGGATTACGACAATGGATTCATATTGCAGAAAACGATGGTGAGCACCAATCGTTCGTTGGACTGGTCGTTGCTGCGCTCGAGCTCTGCTCGCTTGCTACCATCGGGACGCAAGAACTACCATCGTATTATCCACAAGAACAATCCGAGGTTCAATCGCAAAAAGTTCCAGTTCGAGTTCCCAAATGGTGAGGTATTGCGGCTAAAGCTGTATGAGCATTTGAAGGTGGGGTGAATAACACGTAATAAATGATACTAAGATAAAATGACAGAACAGATGGTAAATACAAACGATAAGGTCATTGTAAAGATTGACTATTTGCCAAGTGTCAACTATTCAATGATGAATAGTGGTATAGAGGTTTTTAATTCGCTCGTTTTGGAGAATAGCGATGACAAAGACTTGTATGATTTGTCTGTCGACATCAATGGCCAATACCTCAAAGATAGTATTTGCAGGTTTGAACTGTTGAAAAAAGGACAATCTGTTCAAGTTACGACAATCAAAATTGAACCAGATTTTGCCGTTCTCAGTGAAATTACAGAAGCAGTGAAGTCCTCATTCCATCTTGTCGTTAAAAGTCTGGATGAGGTCATTTTTGAGCAAGATTATCCTATCACGCTTCTGTCATACGAGGAATGGGCAGGCAGCAATGTGATGCCTGAACACATAGCCGCTTTTGTTGTTCCCAACAATCCGCTTCTGCCAAAAATCAAACTATCTGCTGCCAAGTTTTTAGAGAAATGGACTGGTTCCACTGCTTTTGATGAGTACCAGACGCAGGACAGGAATAGGGTACGCGCTCAGGTTGCTGCTATTTATGAAGCCTTGCGTTCTGAAGGCATCATCTATTCCGCTCCTCCAGCCAGTTTTGAACAGACAGGACAGCGCATCCGTTTGGCTGGCAAGGTGCTGACGGATAAAATGGGAACCTGTTTGGATACAAGTCTGTTGATTGCATCGTGCCTTGAAGAAATCGGTATATTTCCTATTATCCTGATGCTTAAGGGACATGCAATGGTTGGCGCATGGCTTACTCCAAATGTGTTTCCTCAGATGGTGTGCGACGATGCCAGTTACCTGTTGAAGGAAACGGCAGACGGCAACAACAATCTGGTTTTGCTGGAATCGACAGCCATCACGTCTTCTGAAAACATCAGTTTTGAAGATGCCGTCAGGAGTGCCTTGCAGAAGATGAAGGACGATAGTCAGTTCCTCTATTTCGTAGATATTCACCGTTGCAGACTAGGAAACATCAGACCACTTCCACAGCGCATTGAGAAAGACGGCAAATGGACTTTTGCCAACGAGGGCGTTGAACATCAGAATGCCACGGAAACCATTAAAAACTTCAGTCATTATGATCTGAGACTGGAAGATACTGGAAAACCAACCACCAAACAGATGATCTGGGAACGCAAACTCCTTGATTTCTCATTGCGAAACAACCTGCTGAACACAAGACTTGGTAGGAAGGTTATACCTTTTATTTCCTTTGAGATAGAGCATTTGGAAGATCATCTTCAGGCAGGTGAAGACTATAGCATCACGCCATCGCCAGGAAAGAAACTTGAACCCAATGCTGAAGGCATGTATGATTCCAGTCAGCAGGCGACAGAATATCAGACTCTCGTTTCTGAGTTGATTCGAAATCATAAGATTGCATCATATCTGACTGAAACAGAACTGCAGAACGCCCTGAAGCATGTCTATAGAACAGCCCGTACTTCATTGGAGGAGAATGGTGCTAATAGTCTGTTCCTAGCATTAGGTATGCTCAAATGGTATGAAACATCTAAGAGTGAGCAGCCCCGTTATGCACCAATTCTTCTGTTGCCTGTAGATATAGTTCGCAGAAGCAACAACAACTATATTATCCGTAAACGTGATGAGGAAATTATTCTCAATATCACTTTGGTAGAGCTGTTAAAGCAGAATTTCAGAATCAATCTGGATATACTGAAGGAATTACCAAAGGATGAGAGCGGTGTGGATGTTAAACTGATATTCACCTATTTCCGCAGAGCTATTATCGAACAAAAGAAATGGGATGTCATAGAGGAATCGATGCTTGGTCTGTTCTCCTTTAACAAATTTGTGATGTGGAATGATATTCATTCTAACGCAGACAAGTTGAAGGAAAACGTTGTTGTAGCTTCCCTGATTGACAAACAGGACAAACAGGAGATGGCTGAAAATGCTGTGGACGCAAGAAATATAGACAAAGAAAGTGCGCCAATGGATTATGCAATTCCTCTTGATGTGGACTCTTCGCAGATGGAGGCCATCGTGGAATCTGGAAGAGGAAGAAGCTTTATCCTACATGGACCCCCAGGTACAGGCAAGTCACAAACCATTACGAACATGATTGCCAATGCACTATATCAGGGCAAAAGGGTCTTGTTTGTGGCAGAGAAGATGGCGGCATTGTCAGTTGTGCAATCGAGACTTGAGAAGATTAATCTTGCCCCGTTCTGCTTGGAGTTGCATTCTAACAAAGCAACCAGAAAGCATTTCCTCGAACAGATGGATGAGGTTCTGAAAGTCACCAAAATCAAATTGCCAGAGGAATATGCCCAGCGTTCAGAAGAACTATTCAATGAGCGCAAGGAACTCATCAGTTATATGGAGGCTCTTCATCATAAGTCATCGAGTGGTCTAAGCCTATACGATTGTATCTCTGAGCATCTATCCATCAGAGAAGATGAAATAAGCGAGCAGCTTCCCCCTAAAGAGCAGATAACGGCTGATTATATTGCTCAATGCAGGGAACAGGTGGAACAAATTAATGCGATACTTGACATTGTGGGGCAGCCAAATCAGCATGCTCTTTTTGGCTTAGAGCCTATTGATAATCGACAAGAAACGTTAGATTCTATCCGTACACTTCTTCAGGAGTTCAAAGAGCTACATGAAAAGTTTGTCAGCCAATTAGAAAAGCTGAATGCTACTATCTCTTTGAATTTGAAAACAGAAGATGATGTTCAGTGGCTGAAGATGTTCGCAAACATGATTTCATCTGAGAAAGAGAGAGATGAACTGCATGAGACCATTTTATCATCATATAGTGAAGACATACTGAAAATGGATGTCAATGCCTATCGTAGAGAATGGGAAGAAGTAAAGAGCAAGTGGTTCTTGCCACGATATTTTGCAAAAAAGAAATACTTGAAATCCTTACAGGTCTATGGGCAGGTATTCGAATCAGGCGTTGAGAATATGCTGAAGCTTGTTGGGGATTATCAAAACTTCAAAAAGAGTCTGAAAGTTCAGGCAGAAGAAATCATTTCTTATGCCCATTCCTGCGGATTCAGTCATCAGGAACGTTATGAGACTTATATCCAATTCCTTGGTAATCAAACAACTGGCAGAAGACAAGAATTCCTCTATGATGCGGAATCTCTTACGTCTATCAATCAGAACTTAGCCCGTCTTACTGAAAAACTTAAAGGTTTGACGATTTCTCAGAATGCCAAAGATGATATTATCAGCCATCTGGGAGTTTGGCTAGGTAACTACAATGGTATTAAAGACTGGTACCATTGGGTAGACAAGAAACGCGAGCTAAAACAGATGGGAGTTCTGCCAGTAGTCGCGCTTATTGAGGAGGGTGTCATTCCATATGAAGCGATGAATGGCTTCTTGAAAGGAATGTATCACGTACTAATAGAAACTGCCATTGACGAGAACGAGCAGCTTAGGATGTTCAATGGTTTGAAATTCCGTCAGAAAATTGAAAAATACAAGCGTGATACAGCCAGGTTCCAAGAACTTAGCAAAGAAGAACTCTATAGTAAACTGGCATCCAGAGTTCCTTCTACATCAGCAGCTATTGCAGAAGGGTCAGAGATTAGTATTCTGAAAAGGAATATCGCTAACGGTGGAAGGGGAAGTTCTATCCGTTCTATTATGGACAGCATTCCCACCTTATTGCCAAGATTGTGTCCATGTATGCTGATGAGTCCAATATCAGTGGCACAATACATAGATTTGAATGCAGAGAAGTTCGACTTAGTGATTTTCGACGAGGCTTCGCAAATGCCAACTAGTGAGGCCGTTGGTGCAATTGCCCGTGGTAAGGCACTCATTGTTGTTGGTGACAGCAAACAGATGCCGCCTACCAGTTTCTTCTCTTCTAACCAAGTTGACGAGGAAGAAGCAGATATTGATGACATGGAGAGTATCCTAGATGATTGCATCACGCTCTCATTATGTGAACATCAGTTGAACTGGCACTATCGTAGTAAACATGAAAGTTTGATTGCGTTCAGTAATTCACAGTATTATGGAAACAATCTACTGACATTCCCGTCTATTGATGACCATGTGGCCAAGGTTACACTGGTTCCTGTGAATGGCGTATATGACAAAGGGCGAACCAGAAGCAACCCAGAGGAGTCTAAGGCGGTTGTCAGTGAAATCATACGAAGGCTGTCTGATACAGAACTTCAAAAGTATAGTATAGGTGTTGTCGCATTTAGCAAGGTTCAGGGTGATCTGATTGAGGACGACCTGCTTGAAGCACTTGATAAGCATCCACAGCTCAAGGAGATTGCCATGAACGGTAAGGAGCCTATCTTCGTCAAAAACTTGGAGAACGTTCAAGGAGATGAACGCGATGTGATACTCTTTTCTATTGGTTATGGCGCAGACAAAAATGGAAAGGTTTCCATGAACTTTGGCCCACTGAATAATGCTGGCGGTGAGAGGCGATTGAATGTAGCAGTGTCTCGCGCACGTTATGAGATGATGGTCTTTTCCACATTGAAAGCCAGTCAGATAGACTTGAAACGTTCCAATGCAAAGGGTGTGGAAGGTCTGAAAGGCTTCCTCGAATTCGCAGGAACAGGTAAACTTCCGTTTGTCTCTGGTACCGCTCATAACTTGGATACCAACGTTATGGTTGAACAAATATGTGATGCGTTAGCACGCAAAGGATATATAACAGAATCATTCGTAGGTAGGTCGAATTTCAAAGTTGATATTGCTGTCTCTACCCGTGAGCATCCTGAGAAATTCATCTTAGGCATACTCTGTGATGGAAGAACCTATTTTGAGACAAAGACTACCAGAGACAGAGAAATTGTCCAGCCGAGTGTTCTGCGCATGCTTAATTGGAGAGTCATGAGAGTGTACTCTATTGATTGGTATGAGAATCGAGAAAGAGCGTTGAAGCAAATTCTTCAGGAGCTGAAATTTGCAGAATCTGGCAAATCACAGAATGAGCCAACAGAAGAAACTGCCTCTTATGTATTTGATGCTGACAAGATTAAAGAATCTGGTATTTCTGACAGTGTTGTTAGGAACAAAGCATTGAGACCCTACAATGAGTGTGAGATTGAGACAAAGAATGTGGATAAGGATTCCTTCAACCCATACGATGAGAAGTACGCCAAGATCATTAAAAGAATCTTGAAAGACGAACAGCCTGCTACAGAAAGTTATCTTTGCAAGCGACTGGCAAAAGCAATCGGCTTTGGTCACGCAGGTGCTAATGTGCAAAGGGCAGTCTCTTTTGCTTTGTCAAGTTTATACCAAGACCCTCTATCTATCGATGGCATATATAGTTTTTGGTTGGATGAGAAGAGTGCCAATGACTACAAAAATTATAGAGCACCTTCGCCTCGAAGCATTACAGAGATCCCTACAATAGAAATCGTGAATGCTATTAAAGAGGTTATCAAAGAGGAGTTCTCATTGCCAAAGGATAAGATTCCAACGATTGCTGCAAGAAAGCTTGGCTTCTCAAGTGCTGGTGCCAAAATTTGCGATGTCATCAATAAAACCATAGGTTTACTTGAAAAGAACTCAGTTGTGGTTATCACAAATGGCTCAGTTTCATTATCAGACGAATTATAACAAGAAACAATGATTCTACAAATTAATAAACGGAACGAAGCAGATTTGGTTTTAAGATATGGAGGTACAGACTATTGATAGTAGAATGAGGGCTCTTACAAAAAGGTTCAGAGAACTTGACAGGACAAGCACTTCAAAAATATGGAATGAATTAATTCGTGTTATTGACCAGTATTTGTCAGGTTGCCAAGCCGATGCGTTTGAGACCTTCTATGCTCTTTTCATAAAGAATGTAGAATCATTACGTTTAGGAACTATACCAGATGGTTGTTCTCTTTATCGTATGAGAGTAGGGAAAAATGGATATGAAGAATTTACATCCAACGAAGAAATGTCTCATATACCATTTCAGTTCAATCACAAAGTCGGAAATGAAAGATATAGTATATCGGGATTTCCGTCACTATATCTTGGTTCTTCCGTATATGTTTGTTGGGAAGAAATGCGACGTCCCGATATTGATTATGCTAATTTTGCATTATTCAAAACAACTACCACAATTAAGGTTGTAGATCTTTCAAATAAAGAGCATTACCATTTTACTGGTGAGAAGTTTGCAGATTGTCTGGTGCTTGCTTGCTCATTCCCTGTGCAATTCCCCAATGATCCATTTAAGCCCGAATATATAATACCGCAGATGCTACTTCAAAGTTTGGTTCGTTATAATCGAGATAATAAAAACGGAGAAAAGATTGCAGGTATAAAGTATTCTTCAACGCACATCAAAGATTCAAAATTATGGATTAACTATCCTGAAAATAGGAAAAATAAGCAGTTGTTCTACAATTACGTTTTTCCCGCATTTGACCGCAAAGAAACAGGCTTGTCAACAGAACTGAATACCATCTTTCAATTTTGGAATAGTATTACATACAATAAGTTAAAGCTTATGAATCCTGATTTGCAGTCTGATAAGTCAGATATTTATGGACGCTCAATATTCGGGAAAATTGAATACAAGCTGCAAAACATGATTTTGTCGGGAATGCTTACCTACGATTCCAGTAATCCTGTAGGCGCATTGACATAAAGACGCAGGGACAAAGAATCACGGGACGGTTCTTTGATCCGCTGAAGATGGCTGATGTGATAATAATGAACGAGATAAAAACGTTATAAGAATAGAGTAAAACGAGATAACGAATGTCAAGGGGACAGGCAACTGACTGAGAGCACCTGTCCCGTCACTACGTTCGTACAAAACACATAGAACCCAATCCTTTCTTCATTCTTACTTTACTACCATTTTCACACTCTTCGTCAGCTTGCCGTCGAAGGTTAGTCTTATAATGTAAACACCCTGCATCAGTTTCTGTTCAACAGGTATGGTGTACATTCCGCCCTCCGTAGCGAGCAGGTTGGCTAGGGTGACCACTTTATTACCCTGAAGCGAGAGAATGTCCACGCGTGCAGGTCCGTCCTTAGGTGTTGTGAAAACAATATTTCCGTTGTTGATATACAGCGACAGTTCAACGTTACGTCCAATGATAAGCTGTGCTCCCGTTGATACTGGCTCGTCATATTCGTATGGTCCAAGGTCGCGTCCTTCACCACCAATGGGCTGCCATGTGAATGGGAATTCGTCCTGCATCTCGCTCTTCAAATCAAGACCCTTGTCAAGGAGTGCTGAGGTGTGCTTCAGACGTGCAAAGCGTGTTGGCATACTGCCGTCCTTAGCACGTGGCGCCTTGGCATCTTCCTCTGTAAGACTGAAGTAGTCGTCGGCAGAGAATCCGCTTGTAAGAGCATTGTTCTTCCACGCATTCTTAGGGTCTATGAGGAGAGCGTTGTTGGAGTCCGTAAACTGTCCTTTTATCTCCAGTTTGCCAAGACACACATTATTATAGAACGAGAACTTGTCAGCCCCGTCGCAGTCCTCAAACATATAGTCGTAGCCGTTGCCGAAGGCAAGACAGTTCACCAACTTTACGCCACCCTTGTGCGAGTTCTCGTCGAAGCCCTTTACCGAGCCTGTCTTATTGCAGTTGAAAGCCACACAGCGCCAAGCCTCGTGGATGCCCTTCGAAGAACCTCCTGTGCCGTTACCGCCAAGTTTTATGCCGTTGCCGTTACCTTGGAACGACCCGCTCGCGTCAACCCAAGTGAACAGCTCTGCACGTCCTGAGCCCCATGCCCAACATTCTATCATCTTTACTGCGAAGTCCGTTTCGTAGAGGTCCCATGCGTCGTCAGCATTGTCCCATGCACGACAGCGTATGAAGCGGTTGCCTATGCCGTTGTGCATCTTACATGCGAAACCATCGGCATCAGAGCCGTAGTTGTCGGCGTCGCAGTTCAGGTATGAGTCGCAGTCTATGATGTCGTTGTAAGCGCAGTAGCTGCCGTCGTTAGAAGAGATACCCGGATGGGTGTCGCTGAACTTATGACCAAAGCCCAGTTGCAGTCCCGTGTCGTCGTTGTAGCTGAACGTACAACGTTCTATTATGTTGTGCGAACCCTCCAGCTTTATTCCGTTGTCGCCAGCCTGTGTGATGTGCAGACCGTAAATGTGCCAGTAGTCACCGTTAAGCTGAATACCTCTCACGCTGACTTTCTTCGGCTGGTCTTTGAAGTTAAGTACAGGGAACTCCGTAGGGAACGTTTTTATGGTGTACTTCTTGTCGGCTGTTCCGCTCTTCTCTATACGTACTGTGGTCTTCTCACCGTCCTTTTTCATGTTGGGGTAGTATGTTCCGCCACGCACATAGATGGTGTCGCCAGCCTCCACAAGGTCAACAGCCTTTTGTAGATTGTAGTAAGGCTTCTCCCATGTTCCGTCGCCCGTGGCGTCGTTGCCGTTAGGTGCTATATAAATGACGTGTTCTGTGGAGTGCGGTCCTGTCCATTCCTCCTTAGGCTGTCCGCCTGGATTCACGGGCTCGTCGCCACCACCTCCGCCAGAACTGCCGCCGCTACCTATGTTTATGGTAATGTCGTCAAGATATATCGTCGAACCGTCTTTGTTTGTAAATTTTATGAGCACCTGTGTGTCGTCCTCTGCTGAGTTGGCGTTACACGAACTCATGCCGTAGGGCGTTGATGAGCTTACTGTAGCCTCGGCAATCTGTGTCCACGATGTACCGCCATCGATAGATTTCTCTACTACGATGTGCTTGCCGCTTCCCGACGCACGGTGGTAGAACGTTATTGTTCCCGGGCGGTCGAGGGTAGGGGTGATGATAAATCCTCCCTGACTCATCGTGGCGCGCATACTGTTATTGTCCTTCTTGCCATAAGTCTTGTTTATGGTCCATTCACCGGAACTCAGCGTCACCTTGGTGTCTGATGAAGGAGCGCTCGAAGGCATTCCCGTTTCAAAGTTCTCTTTAAAAGTCTGTGCCGAGCATATCCCGACAGCAAATGCCATTACAGCAACGATTCCAATTATTCGTTTCATCGCTTTTTAAGTTAGGTTGTTATTCTTTTTTTATTCGTATAGCCATCAGCGTTCATCCACTCCTTCCGTTCCTTTTCACTCATTTTCTCAATAGCATAACGCAGCATCGTGCGAGGCATCTCGTGCGCATGCTGACGCAAAAAGTCACGAAGCAAATCCATCGAACATCGCTTTCCCATCTCTCTGAGCATCCATCCCACAGCAAGAACTCATCACCCTCTCCATACTCACCAGGTCCCGTCTTGAAGAACCCCATAAGTACCCTCCGCTGCTCTTCATTCCGCAGCGACTCCATGTAGTTGATTATTTCCTTTGCGGTCATCATTCTAAGAATGCTATTAATTCCTTCCATTCAGAGCCTTTGGTGCATACGGCAGCACCATTAATTCAAACTTTCTCATATCACTTCCATTTATCGGTTTCGGTTGCAAATATACGAATTAATTTTTATCCAGCAAGGAATTTGTGGGAAACTTATAAGAAAGATCCAAAAGAAAGGATGGATGAGGTCAAAATTAGGCTTCATCTCGGAAAAACTCAAATAAAATTTGGTTTTTTGCTCACTTAATCGTATCTTTGTCCACGGAAGTAATAAGATACAAAGACTACGAGAATCACGGGACGGTTCTTTGATCCGCTGAAGATGGCTGATGTGATAATAATGAACGAGATAAAAACGTTATAAGAATATAGGTAAGACGAAATATGAGCGACGAACAGAAATATACCATTCAGGGTTTGGATGAATACATCCGCCAAGGAGAACCGCAACAGCGTGAGCGTAGCGAAGCATGGAAGGTGGCCATCGGTCTGCAACAGGTTGACAGGCTTCAGACTTCTGAGTACCTGCTTGATACAGCTAAGCGCCACATTGAGGGCGATATCAGTATTGGAGAGGCAAAGGAGCTGATAGACTCTTACTACAAGTCTGCTTCAGGACGCAAGGAGATGGAAAACGATCGCACGGAAGAGGCTGATAAGGTGGCTGCGCGTATAACTGAGCTGATAGAAGAGAAAACGTTCTCGTTTACGCCGGCACAGCTGATTTCCATCCATCGTCGATTGTTTGAAGGCATCTACAAGTTGGCAGGGCGTATTCGCGACTATAACATCACTAAGAACGAATGGGTGCTTGGGGGCAAAACGGTATATTATGCCAGTGCCGACACTATCAGTGACACGCTGGCATACGACATGGGGCAGGAACGTGAGTTCAACTATGCCAATATGAATATTGATGAGGCCATCCGTCATTTGACTCGATTTTGTGCCAATCTCTGTCAGGTGCATGCTTTCTGCGAGGGCAATACGAGAACAACGGCGGTATTTATGATCAAGTATCTGCGTACGCTGGGATTTAATGTGGTGAACGATGTGTTTGCAGAGAACTCCTGGTATTTCCGTAATGCGCTGGTGCGTGCCAACTACAGCGACTTGACAGCTGGCATCACAGAAACGACAGAGTACTTGGAGCGGTTCTTTCGTAGTATGCTGCTTGGAGAGGAACATGATCTTAGGAATAGGATTATGCACGTTGATTGGAACAAAGTTGAGGACGGAACTCACTCCCAAAGTGCAAATCATGAAGTTCAAAGTGCAAAAGTTGGCGAAGAATTACCCCCAAAGTGCAAAAATTGCACTTTGGAAGAAGTCGCTCTACTCTGAATAGTGCAAAAGAATCCATCTGCTATCCAAAAAGAGATTGCTGCTGAAATTGGAAAATCTGAGCGAACAGTCAAATCAATTACCATAGCGTTACAAGAGAAGAACATTCTACGCAGAGTGAATGGTAAAAGAAACGGCTATTGGGAAATTGTTGAAGAGCCATAAGAAAACTAATAAAAAGTTTGGAAAAGGTCCAATTTTTAACAGAAAGCTTGTGTGATTCGGAAATAATTCGTACCTTTGCATCGCTAGAACCCGCCAAGCCTCTCCGCTCGACTTAGGTCGCTTGCCTAAGCCAAGAACGATGCTCAAATGTGCGGGTCGTTTTATAATTCGTCGGTCATGACCGATGAATTTATTCTTTTCAGTTACAATACAACTTTTTCTGGACATCTTATAGGACATTTATTAGGACATTCTTAGAAATATGTCTATCTGCTCTTTCATGATGTTGATTTTCAATGGTTTAAGCAATATATTCCGGCAAAACAGCGACTTTGTCTGCCTTTCTATCTGCCCTTTCAATTGGTGATAACATCTTTTTGCGTTAATTATGTTTAAAAATGGAATGTAAAACTTGTGATAATTAGATTTAATATCTATATTTGCAGAAAAATTGCAAATTTTGTATTATAATGGTACTACAAATTCGTTTAAGTAACTTTTTCTCCATAAACGAAGAAGTCGTTTTGGATATGCAGGCTGCAAGTCTTCAGACCAGAGAGTCAAAGGATTTGCTGGGTAATACTTTCGTTTGCAATGACGAAAGATTGTTGAAGACAGTTGCTATCTATGGAGCTAATGCTTCAGGAAAGAGCAACATCATTAAAGCCATAAGGGCTTGTGTTCAGATGATCTTCGAGTCGCATAATTACAATGAGAATACTGTGTTTGCCTTTACTCCATTTAAGTTCGGTGGTGTAGGTAAGCCAAGTAGGTTCTACATCCGTTTTTTGATAGATGGAGTGGAGTATGAGTATAGTTTCACATTAACTAAGACGGAAATCATCACCGAGGAATTGTATTATTACCCAAATGGGCGTAAGAAACTGGTTTTTACTCGAGATGAGCGCAAAGGGCCAGATAAGAAAGATATCTATGAGTTCCGCTCCGCTATTCGCAGGCCTATGGATGTGGCAGGGAATACATCGAAAAAGACGCTCTTTGTTTCTCGTGCCAGCCAGATGGATAGGGATGTGGCCAAGGATGTATTCCGCTACTTCAACGAGCGATTCATTTTGAATTATTTTGGCTATAATAGCTATTCCATAGAGTCGCTTTTGAATGAGAATAAGGACTTGATTTTGAAGGTGCTCAAGGCTGCCGATAGTGATATTATAGATATTCGTAGTCAGCACAAACTTAGGTCTTTGACTACAGCTGTGTTTGATCCTCTGAGTAATCAGTTACTTTCAAGAGACGATATACAGAAGCCTCAGTTGAAGATTACAACTTTCCATAGGAATAATCCGGAAGTCCCATTTGATTTTTATTCGGAAGAGTCGAGTGGCACCCAAGAGTTCTTCCATATGATGCTGACTATTCTGAATATCATTAAAGGCAACAAAGTTCTTCTTATCGATGAAATATCGATGGGACTACATGTAAATCTGGTGGAATATATTCTAAATCTGTTCCATCAAAGTGAGTCGGCTCAGCTCATATTCTCTACGCATAATACGAATCTGCTCAACATGAGAAAGTTGAGGAAAGACCAGGTGTATTTCGTTAACAAGCGTGATGATGGGTCTTCAGATTTGTATTCTCTCTTTGATTTTAAGGATTTCCGTGAGAATATGGATGCAGAGAAGGCATACTTGCAGGGTCGTTTCGATGCAATCCCTTATATTGACGAATCGTCGACTAACTTAAAACGACTTGGTTAAGATGGGAAGAAAAGCTCGTATATCTAAGGGGAAACAAATGAAGCCCAATTTCTTTGTTTTCTGTGAGGGTGAAACGGAAATAGCGTATGTCAAGTTTTTGCGTTCATTGTATCGTGCTCCCATTCAGGTCATAGCAAAGAAAGGCAAGTCGAATATTTCGGAAGACTATATTGAACGCTCCCAAAATGAATATGTAAGAACTGAGCAAGATAAAGTCTTTTTGATGTACGATTTGGACGTTGATGGGATGTTGGAACAGCTACAAAAGATACCTAATGCAGAACTGATAGTTTCGAATCCATGTGTAGAATTGTGGTTCTTGTTGCATTATCAGGAACAGAAAACGGAAATCTCGTCAGACAAGTGCATTAAGAAGTTACAGAAGGTTTCGAAAGAATACAAGAAGGGGACTTTGTCAGAAGAAGAAAAGGATGTGCTTGCCAAGAATAAAGATCTGGCACTAGAAAGGGCAAAGAAGTTGGTAGAATTCCAAAATCCTTCTTCTATGGTTTACAAATTATTGGAAAAGCTAAAAGGATAAGATAATTCTATAAAAGGTGTATCATGGATTATTATAGTGAGGAAAAATTCTATCAGGATAATGGATGGCCATCAGAACGACTAGATTATTGTGATTACATATTCTATATTGACAATGAAACAGAATATGGACCAGATTATGACCAGTTCGCTTTGGTTATTAATGCGACATATCCTTACATCCGCCTCACTAAGAAAAGAGGGCGGTATCATTTTCCATGCGGCCTTAGTGATTCTCCGGCACCGGAATCCACATATGCTCAGAAACCAGAAACTGAACGTGATTTGGAATGTCCCAAAATAGCATGGGGAATTGCGAAGGCACTGAAAAACCCTTCAAGTTAGGAAGGCTTCTCGATTATTAACAAAAAAGCAGATTGCATTTAACCGTTAACATGCGGATATGCAGTCTGCTTTTATATAAGGTAGTCGGCCTTTGCGTATCAGACGATAGATGGTATCCCTGCTGATGGCATACATGGCGACAGCCTCCTTCACACTGATAAAATCTCTTTCACTAGGAATGTGTTGAGCAATTAGGT
>JAEEGG010018686.1_pt1 | contig 14066 bp, 12 predicted proteins | sample 9134161 | NCBI WGS metagenome assembly JAEEGG01 (sample SAMN16246543, study PRJNA631951) | gut metagenome | biome: gut microbiome; feature: rumen; material: CR-attached | host: Bos | place: Iran: Karaj | collected 2018-10 | reverse complement strand
ATTTATTATCTGCTCTGTGGTTTGGGTGCTGGTTTGATGCAGGAAGGGGTTCAATACATTGAATACGTTACGCATCTATCTCATTATCAGAATGTAAATATGGGTTCATCCATCATCCCAATGTCGGAATATCTCAATTACATGACTACAGTGGGAGCCTCGGGCGCTATCTATGGCCTGCTGCTCGCATTCGGTATGATGTTCCCCAACTCATTGATTTACTTATCTTTCGTGATGCCAATCAAGGCCAAATGGTTCGTGGTGGGTTATGCAGTGATCGAGTTGATGACGGGCCTCTTCTCTGCTGGTGACCATGTGGCTCATTTTGCCCATCTCGGCGGTATGCTGGTGGGTTTGATCATCATTCTGGTTTGGAAAAAGAAAGGCCGTTTATATTGATTTGTGATGAAAGAAGAGAAGAAAGAATCGAAGAAGAAGAAAAGCAGCAGCAAGAAAAGTAGTAGGAAAAGAGGCTTTTTTGGAAGACTGTTCGTGTTTCTGCTGACTATCCTGGCTTTTATCGGTGTGATGGCCATGGCCATGAGCGTGCTGAGCAGCTATGTGGATCCTGTCAAATTCCCATGGATGGCCTATTTCGGTTTAGCATTCTGGGTGATTTTTCTGTATAACATCGTGATACTCATGTTTTTGCTATTGTTGTGGTCAAAAATGGCATGGTTCTCAATTATAGCATTAATCATTTCAATACCAGGTGTTTACAAGTCGTTTTCAGCAGGTTCGGCTCAAGAAGGTGGTGAGTTACGTGTGATGTCATATAACGTGCTGAATTTCAGTGATTATCATGAGTCAGGAAAGAGTCGCGAAGAGGTTGCCAATCGTGTGGCTAACTTCGTCTTAGAGAATAATCCCGATGTGCTTTGTATTCAGGAATTCTCTGAATTTATGCCGAAGTTGGGAAGGAAAGACTGCATTGCCAAATATGGCGAGTTGCTCAAGATGCCTTACCAGTATTACCATACCAAACAACATTATGGCAGTAATGTGATTTTTTCGAAATATCCGCTCTCGGCCTTGGATGCTGACGAGGCCATGGGAGGGGAGAATGCGTACGGCCCTGTGGCTAAAGTGGATGCTGGGAAAAAGGGTGTCTTCTATGTGGTTTGCTGCCATCTCACTTCGTTTCAGCTGACCAACGATGAGATCACGGTATTTTCGGATACCGGCAATAGTAAGGAAGAAGTGAAGACCAAGAGCAAATCCATCCTTGTGAAGCTTAAGAATGCCTATGAGAAACGTAGTCAGGAAGTTAGCAAGATGCTTGAGGATATCCCGAACGACGGTCGTGCCATTGTGCTCTGCGGCGATTTCAACGACACGCCGCTGTCATACACCTATCATCAGATCAAGCGGGCAGGATTTACCGACGGCTTCGTTAAGGTAGGAAGAGGCGTGGGACGTACCTATGCAGGCAAACTCCCCATGTTACGAATTGACTATGTGTGGGGTAATGACCAGATCCAGCCAACGGCGTTTAAACGTCTGAAATTCAAAGGTTCAGATCATTTCCCAGTGATGATGGATTTCAATTTGAACCATGGACTTTAAACTGGTATCGGACTTTGCGCCTACGGGCGATCAGCCGGAAGCCATTCGGCAACTCGTGGAGGGCTTGCAGCGTGGCGACCGTGCCCAGACTTTGCTTGGCGTGACGGGATCGGGCAAGACTTTCACCGTGGCTAACGTGTTGGCTCAACTCAACCGCCCCGCCTTGGTATTGAGCCATAACAAAACGCTGGCAGCTCAGCTTTATGGCGAGTTCAAGGCGTTCTTCCCCGAAAACGCCGTCGAGTATTTCGTTTCGTATTACGACTACTATCAGCCGGAGGCTTTCATCCCTTCGACCAATACCTATATCGAGAAGGATCTTTCCATCAATTCCGACATCGAGAAACTACGCTTAAGCACCACTACAGCCTTGATGTCGGGGAGGAGGGATATTATCGTGGTCTCCTCGGTGTCATGCCTTTACGGCATTGGCAACCCAGACGATTTCACCGAAAACGTCATCTACCTTGCTCGTGGACAACAGATGAAGCGCGACGACGTGGCCAAGGCCCTTGTAAACTCTCTGTACACACGTAACGAGATCGAGTTTACACCAGGTAAGTTCAGAATAAAAGGGGAGACCCTCGATGTGTTTCCTGCATACGCTGACATCGCCTACCGCCTTGTGTTTTGGGACGATGAGATCGATGCTATCGAGAGCTTCAATCCCGTGACGGGCAGCCGTATCGAGGAGATCTCGGAGGTCACCATCTTCCCGGCAAATATCTTCATCACCTCGAAAGACAAGCTGAAATCAGCCATCGATGAGATTCAGCAGGACATGTTCAAGCAGGCCGATTATTTCCGTGAGATTGGTAAAAATATGGAAGCCAAGCGATTGGAGGACCGAGTGAACTATGATATTGAGATGATGCGGGAGTTGGGCTATTGCTCTGGCATTGAGAACTATTCCCGCTATTTCGACGGCCGTAAGCCTGGAACAAGGCCGTTCTGCCTGCTGGACTACTTCCCTGACGACTTCATCACCGTCATCGACGAAAGCCATGTCACGGTGCCCCAAATCAGAGGAATGCATGGAGGCGACCGCTCACGCAAGCAGACCTTGGTGGAATATGGCTTCCGACTGCCTTCTGCATTGGATAATAGGCCGTTGGAATTCCATGAGTTTGAGGCGCTTACGGGACAAAAAATCTATGTCAGCGCTACACCTGCCGATTATGAGTTGCAACAGAGTGAAGGCGTGTATGTGGAGCAAATCATCCGTCCCACAGGTCTGCTCGATCCAGTTATCGAGGTGAGGCCGAGCGTCAACCAGGTGGACGACCTGTTGGAGGAGATCCGTAAGGTGAAGGAAAAGCAGCAGCGTGTGCTGGTGACCACCTTGACCAAACGCATGGCAGAAGAGCTGAATACCTATCTCAACAACCTAAAAATCAAGGCAAGATACATCCACTCTGACGTGGATACCTTGGAACGTGTGGAGATCCTGCGAGGGCTTCGTTTAGGTGAGTTCGACGTACTGGTAGGTGTGAACCTTCTCCGTGAGGGCTTGGATCTCCCTGAAGTCAGCCTGGTAGCCATCCTCGATGCCGACAAGGAAGGCTTCCTGCGCTCGGAACGCTCGTTGACACAGACGGCAGGCCGTGCCGCCCGTAACGCCGAGAGCAAGGTCATCATGTACGCCTCAACTATCACTGAGTCAATGCAAAAGACTATCGACGAGACCAATCGTCGCCGCTCTAAGCAAATTGCCTACAACGAGGCGCATGGTATCGTGCCCAAAACCATCGTGAAAGCCATCGACGTGTCATTGTCTGAAGCCACTGGTAGAAAGGGATTTGTGGCTTATCCTGAGCAAGAGGAACGCCTCTCAAGCATCGCAGCCGAACAGGTTGAATACAAGACTAAGAAGCAGATCGAGAAAGCCATCCTCGAAGCCAAACGAAACATGGAGAAAGCCGTCAAGGAGATGGATTTCATCGCCGCTGCCGCTTATCGTGACGAGATGGCAAGATTGAAGGAAATGGAATCAAACTTCAAGGCTGAGTGAAAAAGGCCTTGATCTCATCCTCTTTCATGTCGCGTAATTCGTATTTGTGGACAATGGTGCCGTTGTCAAGGAAGACTATGGTGGGGAATTTACCCTCGATGATGCTCAATAGACTAATGGGGTTGTCGTGAAGCACACTTCGGTATTCGGCTGATTCCGACTTCTCGTAAAACGTCTCGATGCCCTCTTCGCTGCCAATGAAGACGTAAGTCATATTTTCAGCCGGGAAGCCGTAACGCTGTTGCATAAGTGAGATCTTGTGGGCTGCCAGCTGACAATATTCGCATGATGTTGAAAATATGCCAATGACCTGCTTTCCTTCATTAAGGTGGAAGGCATCCATGGGCGGTGTGGACAGCATCTCGGCAAACAAGGCCTCATTCACGTTCTTATCCTTGTTGTAAGTCGAAATGAAATTGTCGGGAGGCGATACGGCAAACACCGTTACGGAAGAAACGATGAGAACTCCTACTAATGCCAACCATTTTCCTTTGAAACTGAAATCCTTTACCTTGTAAACCAAGGCGAACAAACCCATCAATACGATGTTTTTCAAGATGCTTTGCCAGGGATTGAAGGGTAGCAGCTCGCCAAAACAATGGCAACTGTCAGTCCGTCCGATAATCTGTGCATACACCAATAGCAAGGTGTAGCCTGCAAGCATTATCATGCTGCCCCACCACATCAACTTATGGAAGCACATGGAAATCAATCCAATGCCTAACACCAATTCGAGGATGATAGCAGCCCTCGCTACCAAAAAACTGAAATTCAGGCTGAAGAAATGGTAGCTGTAAATATAGATTTCAAATTTGTCCATGTCGACGATCTTCAAAACCGCCGAGACAATAAACAAAAGGCCCAACAATACTTTCAGTATGATGGGCCCAATGGTTTTAAATTCTTGCATTACTCTTTCACGCAGCGAACCTTTCCTGTTCCAAGAGTACCAAAGTTAAAGTTGAAAGCGGATTGGGTTTCGAGATCAGCGCATGTTCCGTCATTAATGATTTGTTGGCCAAGATCTTGGGTGCCGTTGCCGGTAAGACCGGTATAGTCATAATAGCAGTGGCAAACCTTGGTTTTTGAACATGAAGCGCAACCAATCAAAGCGATAACAGCAATAGCTAACAATACTTTTTTCATCGTTTAAAATTTTAGGGTTAGTTGATTTTCAATGCAAAAGTAGCCATTGTTTTAGTTCAACGCAATTATTTTTTGATTTTTTTTATGGAAAGCAGTACATTTGCACAAACTTAACACTTTGTATTATGAGACTATTATTGATTAGCAACTCCACCAATTTCGGGGAGACCTATCTTGCCTGGGCATGCAACCAGATTGAATATTTCTGCCTGCAGAACAACCTCAAACCTAATAGCCGCGTCGTTTTCGTTCCCTTTGCCGGCGTCAACATCGCTGGGAAAGCCTATCCTGACAGCTATGATGCTTACGAAGCACGTGTTCAGAAGGTGTTCCTTGAGAAGTTCGGCTTCACCAATTTCACTTCGGTGCATCACTTCGACGATAAGGTGAAAGCCGTGAAAGAGGCTGACCTGATCGTGGTGGGCGGTGGCAACACCTTCCATCTGGTAGCTGAGATGCATAAATACGGTTTGATGGATGCCATCCGTGAGCGTGCTTTGGCTGGTGTGCCTTACATCGGTTGGAGCGCTGGCAGCAACGTGGCTTGCCCTACACTCTGCACTACCAACGACATGCCCATCGTGCAACCGGCTTCGTTCAAGACCCTGAATCTGGTGCCGTTCCAGATCAATCCTCACTACTTGGATCCTCATCCTGAGATCGACAAGATGATCAAGCACGGTGGCGAGACCCGTCAGGATCGTATTAACGAGTATCTCGCTGTCAACCAGAAGATGGTGGTGGTGGGACTTCGTGAAGCCACCTCGCTGTGGGTTACCGATGGCAAGATGATGCTCAAAGGCGGCAAGAAGATGATCGTCATGCAATATGGCAAGGAAGCCGTCGAGATTGAGCCAAACACCGACGTTACTTTTCTGCTGAACGGCCAACAGGCATAAATGGATAGCGGCGACCATAGGCACGGACTTACTTCCGAACAGGTCGAACAAAGTAGGCTGGAACACGGAAACAACCTGCTGACTCCTCCTCCAAAGGAGCCGGTTTGGCGGCTGTTTCTTGAAAAGTTCCAGGATCCGATTATCCGTATTTTACTCATCACCCTGACATTGTCGGTGGTGGTGTCGTTGTATCAATATTTCAGGGGCACAGCTGGTTTGGAAATCCTGCTGGAACCGCTGGGTATCTTTGTTGCAGTTATGTTGGCAACTACGGTGGGCTTTGTCTTCGAGTTGAGCGCCAACCATAAGTTCGACATCCTGAACAAGTCGAAAGACGAGGAAAAGGTGACGGTGATGCGCGATGGGCATATCACACGAATCGAGCGAAAAGATGTAGTGGTGGGCGACATGGTGTTTGTCAACCCGGGCGACGAAATTCCTGCCGATGGCACCTTGGTTGAGGCCATAGCCTTGCAGATCAACGAGTCGTCGCTGACTGGCGAGCCGATGGCACAGAAGACCGTTAGGGAAGAGGAGTTCGACCATGAGGCTACCTATCCGTCCAATTACGTCTGCCGCGGAACCACGGTCATCGATGGCAATGGCATTTTCGTAGTGGAACGTGTGGGCGATGCCACTGAGTGGGGTAAGGTATATCGCGGTGCCCAAATCGATAACAAGATAAAGACCCCTCTTAACGAACAACTCGATAAACTGGGACATACCATCACCATAGCGAGCTATGTGGTGGCAGGCTTGGTTTTGGTTTTTAGGCTTTTGATGTATTTTGTCGTTGACGAGTGTGTGTCGTTCGATTGGATGGACTTTGCCCATTATCTGTTGAATTCTCTGATGATTGCCATTACTTTGATTGTGGTGGCCGTTCCCGAAGGACTTCCCATGAGCGTCACGCTGAGCTTGGCGTTAAGCATGCGTAGAATGTTGGAAACCAATAATTTGGTACGCAAGATGCATGCCTGCGAAACCATGGGCGCTGTCACGGTGATATGCACTGACAAAACGGGAACCCTGACGCAGAACCGCATGAGCGTTAGCGACTTCAAAATCTACGGGTTGCACGACAACAAGCTCGATGATTCACAGACTTCTTTTCTGATCAAGGAAGGCATAGCCATCAACTCAACGGCGTTTCTCGACTTCTCCAACAAGCAGGAAGCCAAGACGATAGGCAACCCCACCGAGGCAGCTATGCTTAACTGGCTGTTTAATCAGAATATAGACTACATCAGCTATCGCGACCATGCCAAAATCGTCCGTCAGGTGCCGTTTTCAACGAAATACAAATTCATGGCAACCTTTGTGAATACTGACGATCCCGAACTGCTGCTGATGCATGTGAAAGGTGCTCCGGAATTGGTGCTCAAGCATTGCTCGAAGATCCGGTTGGAGGAAGGGGAGAGCCCGATTGAGGATAGCATGGAACTGGTGGAACAGCAACTGTCACTCTACCAAAGTCAGGCAATGCGCACCTTGGGATTCGCTTACCGTTACCTCGATCGCAACGAGATGGATGCCATGTTCGACGGCGAGCAATTGGCTATCGAAGATTTGTGCTATCTCGGCACTGTGGCTATCGCCGATCCTGTTCGTGAGGAAGTGCCTGATGCCATCAAGGACTGCATCGATGCAGGGATTAAGGTCAAAATTGTCACAGGCGATACCTCAGCTACTGCCAGGGAGATCGGACGTCAAATTGGCTTGTGGAATGAAGGAGATACTGAAGAAAAGAACATGATCACCGGCAAAGAGTTTGAGCTGCTGAGCGACGAAGCGTTGCTTGAGAGGATTGGCGATGTGAAGATTATGTCAAGGGCTAGACCGATGGACAAGGAACGGCTGGTACGACTGCTCCAGCAGAAAGGGGAGGTGGTGGCGGTCACCGGTGATGGCACCAATGACGCCCCCGCCCTTAATGCGGCACAGATCGGTCTCTCGATGGGCGATGGCACCAGCGTAGCCAAAGAAGCCAGCGATATCACAATTCTCGACAACTCGTTCCAAAGTATCGCCCGTGCGGTGGTGTGGGGACGTTCCTTATATCGCAATATCCAGCGTTTCATCCTGTTCCAGATGACCATCAACGTGGCGGCATGTCTTATCGTGCTGTTAGGCGCCGTTTTAGGCACTGAATCGCCGTTGACAGTGACGCAGATGCTTTGGGTGAACTTGATTATGGATACGTTTGCAGCCTTGGCATTGGCTTCGTTGCCGCCCGATCAAAAGGTGATGTTTGAAAAGCCACGCTCACGCGATGCCTATATCATCACCCGACCCATGGCCAATAGGATCTTTGGCGTAGGCCTGCTTTTTGTCGCCGTGTTTCTGGGGTTCTATTATTATTTCCAGCAAGACGGCGTGGTCACACCTAGAGAACATACGCTTTTCTTCACGATCTTCGTGTTTATGCAGTTCTGGAATATCTTCAACGCCAAGGCCTTTATGACGGGACGTTCGGCGCTGAATGGCTTGTTTACAAAAAATATAGCCAAGGGCTTTGTCTTGACCTTGGCTATAATTCTTGTGGGACAGGTACTCATCGTCGAATTCGGCGGTGAGATGTTCGAGGTGGTTCGCTTGTCGTTAGGCGACTGGCTGCGAATCATCCTCTCGACTTCGGTAATCCTCTGGGTAGGAGAGATTATTCGGCTTTTCTTTGATAAGTCACGGAATAATTTCCGAAATCCTTCAGCACCAGACGATCTTCTGTGAGTTCCTCAATCCACAGTGAATCAACGAAATCACGAGGGTTGGTACCGGTGTATCTGCCTTTGAGGATCAACATATCGTCGACCTTCTCCCAAGTTTGGTATTCGCGATAACCCATGTTGATGGACTCAATGGTGCCGTCGCTGTTCAGCTTTAATCCATATTCGCCAAAGACGCTGCTGTCATCGGCAGGCTCAATCCAAGTACCTACGAGTGATGCGCGGTTGCAGGCGGTCATGCCAAGCAACAAGCCCATAGCGATAATGAAAAATCCTTTTTTCATGGTATGTATTGATTTTCAAAGTGTTTACGGAACGATTCTGGTGCCGCAGGTTGGGTCGCCAAGGCGTGTGGCCTCGGTGATGATGGCCTCATGGCCTGTTGCCTCCACGAAGAGGATGGCAGCGCGAACCTTAGGAGCCATGCTGCCTTCGGTGAATTGACCGTCAGCCATGTGCTTCTTAGCCTCTGCCACGGTGATGGTGTCAAGCGCTTGCTCATTGTCCTTGCGGAAGTTGATGTAGACCTTCGGAACGTCGGTGAGGATGTAGAACTCGTCGGCGCCGATGTTGATGGCTGTCATGGCTGAAGCCAAGTCCTTGTCGATCACAGCCTCAACGCCGCCTAAGCTACCGTCAGCCTTCTCGATGACAGGGATGCCGCCGCCACCAACGGTGATGACGATGTGGCCTTGTTCAGCCAACTGTTTCACCAGGTCAACATTTTGGATGGCGATTGGTTTGGGTGAAGCCACCACCTTACGCCAGCCGCGACCTTTGGGGTCTTCCTTGTAGACGGCACCAGTCTCCTTGGCATACTTCTCAGCTTCTTCCTTGCTGTAGTATGGACCAACGGGCTTGGTAGGATTCAGGAACATCGGGTCGTTCTTGTCAACCACCACTTGGGTCACCAAGGTGACTACATTGCGCTTCAGACCTTCTTTGGCAAAGGTCTTGCCCAGACCCATCTCAATCATGAATCCGATGAGACCTTGGGTTTCAGCAACGCAGAAGTCGATAGGCATACCCGGCACACCAAACTGATGGTGACCAGCTTCATGCTGCAACATGACATTGCCTACTTGAGGACCGTTACCATGGCCGATAACGAGGTTGTAGTCTTTCTTGAGGAAGGGTAGCAACGCATGGCATGTCTCTGTGACATTTTCCATTTGTTCCTTGTAAGTTCCTTTTTGTCCGCCTCTCAGAAGGGCGTTTCCGCCGAAGGCGATAACGGCTAATTTCTTCATATTCAATTATTTAATATAAAATCTCTTACTTTTGGGACGGCAAAGATAAGAAAAGTTTTTGAATATGAAGCAAACTCTCAATTAAACTCTCACCTCTCACCTCTAACCTCTCACCTCAAAACGGAGGATTATAGTCGTCTGTGATGCCTGGCTGAGGTCCGAACGGGTTGTCGTCGTTCATTCGTGAACCCACAATAACCGTGTTGTTGAAATTCGGGTTGGGACCCAGGGTGATCTCGTCGGCAGAGGCGAGACGGTCCTGACCGAACTCTTCAAAGCGGGCGTATTGTCCCACAAATCTCAGGTTGACTTCGCCTAACTTACCGTTACGGTGCTTGGCGATGTCGATGCAGGTGAAGCCTTGCGGCAGATCGGGGTTCTCCTGTTCGTTTTTATAGTATTCGGGACGGTAGATGAACATTACCATATCGGCGTCTTGCTCGATAGCACCTGATTCACGAAGGTCGGAGAGGATAGGCTTCTTTGATCCTGGACGTTGCTCCACGCTACGGCTCAACTGTGACAGGGCTAAAACTGGGATTTCCAGCTCCTTGGCGAGGGCCTTAAGAGACCGTGAAATGGTGGAGATCTCCTGCTCACGGTTGCCGCCGCGCTCGGTCTTGGCGGTCATCAGCTGCAGGTAGTCGATGAAAACCATCTGGATGTCGTGCTGCTGCTTCAGTCGGCGGCATTTTGCCCTGAGCTCGAAGATGGAAAGCTGGGGCGTGTCGTCGATATAGATAGGCGCGTCAATGAGAGGCGTTACCTTGGTATTCAGCTGTTGCCATTCGTGCTCGGCCAGGTCGCCCGAACGGAGTTTGTCAGCCGTGAGTGAGGTCTCGGTGGAGATCAAACGGGTGACCAGTTGCACCGACGACATTTCCAAGGAGAAGAAAGCAATGGGACGTTGGAAGTCGACGGCGGCATTGCGAGCCAAATTAAGGGCAAAGGCGGTTTTACCCATGGAGGGACGTGCGGCTAAGATGATGAGGTCCGATTTCTGCCAGCCTTGCGTGATGCGGTCGAGCTCTGTGTAGCCCGAAGGCACGCCTCGCAGCTTCTGATCGCTGTTTTTGGCGCTCTGGATCTCAGTGATGGCCTTGCTCACCAAGTCCTGCATCGAGTTGTAGCTGCGGCGCAGGTTGTTCTCGCTTACCTGGAACAGCTTGTTCTCGGCGTTATCCAACAGGTCAAACACATCGGCGGTGTCCTCAAAGGCTTGGTTGATGGTCTCAGAGGAGATGAGGATGAGTTCGCGCTGGATGTGCTTCTGCATGATGATGCGGGCGTGATACTCGATGTTGGCGGCCGAAACCACACGGTTGGTTAGTTTCGAGATATAATAGGCACCGCCTACCGATTCCAGCTCGCCTGATTGCTTCAGCTCGTTGGTAACCGTGAGGATATCAATGGGTTCTGATTTTCCAAAAAGATCCTTGATAGCCTTGAAGATTTTCTGATGAGCCTCTTTGTAGAAGGCCTCGGGAGTCAAGATGTCGATGACTTCGTTGACGGCTTCTTTTTCAAGCATCAAGGCACCGAGTACCACCTCTTCCAAGTCGACGGCTTGGGGAGGAATGCGTCCCTGGTTGGCTAAAAGTTGTTCAGGCGTGGCTGGCGTTCTCCGTTGTAAATTGTTGGAAAACGGTCTAGTAATTATATCGTTTGGCATTTGAGTATCTCGAGTTTAGAAAGTGAAAATATTCCGCTTTTTTCGAGAGACAAAGGTATAACTTATACCATCTTTCATCGAAGAAAAAATGGTCTGAGTTATGAACAGGGGTTTATTTGAAAAATTGTTGATAAATACGTTTAATCAACTCATTTTCAGTTAATAAATCTTCTTTCGTTTGTTCATAACTTGTCAACTCATGTGCAAGGGCTTCAACAAGTATCCTGCTGTGTTCAAAGAGTTTAGCATCGTGAAACAATGCTTTGGCGGTGTTTTGTAAATTAAATCCGTCCTTGAGAAAGGGGTGAAACATTTGGGCATTTTGGAGTACCTCATATAGATTAAATAGTTTGCTGCTTTGGATGGGATTTTTCGGCTCGAAGCACACGATCAGGTCGTAATGTTTGAAGCGTTCTTCTAATAATGACAGACATTCCTGCCAACGGCTGTGGTCGTTGAGGCAACTCCAGAAGCTGTACCCATCGGGTTCGAATTCGCCGGTGAGGGCGTAGGCGAGAACCATCGGCTGATAGGGCTTGGTGCCGTCGAGTTCAGGCACGGCTGGCATGTAAGTCAACGGGTTGAGATAGGCGATGCTGTGAGGCTTGGGGTTGGGTGCCTGTGCAAACAACGCCTTGTAGTCGATAGTGAATTCGGCTTCAGTCTTGGGCACGTTTTTCCAGCAATGGCCGAGGAAGTCGCAGTCGTAAGGCTCGTGGCAGTGGGAGCCGATTTCCACTTGGGGAGCGTGGGGGAGGGCTACCACGTTTTTCAGCCTCTCCACGTTAGCGGCGATGATGGGCTCTTGCTCTCTGGCGTAGTCCATGACCGACACCAATCGGAACAGCTGCTTCACGTCGATGGGGCCTTGCTTGACGTAGTCGCCGTTGACATGCATCAGCTGGAAGTCGGAGAGCGGCACCTTGCAGCCATGCAGCACATAGTATTGCAGCGCTGCATCGTTGTAATAGGTGGGACTCAGCTTCAGGGAACTCTTTACCTAGATGGCAAGACATTGGTCGCCTTCGCGCACCAGAATATCGACCATCACGAGCGTGTCGTTGTGTTGAAACACGGCTTCATACATCACGTTGATGGCAGGATTCTGGAGGTTTTCCATGGTCTCCTTGACCCTTTTGGGGAACTGAGAAGGCGAGTTTGGGGCCATGTTCACGCCGCCTGGGAAGTACTGTTGTGCCAGTATGCCCACATCGGTGCCGCGTTGGAACTTTGCCCGTTTCTCAAGGCTGAGCTTGTCGCGCAGATAAGGGTGTTTCTTGGTTAGGTACAGTGCCTTCTCGCATTGCAATCCTTTGATATATGTCGATTTGGAGAGGATGTGCATAGCTATCTTAACTCTTGGAAATCATCGTATTTACCAGTTACTTCTTTGGCCTCGATCTTCATGTCGATTACCTTTGAGTAAGGTGTTCCTTCGCCGCAGAGGATGCTGAATCGGGTCAAGTCTTCCTCTTCGCCTTCGGCTTCGATGTGGACGCAGTCGTCAGTGTAGTCGTTCTCAACGTAACCATTTACGTTGCATTGTAGGGCATAGCGGTGCACGTAGCGTCTGAACCCGACGTTGAACACTCTGCCATAGATTCTGATGGAGTAAGCTTTCATGGTGCAAAGATAAAAAAAGGGGGAAAACCTTTGTTGATTTCGATTCTTTTCCGTTACTTTGTATCGTCATTGCCCTTCTAGGCTCTCTGAAGTCATTATGGGCGATGTAGGTTTTTCTGTGAGTAAGGCGTTTGCTAACGCTTGTTTTTGGTCTCATTGAACGTAGGAAATTCAACTGATCCAAATCGAAAGCAAGACGGATGCAGATGCCCCGCCGTAAAGCGTGGGTATCAAATCTGCTTGTTATTTGGAAGGTTTCCTACGACCTAATGAGACAACAGACAGCATGAGATACCCCGCTTTCTGTTTATAAAGTAGCAAAAATAGAGGGATGTTACATTCTTAGTTCGGATATTTTACGGTGATGCTGTTTTTTGGTCGCTTTGAACCTGTGAAATTCAACGATACCAAATAAGAAACAACGCAAAGATCGATGCTGTGCTTGGATTACCAAATCCTTAGTAATTCCAAAAGCGTGGGCGAAAAGACGAAGAAGGAGCTAATTTGATTAAGCTTGCCCAAGTAACGCCTAAGCAGATGTCCACAATACTAAAACTTTGTGTTAAAGAAACATCTCTTGCTGAATTAATGGAGGTATCCGCCGCTGCTTCTCGCCGAACATTCGTCAGGAACACGTTAAAACCCATATTAAGTGTTAAGCTAATCTCCCCAACCTATCCCGACAACCCTCGCCATCCCCAGCAGAAATACTATCTGACAGAGCTTGGACAGGCTGTGCTTGAAGCACTAATTCCCTAACATTATAATTGAGAGTTTCTCTTTGTCACTTGAAATAACTTAGGCAATCCCTTGTTTTTTTCAGAATAATTCCTTTATTTTGTATCGCCATTGTCCCCCTAGGCTTTTTTTGTGGTCTCCAGGGATAATGGAGACATATTGTGAAGAAGGCGTTTGCCGAGCGTGTTTTTGGTTGCTTTGAACCTGAGAAATTCAACGATACCAAATCAGAAACAACGCAGGAGCAGATGCCGCGCTTGGATTATCAAATCCTTGATAAATCCAAAAGCGTGGGTATCCGCACTGCTTGTTCATTTGGTAGGGTTTCTCAGGACCTAAAGCAACGAACTCGCAGCAAAAGATACCCCGCTTTCTTTTTGTATGTAGCGAAAATACTGAAATGTTACATTCCGTGTTCGGGTATTTGGCGGGAAA
>JAEEGG010018685.1_pt1 | contig 14066 bp, 9 predicted proteins | sample 9134161 | NCBI WGS metagenome assembly JAEEGG01 (sample SAMN16246543, study PRJNA631951) | gut metagenome | biome: gut microbiome; feature: rumen; material: CR-attached | host: Bos | place: Iran: Karaj | collected 2018-10 | reverse complement strand
CTAAAATCATACTATAACCAATTGCAGCTCCAAATCCATATGGAAGTTCAGATAAAGATTTAGAAAGTTTTTTTGTATAAATATCAACTTGATTTTCATTATAACCAATCATATATATTAGGAATTCATTTCCATCACTTCTAATTATTTCAGTATTCTCAAGTTGTGTATTAATTAAGATTGAAGCAGCTCGAACAATTAGTTGATCGCCCTTTTCTCTTCCATAGTTATCATTAATATATTTTGTATTATTTAAATCAATTATCACAATAGATTGTGGATAAACCTTATTTTGATTCCATTTATCAATATTTAAATTTAGGTAATTTCTATTCTTCAAAGATGTCATTAAATCTGTGTATTTCTTTCGATCATCTTTTCTTAATAATTTTAATTTTCGCTTATTTTTTAAGAAAACAAAAACAACTATGGCAACGATTATTGGTAGTAATATAATACCCAAAATTATTAAGTATAATTCTTCAAATGTAACTTTATCAAAAATACTTCCATTGAAACTATTATATGCACTATTACGATATGTATAATATGAGTTTGTATTAATAAAGTAGTTAAATAATTCAAAGAATGAATCATCAGTACTATTAATCATAAATGCATAATCATCTTTAACATTATCTGTATATAATACTTCATATTTAGAGAATTCACTATTCTTGTAATAATTATATATCTCACTATCAATAATAACTATATCATCACTAGTTAAATCACTAATATTATCTTTTTCATTAACATTAGCTTTAGTATTAGATTTAATATAATCAGTAATAACACTATTAGTTAATGTACTAACATCTTTACCACGCAAACTTTCTAAATTATCAACAGTTAAGTTATGAGCTTTACCAATAACAACATACTTAGAAATAAATACTGGTTTAGATTTTAAATACTTACTATCATCACTATTAAAGTAATTAAAGAAAATATCTACTTTTCCACCTTTAATAGCTTCTTTTAATTTACTAACATTTTCATATTTTTGGAAATTAATATCAATATTAGTTAGTTTAATAATTCTTTTTAAATATTCAACAGCTACACCTTCCATATGTCCAGCCATAGAAAACTCATAAGGACTATTTTCTACATAACCATAGATATATGTTTTACTTAATAAATCTACTTTAGTTTTATCAGCAATACTACGCATATTAATATAGTAATCTAAGAATGTTTTATTATAATCTTCTTCAAATTTCTTACTATACCAACTTTCATATACTTTCTTAATAATATTATTTAAGCTTGGATTTTCACTATCTAGTGTTAATACAATATTCTTAGAAATATTATTAAAGAAATAATTAACATGATATTCATCTTTAATAGTTTTATCTAAGTTTAGGATATGTGATGTAATAACCGTAGCTACATCACCATTATCTAAAGCTTTAAATAAGTCACTAACATTATCATAGTTTTTAAAAGCAATGCTAGGAATACTTCCTAAATAGTATGATATTGTATTACTATCACTAGATAATACACCTATTTTTTGACCACCAAGATCTTCTAAACTTTTTATCTTACGTTCTTTTTTAGAAACCGCAACATAAGAATCTGTAAATATTAATAATTGTTCATTAGATAGTTTATTACTACCATCAATTATTTCAAAACGATATTTTGAATTAAAATTATTTCCACTTTTTAAATAAGGTATCTTATTGAAATCAAGATTAGTCTCTTCTTTCATATAATTTAAGAAATCAAAGATTACACCAGATCCATTATTAGAATAAACTGGAATATCATTAATAACATCAATATCAATAACTTTACCACCATTATCTGCAATCCACTTTTTATCTTGTGAATTTAAAATATTAGGTTCAGTATAGTTAATAATGATATATAAACCAACAAAAACTATTATTGCAATTGTTAAAATTAAATATATTATTTTCTTTTTACTCTTCATCTTTCTCACTCTCTACTGTAATCTCTCGATCCTTTGTCCATGATATTGTTTTAGAATCAGGATGTTTCATACCAATTATTGGGAAATTATTTAATTTTTCATCATCTTTTAATAAATATACTTGTAATGAATAACAAGCTAGAGTATCTTCATCAAAGCTCTTTACTAGACCATCTCCTACTCCTCTTGCATCTTTAACTGATGTTTTATCAGTAAATGTAATATAGTAATTGATAGTTTTACCTTGTAGACGATGTGTTACTTTAGTAACACTTTTATTTTTCTTTAAAGCTTCATCAGCTTTAGTATAGACTTCTTCACTAATAGTCTTCTTTTCTGCACATTTTAATCTTTCACCATAAACTGGTTTACCTTCATCTGGTACGAATATATCTTTAACTTTTAAACCTAGAATAATTAATAAAATAAAAATAAATATTAATATACATGTATAACGATTTCTTTTAAAAAACTTCTTCATATATGCCTCAACTTTCTATATCAAATATATTATACATTATCTAAAAAAATTAATCAATTTGATTTATTAATTTTTTGTATAAAAAAAGAGAAACTAAGTTCTCTTAATTATTTACCTCTTCCAGAAGAAAGTTCTTCTTCATTAAACATTTCTTCTAAATTTTTTCCACTAGCTTTATTACGTAAATCTCTAAGTGCATCACTTATACCTACTCTTTGACCATTATACATAACATAATAATCTTTATCATTATAAGTAATACATGTTGCAATTTGTGGAAACTCTAAAAGTACTGGTTGAATATTATAATAAGCTTCACCATTTTCTCCTATATGAACTGGTAAACAAAGAGCTGACTCCTTTGTAAGAACTATTGTTGCATCAGATTCTGGATTTGTTTTTTTATAATTAGTTAAAGCTCTCATACTATTAGATATTCTTTGATAACCTATTTTAGCACTTCTTTTTCTAAGTACCTCTTCTACTTCATCTCGACTACATGATTTTCCATATGTATTAGCTTTTTTATCATAAACATAAATACTATTATTATGAGCACATAATATATAATTATCATCAATAGCTTTTATTGGTGGAAGTTTAGTAACAAATTCACCAAACTGGCTTTTTGAATGATATCCATCATTTTCTTTAGTAACTTTTATATTACTTGGACCTAAAAACCAATAATTACCAAAGAATAATATTCCATTTTGTTTTTCAACATCTTTACGTCCTTTTTGCCAATAAGTATCAACATTTGGAACTTGTTTACTACTATGACTTGCTAATAATCCTTTTATATGTTTCATAACACCAGGTGAATTTTTAACATCACCAGCATCCTGGTATGTATCAAGAGTAACTCCTGTATTAGCATCTTTTAATTTTAGACCTCTTAATTTATATCTATTTCCAGCTAAATAATAACCATAACCAATATTACCATCATATAATACTTTATCTCCCTCTTCTTGAGGAATTACTTTACCATCCTTATCAATTAGCATCATATCACCCATATACTGTTTATTAACGACTGCAAATCCATCTTTAAAACCATATTCATAGTTTGAAGGCGTATCATAATAATAACTTTCACCAATTTTATTACCTAAACTATCTTCATAGTGATACGTATTAGAATTATCTCTTACAAATTTTCTAATGTCAGAATCAGTATTTGAACTAATATTTTTTCCATCTTCCACAACTTTATCTTCATCACTTGTATCCTCTATTTCGTAGGTATTTCTTCCATCTTTTATAAGGATAAGGTTTTTATCATTTTTATTATATTCATCAAGAAATTTATTTATTGCGTCCGCACCAATTTGTTTTGATAGCCAATCATTATTTAACATATTACACCTCTATTATAATAATAACTTATTTTAAAACAATTATCAATATAATAAAAATCGATTTGACAAACAAACCGATTTTTTGTAAACTAACTGACAATTAAATGTAAATTAACCGTAAAGATGATTCCTATTATTTGTATTTGCATAATAGTTATCTAAGAACAATATTAAGTAATTTGTTCCACTTTTAATGATTGTATCATATCTTATATAACGCATATAATAACCATCTTCAGCTGTATATATTCCATTTTGATTATAACCAACTACCATAAAGGCATGTCCTTCACCTTCATTAGAAGCCATTGCATCACCTGGTCTAATCATTCTAACTAATTGTTCTGCACTATACTTAGCTAAAGCTTTTTGACCAGAATAATGAGTAACTACACCACCTTTAATGTAAACACCATCTGCCTCAGGGAAGTATCTAACATTTACCATACCAAATGCTCCTGCTTCGCCCTTGCTACACAAGTCCATTCCTCCATTACACATTGCCCAACGTACAAATGTTGCACAATTAAGTCCATGCCAACATTGACTTTGTCCTTTAGCACAACTTCCACCTGGACTACCCCATTTACTATTAATACCTAATTTACCGCAAATATCAGAATTATATTTACAATAATTGATACTACCATCACTAGCTACTTTACCACTAGTATGGTTATATGGAAGAACATAACCTGTCATTGTATAAGTACAATCAATTAATCCATAAGCAGCAGCTGCTACACCATATCTAGTATAAGGGCCTGCTTCTTGTACACGTTTATATATACACATATTTAAATCATTGATTGTATGACCTTTTTTAGCTAACGCTTCACTAATTGGAATGTGAAGTCTTGGTTTACCACTAATAACTGTCTGATATCCATGAACATCTAAATTAGATTTCTTTTCAGATACACTACATGTAATAACTCCTTCATTACCAATATAATCTAATACTTTTACTGATAAATTACCAGTAGTTTTTTCATTTGTAGTATATGAACTACTTTGAATAAATCCACTTTCTTTACCATTATATAAATAATTATAACTAACAACATAATTAAATGAATTAACACTAACATTAAATGTTGTTCTATTAGCTTCTACTATTACACTACATGTTCCTTCTGGAATACTTTTATCTATATTATTAACTTCAACTATTTTACTAACTTTAGTTCCATCTTTATTAACTGCAACTAATTCGTATTTACCATTTTCTTCTATTGGATAATAAGCTTCTGTTTCAGTAATTTCTTTTCCATTTGGTAAGATTAAATGATCATATTTATCACCAATAATATTAATTATGATACTTACTATTGAATTAGACATACCATCATTATCTAATTTAGTTATAATACTAGTTTCTCCGGCATTTAATACTGTTATTTTTTGAGCAGACATTCTCGTATAACCTAGACTATTAGTAACACTATAAATATTATGATATTCTCCTGATTCATTAAGATCAACATTACTAATTTTAACTATTTTATCAGTTATATTACCATCAGTTTTATCTATAGCTGTTACTTTTTCTTCATAACTATCACCAATTTCTAGTTCTAATTCCTCATCTTTTATATTTATAATTGGTACTAAATTATTAGCTAATGGATTATCAACAACAATTACTTTCCTTAAAGCAAAAGAATTACCAATACTAGAAATATAATAAATATTATAAACACCTTCTTTAGTAGTATCTACTTTACCACTAACTTGAACATTATATACACTTTCATAACCTAAATCATAATAATTACTACCTTTAGTAATTAAAACTGTTTTACTACCATTTAATGATATTAATTCACTGTCATCTGTAACAATATTACTTTCATAATCATCACATAATAAGTATGGTGTATATTCATCACTCTTATAAATTACCCCAGATAATAAATTACAATTATCAGGAAGACTAACTCCAAGTTTACTAGAATCAATATATGTTTCTTTAAGTATTGAGATTTTACCACTATTAACATATTCTTGTGCTTTTAAAGCCATATCTTTTTCTAGTTTAGTATATTCATCTCTTATATATCTTTTACTAATAATGATTACCCCAAAAATTAATACAATAAACGCCGCTATAATAACAAAAAGAGTTATATACTTAAGATTATTATTCTTTTTAGGTTTATTTACACTAGGAAAACGATAATCTCTAATATCATCTTCAACTATATAATTCCCCATATTCCTCCTTTTTACTTATAACAGATATCAAAATCTACTGTATTGACAGTAATACCTGGTATTTTAGCTGAACTAGTTCTTTGCCAACACTTATAATTACCTTTATAATCTGTTTTATTAGTATAATGAGCAAGCCAAATAGTATAGTTGTTCTCTAACCATATTTGTTCTAGATAGTTCTTACTACTATATAACATACCATCATAACCTTCATTTTTTAAAGTATCAATAAATACCCCAGCTGCTTTTGTTAAATTATTAAAACTAATATGAAAACTATTAAATTTAGACCAATTTTCCCAATCAAAAGCAATTGGTAAAGATATTTCATAATCTTTTATTTGATCAATTACCCATAAAGCATCTTCTTTAGCTTTAGAAACACTATTAGCATATGAATAGAAATATAATCCTACAGGAATACCAACATCTTGAAATCCTTTAATATTTTTTTCAAACTTAGGATCTAAATAATATTCACCATCAATACCATTTTGTCCACCAAGTTTAATAAATACAAACTCTACTCCAGCTTCTTTAACTAATTTATAATCAATATCTCCTTGCCATTTAGATACATCAATACCAATAGTAGTATTTGCATTTTTATATTGATTATATAAAGAACTAAATGGAATAGTATATGAACTACTACTAGAATTCTTTGGTTTAATTACTTTAAGCAAAAAATCTTTAGTTGTAGTATTACCACTAAAGTCTCTAGCTTCCATTTTAAGTTTATAATTACCTACTTTATTTAAATCATATTCACCAATAATTTCACAAGTAGGATTATCATCATAATCATCACCACACATGATTAACTCTTCTAATTTCTTTGTTGTACCAACATTTACACTATAAACATCAGTTAACCATAATATAGGTCGAGTTTTATCAACAATATTTAAAGTAAATTTATATGGAACTTTAAGATCTTCTTCATTTATATATTTAAAGCTTATTTCTTTAGTTCCTACTTTACTTGTATCTATTTTAAAGTCATCTATTAATTCACCATTAATACTAGTAATTAAATTACTTAACTTAATTTCTTTATTATATTCAACTTCTAAAGGATTAATAAAATCTATTTTAATAATCGCATTTCTGATTCTTTCTTCTTCTAAATATTCCATATATTTTTTGTATCCATAGATTCCACCAATAACTAAAAGAACAACAATAATAACTAATATTATAATCTTAATCCCTTTTTTCATAGTTTCTCCTTAATACAAAAAAAATCCAGAAAATCGAAAGCATTACATTAAAAACCCGCGCACGTCGTCACGAGGTGGGTGTCCATAACTAATCATTAGGATCCTTAGGAACTCCACTAAGTTTTCAACACAGATTAATGCTCCGAACTCCCGAAATATTACTTTAGTCGGTTTTAAACTTTTACCTTCGTATCTTCTAGACAATTATATTGTAACATAGTATTTAAAATATTTCTAGTGTTTTTAATCATTTTCTTTTTACTTGTCATTTTCTGTCAAATAACTTTTTTATATTAAGTGATGAATTATATACTTCATTTTTATTTATTTTATACTTATCACTAACTAATTTAATAGCTTCTTTCATTGTACAATTAGACTTAATCATTTCATCAATAATAAGGGATTCAATACTTAATTTATCTTCCAAAACTGTTGTTTCTTTATTTTTTTCAATTAGTAAAACATATTCCCCTAACTCAGTTTTAGGATTATTATTAAGTTCATTAATAATATCTTTGGTTTTACCATAATACTTCTTTTCAAATTTCTTAGTTAAATCATTACATAAACAAATATATGGATTATTAAGTACTTCATCTACTTTTTCAAGTAACTTAACTATTCTCTTTGGAGATTCATAAATAATAGCTATATTACTAGAATCAGACTTTATCTTCTCAAGTGAATCTACTATCTTCTTATTTTCACGATCTAAAAACCCATAAAAAGAAAAACTTGTTGTATCCATACCAGAACTCATTAAACTAGTAATTGTTGCTGATGCGCCAGGAATAGCTATTACTTCGATATTGTTTTTAATAGCTTCATTTACTAATATACTACCTGGATCTGATATACAAGGACAACCTGCATCAGAAATAAGAGCAATATTCTTTCCATTTAATAAATCATTTATTAATGAATTACTCTTCCCTTTCTCATTAAATTTATGATAACTTACTGTTTTTTTAACAATATTAAAATGTTTTAATAATACTCCTGATGTTCTAGTATCTTCACAAGCTATTAAATCAACACTATTAAGTGTATCAAGAGCTCTTTTACTAATATCATCTAAATTCCCTATTGGAGTTGCTACTACATATAATATTCCCATTATAACCACCACAACAATTATATCAAATATTTTTAAAAAGAACTATTTACAATTATTTACAAAAGTATTTTACAATAATTGACAAATTAATCTAATATATAAGTCGTACTATATATTCTAGGATCACTAGAATATTCTAAGACTAGTTTATTATCTTTTTTACATATAATAATACCAATAGTATTATCATGATCTATTCTTTTCACAAATATATCGATATAATTCATATAAACTTGGATTTGACCAATATATTCTTTTCTTAATTCAGTTATCTTCAATTCAACAACTACATAACAGTTAAAATCTATATTGAAAAGCAAAATATCAATATAATTAAAAGTACTACCAATTCTTATTTTATATTCATTACCTACATATGTAAAATTATTACCTAGTTCTTTTAGAAAGCTATCCATATCTTCAAGGATTAGCTTCTTTAGATATCTTTCACTAATATCATTAATATTTAAACTATTTCTTATAACGATTGGATTTTTAATGAAGTCTGTTATTATTAACTCCTCATTATTTATCATTTTCACTTTCGTTTTTAAATCAATACGATGATATTCTTTCTTTTTAATTCTTTCATGTAATTCACGATATGACAGATTATCTTTTATAGAAACATCAATATAATAAAGTATTTCATTATAATCATCTAATGATAATAATTCACGATAATGAGTCCATGTTAATTCGGTACGCACTGCGTGCCCTTTTTCACAAAAGAGAAATAATTTCCTCATATTTTTAAGGGTTCTTTCAGAATATCCTTTCCCTAACTCATTTGTTAATCGTTTAGAATACTCTCTTATTAATCCGTCACCATATTTTGCTCGTGACTCTCCTCCTTGTGCCTCTACAATTAATCTTCCTACATTATAGTAATGCATTAAATCACTTTTGTTTTTACTATAATCCTTAGCTTTCTTTGTTATTTCATTGCCTATTAATTCATTTTTAATTTCATTATAATAATTCATAAACCTCCTCATATATAAAATACGCGGTTTATTTTAAAATAAAAAAACAACTATTTAAGTTGTTTTATTTTGAACGATTCACCTCTTCAATAAATTCTCCAACACGAGCTAAATCTTTATTATTTAATTCTTCTTGATACCATTCATCAAATGATTTATCTGGGTTTAATTCTAAATAAATAGCTAATTTAAATAATATTTTCTTACCATATTTATTCATTGTTTTTTCAAGTTCTTTTCTTGTCCAAACTTCTGTATCATACTTAATATCTAAATAATTATCTAAATCTAGAGAACAATCAGTTATTTTTAAATAATAATAGTATTCCCAAATCATATCTCTTTGTAAAAACTTTTTAGATGGCCATACTCCTGTAGATAAATAAGTTTTTTTATCTTCAAAATATGTTTTAGCTACATATTTAATTTTTTCATCATCATTTTTGAAACAATATGTTGGAACCATAATATTGTTATCTTTACATTTTTCAGCCATCATTTCAAAAGCTTTAATATGTTTATCGTTATATTCCATAAATCCCCCGATACAGCTTATTATTATAACAAAAAAACGTTTTTTTGCAAGAAAATTTACATAAAAAAGCAACTAATTATTTCTAGCCGCTTTCTTTCTATCATCTGCATTAAGAATTTTCTTTCTTAATCTAAAGCTAAGTGGTGTAACTTCTACTAATTCATCATTATTAATATAATCAAGACATGTTTCTAGACTCATATAACGAGGTCTCTTAAGTACAACTGTATGATCACTTCCAGATGCACGGGTATTAGTTAAATTCTTACCTTTAACAACGTTAATAGCTATATCATTATCATGATTATGTTCACCAACTATCATACCTTCATAAACTTCTTGACCTGGCTCTATAAACATTGTTCCACGGTCTTCAAGTTGTCCTAGTGCATAAGCAGTTGCTTTACCATTTTCCATAGAAACCAAGGCACCAAGTTTTCTTTCACCTACCATAGTACCAGCCATAGGACGATATTCTTTATAAGCATGGTTCATTATTCCATAACCTTTAGTTAATGTCATAAATTCAGTAGTAAAACCAATTAAACCACGTGATGGTATTACATAATTTAGTCTTACTTGATTATCATGATTAACCATATTCTCTAAAATACCTTCACGAGAACCTAATGTTTCAATAACACCACCAACATAATCTTGTGGTACATCCATTTGTAAATCTTCAAATGGTTCACATTTAACACCATCTATTTCTTTAATAATAACTGTTGGTTTTGATACTTGAAGTTCAAATCCTTCACGTCTCATATTTTCAATAAGAATAGATAAATGAAGTTCTCCACGACCAGATACAACAAAACTTTCTTGATCATATGGAACAACTCTTAAACTAACGTCTCTTTCGCATTCTTTCATTAGTCTTTCTTCGATTTTACGTACAGTAAGTAATTTACCTTCACGACCTGCAAATGGGCTTGTATTAACCCCAAATGTCATTTGTAGAGTTGGTTCATCAATTCTAAGTGGTGGAAGTGCATCTTCACTTCCTACTTCGCATACTGTTTCACCAACGTTAATGTCAGCAAGTCCTGCAATAGCAATAATATCACCTGCATGAGCTTCTTCTATCTCAATACGCTTAAGTCCAAGATAACCAAACATCTTTTGAATACGGAAATCTTTCTTAGTTCCATCAAGTCTAAGGCATGTTGCCATTTGTCCAGTTTTAACACTACCACGTTTAACAACACCAATACCAATTCTTCCAACGAAATCATTATAATCTAGTAAAGCTGGTTGGAATTGTAGTGGTCCTTCACTTACTTTTGGACTTGGTATATTTTCAATTATTGAATCTAAGATATAATCCATTGTATGTTCTTGAGTAGAAATATCTGGATTTAAACTACTAGTTCCATTAATAGCACTTGCATATACTACTGGGAAATCAAGTTGTTCTATCTCAGCTCCTAAATCAATAAATAAATCCATTACTTCATCAATTACTTCTTTAGGTCTAGCTGATTCTTTATCTATCTTATTAACTACAACAATTGGTGTAACATGAGCAGCTAATGCTTTCTTTAATACAAATCTAGTTTGTGGCATAGTACCTTCATAAGCATCTACTACTAAAAGTACTCCATCAACCATATTCATAATTCTTTCTACTTCTCCACCAAAGTCTGCATGACCTGGAGTATCTAAAATATTAATACGATAACCTTTATAATTAATAGCTGTAGGTTTAGCTAGTATAGTAATACCTCTTTCATGTTCTAATGCATTAGAGTCCATTGATCCAACAACTTCATTATCTCTAAATGTACCACTCATCTCTAACATCTTATCAACTAATGTAGTTTTACCATGGTCAACATGAGCTATTATGGCTATATTTCTTATTTTTTCCATTCACATCACCTTTTTAACTTTGTTATATTATCATAAAATAAAGATTTATGTCAATAATTTTATATAAAAAAAGAAAGCCTAAGCTTTCTATTTTGTATTTTGTTCTTCTTCTGCCATTTGCATACATTTAGCTGCTACATATGCCATAATATCATTATTTACTTTATCTCCGGCATATTCTACTAAGTCTCCCCAGTCACCAACTAATATATCAATTTCTCTTTGGCATCCTTTAACGTTTGGTTCAACATCAGATTTTATTACCCAATTATTTTTTGCAAATTCACGTTTATCAAAATACTCAAACATTTCTTTATCAGGTATTCTTTCTCTTATGTATTCTTGAACGGTATTTACCATACTAACACCATATGTAAGTTCAATACCCCATCTTGCACCTGCTGCTAAATTACAAACGCCACCTTGTTTTTCTTCAATTTTAGTATCTGTTAATTGACCTTTACCATTTACATAGTAATCATTATCAATTAATCTTAATTCTCCATTTAAAGATAAATTTGAGAATGCCCAGTTAATAAATATTTCATGACCTAATTTTCTATCAGCTTCATCTTTAATTAATTTACTAACATCAATTAGTTCATTTGCTACATATTCTATTAAAGCATCATTATATTTTGTTAGTGCTTCTTCAATTGTTAATTCACCATTAACAACTTTTTCTAGATAAGGAATTAGTTTTTCATCAGTACCAATGCATCTATCTTCCAAGTCAATAACTTTAGTTGGATCATCATAACCAACTTCATTATCATAATCTACAAATGCAGCTTGGATATTATAGTTCTTATTTTCAATTACTTTCTTAAGATATTTATTAAGTATATCTTTATCATAGTCATTAAATTTAATTTTACTTAGATACATAATATTATCTAATTCACGAACTTTATCACTATTGTAATCATTAACTTGATTAAAGAAATCAATTGCATCTTGGAAATTTCTAAATTCTCCATGTAATACATCATTTCCATGAACTTCAGTTCCAACTAAAGCTTCATAATCAAATTTAGGCATACGATCAACATTCATTAAGAACGTAGCACAATTTAATTGTTGTGGAATATTATTTACATCTTGATTATTTGACATTAATTTTTTAACAATGTCTTCTACATTTTCATTTATAATTCTATCAAAATCTTCTGTTGTAAATGGATCTTGCCATTCAGTTTGAGCCATTTCTTTAATTACTTCTTCATCTTCTTGTTCTTGTTCTTCATCTAAATTAACTTCTTCAACTAATTCAGCTTCTCCTTCAGCTAATCCTGCTACAGGTGCTGCAAAGATTGCTCCAGCAAGTATCCATGCTATAAACTTCTTATTTATTTTCATATTCTCCCCCTATTTTACTATATCCTTAATTTGTCTTTTAACACCTGTTGCTTTATAACCTTCACTCTTTAAGATTGAATCATTTTTACTTGTACTCCATTTATAACTTGTACTACCACCAGTACAACTTCTTGTTGAATAACGATAGTATGTTGTTTTAACTGTTTCAGTAGTTTTCATAATACAAGTTTTATCTTCACGATCATATCCTCGTGGACATGAGTAAGTAATTTTCTTTGTTGCTTCTTTAGTATCAGTTGATGGTAATACTTTAACACAGTATGTACCACTTACTTCATAACCTGGCCATTTCTTACAATTATATGTTGTAGGATTTGGATCTGCTTTTTCTTTTGTAGTTTTAGGAATATCTTTTGTACAAGTTGTTCCTACTTTAGTATATCCTGGCCAATTCTTACAATTATATGTTGTAGGATTTGGATCAGCTTTTTGTGTATCAGTCTTTGGTACTTGTTTTACACAAATAGTTCCACTTAAATCATATCCAGGATGATTAGAACAATCATATACTGGTTTAGCATTCTTAGGAGTTGTCTTAGTACAAATCCATTTACCATCTTTATCTTGTGTCTTTGTATAAGTATCATCTGGACATGTATATTCAGATACTACTTGTCTTGAACATGTTTTCTTAACATTTTCACAAGTTGTTACTAATTGATTACCACAAGAATCTAATGTTGGACAACTAAATACAGATTTTGTTGTACATTGTTTTTTATAACATGTATAACTTTCATATCTATATTTAGGTGTTGCATCAACTGTTTCTTTCTTAACACAGTTTGTTCCTTCTAACTTATATTCACTACCATAATCTTTACATGAATATGTTATATGAGCAGTTTGTTTATCAGGTGCTGTGTATCTTCTAACACAGTTTGTTCCTTCTAACTTATATTCACTACTATATCGATTACAATTGTATGTTGTAGGA
>JAEEGG010018684.1_pt1 | contig 14066 bp, 9 predicted proteins | sample 9134161 | NCBI WGS metagenome assembly JAEEGG01 (sample SAMN16246543, study PRJNA631951) | gut metagenome | biome: gut microbiome; feature: rumen; material: CR-attached | host: Bos | place: Iran: Karaj | collected 2018-10 | reverse complement strand
CGCTTGCCCAGATCTTGACTGGCAGCAAGTGGTCCGTCGCCGGCCCGCGATACTTCAAATACAAGGGCGAATGGCTGAACGACATTCGGCATCGGCTGGAAAGTTTGCAGTCTGAATAATCACATAACAGTAGGTGAAAAAGATGAGCTTCGTCACAAGCGCCATTCTCAAACGCTTTCTTGAACAGGATAAGCGAAAATTCGAAGGGCTGTTTCCAGAGTTAATAAAGAGACTTATTTTGGTCGGTTGTCAAAACGTTTCCAGTATAAGAATGCCTGGTTTGGATGATATATGGGCACCGGGATTCGATGGAATTGTCGAGAGTCAAGATCAAACCCCTTATGTCCCAGCTGGGAAGAGCGTTTGGGAGTTCGGCACAAACGCCGATTCGTTAAGCAAGATAAATAAAGACTACCAAAAACGAACGAACAATCCTCTAGGAATTGACAAAACAACAACGGCATTCTACTTGGTCATTCCCAGAATATGGGCCTATGACAACCAAGGTGTGTCAATTTCACAATGGGAGATTGAACACAATGGCGACTGGCTAGGTGTCCATGTTTATGATGCTTCTGTCCTGTGTGACTGGATAAACTCCGAGCCAGCAGTGTGTGCATGGCTATTTGAGCAATTCGGGGAAGGGAAAAAACTAAGTTTTTCTTCTGTAGCAGGTGCGTGGGAGTCTTTTTCAAACCGAACAAATCCACAGCTGACGGCTTCAATGTTTTTGGAAGGACGTCAAGATGAGGTGTCAGAGTTCAAGGACAAACTTGGGCAAAAAATGTGCAGAGCTAGAGCGGAGACCTTTTTTGACGCATATGGTTTTTGCCTTTCAGCTTTATTGAAGGATCCAGGAACCAGCAATCGGGTCATTGTCGTCAATAATGAGAGCACATACCTGGAACTTATAAGATTTCACAAGAACAAAACTTTTTTGTTGTCATTTCCGTTCTCTGGGCAAGTCTCTGACGAAAACAACACCATAGTATGCTATTCGAAGGAAAACCCTGTATCTTCCGACATGATAGTCTTACCTGCTCTTTGGAAATCTCAGTTTACGAAAGCATTGTGTGAAATGGGCTTGTCTAGCGTGCAAGCAAGTGAATGCTATTCATTTACGCATGGCAATCTTTTGTCCTTGATTCGGCGTATTCCTGGCAATACTGCAAATTCACTCCCCGGATGGGTAGATGCTCCAGGGGTCGAGTCGCTTTATCCTATTGTTTTCCTTCGCCAATTCAGCACAGAAAACGATTTAGAGAAGCGTGCTCTGGAAATGATATCAGCCGGTACTTATTCGGATTTAGAGAGCAAATACGAATCGTTCCTGCGGATGGAAGATGCTCCAATCAAGAGAGTTGGCGATTGCTATCTTGTTGTAAACTATGAGGAAGCATGGATGACACTTCAAATTGATGCGGCTGATGCAATGTCATCCAGAATGCACGACACACTGATTGCCCTGTTAACTGAATGTCGAGATGTCGATGAGTATTCATCGCAACCGAAGGCATCTATAATTCAACGTCTGATTTTCAATTACATATATTTCAGGGAGACTGGTTCCGATAAAACTGTAATCGACAGTCGGGTCAAGGCTATCCTTGAATATGCAAAGCTTCCTGGCTGCAAAGAGGCTGTATTCAAATCGTTATCGCACCTTGCTGAGGCTGCTCCTTCTGAAACAATGAGCTTTATCGAGTCTGAAGCGGAGCAAGGCGTTGTATTTCAAGCATTCAGTGAAGCTGACAGTTGGTCAAGCAGCTATCAGAATGTGCTTTGGGCCCTGGATAAGCTTGTTATGGTCGAAGATACAGCTATCCGCGCCTGCAGAGTATTATATAAGCTTTGTAAAGTGCATAGAGAATACCATACATCTAATTCTCCAAAAGACAGCCTTTTAAACGCATTATGTCTTTGGGCTAACTATTCCGCCGTTCCAATCGAGGCAAAGACGCGCTTGGCAGTTCGGTTCATTGAAGACGATTACTCTTTTGGAGTCCCCTTCGCAATTGAGCTTTTTGCAAAAACGAGTATTATAACAGGAAACAGGATTGGCGAGAAAGCGCGAGAACATGGGCATGTAACGTATCCGGAGTTGTTTTCAGCGCACAAAGATATTTCGTCTGCAATCCTCAATACCGCAATCAAAGAAAAACGTGCAGACTGGGTTGAAGATGCATTGAAAGTCTATTGGTATATTCCTTGTGAGATCCTGAGCTCTTCGGCAGAACTGCTTGCATCTGCTGATTTCAGCCCAGAGCAGAAGATGCCTTTTATTTTTCAAATTAAAACCCACTTGTATTATATTCAAAAAGGTGGTCATGACGAGCGTAGTCAATGGATCGAATCTCTGAATAAATGGCTCGACTACCTGATTGCTGATGACCCTGTCAGTAAGGAAGGCTGGCGATTTTATAAAATCTACCATCCGCCATTTCCAGAGCTGCTTTCAGAACCAGAAGAGAAATTCTTTGAGAGGGAAAAGCGGGCTCTGACGATTCGAGAGCAAGTTTTTAGATCCATGCGAGATGAGTATGGATTAGTTGCCGTTGTTAAGCTGGTCGGTTGCATGGAGGACAGCAGAGCGTGGGGGGAATTTTTAGGGAGGAACTTGCTTAATGATGAATACTTTGTGGTTGCGTCTCTTTTGTCCTCAGGCAAAAAAATGCAATCGCTATCTGGTTTGGTAAGCTCTGTTGATCTGCCAAGTGCAACTGAAATCTATAACTCGGTATCTCCGGAAGATCAAGCTTGTTTGTTGCCGTTGTTGTATCGAGATGACATCTATGAATGGCTCAGCTCCCCAGAACTGGAGCAGCTTTATTGGCAAGATAAGAAACTGATGAAATTCAGCGACCGCGCGTATCACTCGTTGATGAAATACAATCCTTGCGGACTGCTGATGTTATTCGTTCAAGAGGATAAGACACCGGATTCATTCAATCGTCTGATTGAAGTTGCTCACGCAATTGTTGACACAAGCAATTACTCTGATCTTGGCTTGCTAATCCATGTTGTGCAGGAGTATGACTGCCTTTACTATTCGGAGGAATGGGCAGAGCTTTGCCTAGCAATGTACGATAAGTCTGCTTTTAAAGGCAGTTATGGCTACTACCCCGCCTGCTTAAGCACATATTTCTTTGATCATCCAGAGAAAATAGTTGAAAGGTATTATTCGGATTCCTCTACGTTTTATGGACATTTTCATTTTGACTATATGCTACCAGAAGCGGCATATGAGAATCTTGATGGATTTATTATCTGGTTCGAATATATTTACGATGCTGCAAAAGAAGCGCCATTACTACTCTCAACACTTGGTTCAATCATGGGCAAATCTGGTTTAGGAAAAGATGGCGTTTTCCCGCATGAACATGTAAGAATTGCACTTGAAAAGTATTCCAATGATGATTTGACACGCAATGTTGCTTTCGGATGGCTGAATTCACGCGGTGCTCGTTTTGTGCAGGATGGATTAAACGAAAAGAAAATGGCGCTACAGTATCGGGGATATGCCCGTAATATGGAACTGGAGTATCCACAAACCGCAAAAGTATTATCGATAATCGCAGATGACTACCATTGGGAAGCAAAGCATGACCAATTGGATTCAGAATTGTTTCCACAATAAATGACCAGGATCGACGGGAATTCCGCTCGATCCTGGCCAATAATATTTATATCTCTTTTATTTGCCCATCTGTCAGCACGTCAATCATGATTTTAGCCGCCAAGCGGAAAGAATAGATAAACGTCTCGCAATCCGTGAGCACATTGACTTCCCGCTGGGCGGTCATGTAGTCCTCGAACAATTCCTTCTGCTTTTCGGTGAGTGTGTCCGTCAGTGCGTCCCCGGCTCTTACGACTTCATCCAGCGCCTTGGCATATTGACTGTTGCGCTTAAAGCTGCGCTCACTGGGGCGTACATCGCCGAGGTACAGGTCTTCCAAAATCAGCATCTCGACACCTCCTCAGCAGTAGACGAGCTCGTGCAAGACGATCTCTTCCGCCCGGTTTCGGATGCTGTTCATGCGACGCCCCCACTCCATCTGATCAGCAGCCTTGAGCGCCTCGGTCACGCCTTCTTGCTCGGCTAATCGGCAGGTAAGCAGTTCCTTTCGCCCATCACAGGCTTCGTCGATCTCCAGTAGATGCGGATACAGTTTTCCGGACAGTAACAGCTCCGAATAAAGAACGGGATGCTGTTCTTTCAGATAGTGTTTCCTCATCCGCCCATATTTCCCGATAGGTTGTTGTCCATCTTCTCCAATGGCAAGGTTAGGAAGGAGTACATCGCCGACCTGTGTATAAGTGCCGCCGTATTGCGCATAAAAGGATTTTTGCGTTTTCATGGATATACCTCCAAAATCATATTTGGAAGTATCGTAAGCGTGAGTTCTGGTTATTTGTATCCTTAACTAAATGAATCCCCCCTTCACAATCCCCCCATGCGTGTCGAAGCTTTGCCGCATAGGTTTGTTTATAGTCTGACAGCGCGGAGAGAAGCTCTCCGCGCTGTCTTTTTGCTATTGATTGCTATTGATCTATTAAGGAGTCAGGGGATCGGACGGCAAGTCAGTGCCGTTAACTAATTCCCAAAGATCTGCCGCTTCATCGCCGAATGTTACATAAAACCAATGGATATAGTCGTCGTTGTCAATTCCGTTGTTGTTGTAATCTTGGGCAAACAGATTCAGCCAGTCGTTATAGTCGCAGGCGTAGGGATCCGTGGTGGACTGGCCGGTGCCGCCGCCGACCACCGAGGTGGGCGAGGGTTCGGGCATCATCAGCAGGATAAAAGGATCAAAGCCGTATTTCTTTGCCATAATCATTCACCTCTTTTTCCTTTCTGTCCGATCAGGGCTCCGGTTCAGCAGCGGGAGCGGAGAACACGCCGATGGTGGAGCGCACAGTCTCCGTAACAACGCCGCCTTCCGCCTTGATATTCTTTCTGGTATCCAGCGCGTTGAAGGTACGGGCCGAGATACCGGTGACGATCAGTCCGTCGGGAGTGACCCAGTACTGAACGACCGTATTGCCTTCTTTCAGTAGGGTCTGCTCGCCGTTGGACAGGACCTCCAGGTAGCTGAGGAAGCCCTTGGTGACGCCCTTGCTGCGGAAGATGGTCGTGGGTTTCAGCACCACGGACGCGCCGCCGACCGTGTTCTGCACTGTCAGCTGCGTGCAGACATTGGCTTTGTCGTTGTCGTTGATGATCATGAAGCCGGTCTCCTTGTACATGGCGTCGTCAATGTCGGAGATCAGCCAAGCCGTGCGGATAGTCTGATAGGCAGGATCAGACTCCTTGAGATAGGTGTAGTGGAAGTAGGGCTGCAGGTACTTGTCGGCCGGGACCTCCTTGATGTAGTAGGTCACGCCGCCCTTCGGGGTGATCGCGTTGCCGGGCTGATCCGTCACAGGCGTGGTCCAGGTCCAGTTGGCGCCGTCGTAGGCCGCGCAAGTAGCGGTGGGAACACCCTTATCATCCACAGCGGGAGCGGTAAAGCCACCGTCCAGATAATAACCGCCGTAGAGGAACTTATCGGCCTCACCGTCACGGGACTGGCTCAGCGCGGTAACGCGTGCAGTCAGGTCGTAGCCACCCTTGAAGTCGATGGTGACCTTTTCCAAAGCGCCGCCTTCAATGCCGGAGTGGTAAATGTAGAACTCGCCTACCCAGACAGCGTACATGTCGTGATAAGGCTTCTGCTCGTTGGCCGCCACGTAGGTGACGGGGACCCAGGTTTCTTCGCCCTCGTTGCTGGTGGGGGCACCCTCAACGTAGCTGAGGAAGAGGGTGTCGCCCTGCTCGATCAGGGTAAAGGTAACCTCGGTGTTCGCGGGAACAAAGATCTTGTCGCCGCGGCCGCCATCTTCCTTCGGACGAAGCTCACCAACAGCAGCATAAAGGTTTGTGCCGCTGGTGCCATCGCCGTAGCCATCAGTCATGAACCATGCGCCATCACCATTCTTAACGAACACATAGGTGTCGGTGGGGAAGGTCACAGTGTAGGTACCGTTGGAATTGAAGTGATAGTCCTCGCCTCTGTAATCAGCGTTATTGATCCAGCCAATGAGGTAGTAGTCCTTGGAGAGCCGGTTGGAGCCCTGAGCCTCATAGTGGCCGGCACCGGTCTCGGAATTGTCCTCGACCCAGCGGATGTACACGTCGTCGGGCGTGATCTGAGAGGGATCGGTGACGTAGTCAGAGGCGCTGGCTCCCTCGGGGATGGAGTTGGCGTCAGCGATGCGGGCCCAGCCCAGGAAGCGGTAGCCGGGGATGGCGTAGGGCTTCTCGGGGATGCGCACGCTCTCAGGAATCTCAACCGTATCGTAGATCAGGTTGTAGCCGTGGTCGCCGTAGGTGGGCGTGTTGCCGCCCTCGTAAGCGAAGGTGGCCTCGGAACCGCTCTTCTCGGCGATGCCGTTGGGGAAGAGTGTGGCGGCGGGCACATAGGTCGTAGCGGTCGCCACATCGGGGATCTCGTTGCCATAGGCGTCGTACTTGTTGGAGTACCAGTTGATGTGGGTGACGGAGCCGGCGTCCGCACGGCCGTACACGGCGCGCAGGGTGACCACATACTTAGTGGTGGCGACCTGCTTATACACCGCGTTAATGGTGATGTTTGCAGTAATGCTCTCGTAGCGCTTATCCCAGGAGTTGAAGGTGTAGCCGGCGGGGGGATCGGGGAGCGTGGGAGGCGTGGCGGACTGGCCGTGCTGTACCGTCTGAGATACGGACTGCCACTGACCGTTGCCGTCCATATAACGGAAGGTGACGGTATACTCCAGGTCCGTTACGCTCATGTACTGGGCGGTGACGATCAGATCGGAGGTCACATAGCTGAAGTCGGTGTCCCAGCCGGTGAAGATCATCTGCTGATCGGTGTGATCAGGAGCCTCGGGGGCCTCAGCGGCAGCGCCGTCGTCCACGATCTGATCCGCGCCGATCTGGGTGTTGGTAAAGCCGTCCATGAACTTGACGGTGTGACCAGAAGCGATCTCGGTCTTCTTGTAGAGCTGGAGAGTGGAATACGTAGCATTGGCAGAAGTCGGAGCGTAGAAGTAATGTGCATCGCCCTCGGAAGAACCAATCAGGGTAACATAGTGCGAAGTACTGCTTGAGGCATAATAGCTTAAGCGAGAGTTAGTCCATCTCCACTGGTTGTAGTAGGAGTTATTAGTCTTTGAATAGAGGTCAGGGTAACTACTGCCAGTACCGTATAGTCCCAAATGATAAGAGCTGTTACTAGCGTTCTGGATAATATAGTTGTTGGTCCCGTTGGCGACAAACTTCCAGCCGACATGTTCGAAGGTGGCGTTCGTGATCGTAGAGTTATCGACGCCGATCACGTATCCGTTGGCATCCGTAATGGCAGGAATCGCATAAGAAATCCAAACATTGGAAGTATTGCCAATCGACGCAGACGTATAAGAGGAATTCGTGTTGGGGTTGAAGTTCATCAGAAGATACACCGTATCTCCATCTTTGTAGCCGATCAGATACTCCACGCCGGTCTCGATGGTGTTGACAGGCTCATAGGCGGTGATCGTCTGCGCCATGACGCCGGCCTGGCCGGGACGAATGATGTTCAGATTGCCGCGGTCAAAGGTGAGCAGTTCGGGCTCTTCAACAGCATTGCCGTTGTTGATGGGCTCCTCCACCGCGTCGGCAAAATGCACCTCCCAGGTCTGGCCGGGGTAGGCCTTGCGGCCGGAGGACTGACCATTCTTGTCCAGGATATCCCAGTAGAGGAACTTCAGGGCCGGATCGTACTCCTTCGGGGTGGAGGCGGGCTGGGCATAGGCCTGGGCCTGGTCGGCGTAGATATCGGGATCGTCCCAGGTCGTGTTGGTCTGATCCGTGCCGAAGTAGCCCTCATGCTCAGAGCTCTCCACCGCATCATAGCGGATGTTCACGCCGATGATGCCGTCCGGGTCTTCACGCCAGTGGGCATAAATGGTGACCTTGCCGCGGACGTTGTCTCTGCCCACGTCGGTGTAGGTCTTGGGCTGACCGGTCTCATCATCGATGTTCCAGGGGTCGGAGCCTTGGCGCTCGGCGTCGCTGGCGTTGATGTAGTTCATATCCGCCACCGCGTCGGTGACCGGCTGGGCAAAGCTGAAGGGCTGGGTGAACTGCGGATCCAGGTACCAGCCAAGCAGAGTGTAGCCCTGGCGGGTGGCGTTGTTGATAGAGGACGCCTGAACCTGCTCGCCGTAGTCTACGCGGAAGGTGGTGGCCTGGTTACCCGGGAAGGTGATGTCACTGGGGTTCACGCCCGACTGTCCGCCGGTGGGATCCAGGACCACGCGGTAACGGGTCAGGGTCCACTTGGCATAGACGGTGACCTGGTAGTTGGGCATCTCCTGGCTGAAGTCGAACTCGGTGTCAAAGCCGGGGTCTGCATACCAGCCGTCGAAATAGTAGCCGGCCTCGCCATTTTCAGGGACCGTGTCGCTGTATTCCGAGAGGGACTTCTCGTAGGGGACCTGCTCAGTCCGGACCGACTGGTTCATGGAGACAAATTCCAATGCGTTGGAGCGGCGGTCGAAGTAGATGTAGGCGTCGTTGCCCGCATCAGAATAGCCGATGCCGACCTCCGAGCCACTGAAGGCGACAAAGCCGGAGGTGGTGCTGTTGGTCGTCAGGTTGTGGCCCTTGGCCTTGAAGCCCATGAACTTGCCGTCGTCATAGTACTGGGTCACGCCGTTGCCCAGCTTCGTAGCGGCTTTTTCCTCATAGTTGCCGTTCAGATCCTGGATCATCCAGTGGATCATCTTGTAAGAGGTCCAGTTCGGAGTCTCGCCATAGATGTCCCACGTGGTCGTGTACTTGTTGTCCGGGATATTGAAGGAGTCACGAACCGTAATGCCGTAGTGCTTCCCATCCTCGGCGTCATCGTAGGCCCACTCCTGTCCTTCCGGTTCATCCGGCCAGTTGGGCAGCGGCGCGCCGTACAGACCGGTCATGGGGTTGGGGATGGACGTCAGGTTGTGCGTACCGGCAGCTGTGGGATCCGGGCCGGTGCCAACCGCATAGTACCCAGCGCCCTGGCTGGTGAACTGGTAGTAAAGCGGACGATAATATGTAGTGCCCCAGCTGGTGTATTGATAGATCAGCGTATTCTCATTGGCATTCCAGCTCTGATATGTATTGCTGCTGTTCAGGGTATGATTGCTCATGCCGGAAGAATAATACTTCGTCACGTTATCATAGCTGGGGAGATTGGAACTTGTATAACTGTCGTGGTAATACACCGTAGTGCCATACGAATACTGAGCGTCCGCGTTGGGGCCGGTGCCGATCAGATAATAGCCGCTGGTATAGGGGTAATAGTAGTAGCCGCCGTTTTCAGCTTCCTCATACTTTGCCAGGGTAGCCAGGGTGTTCTTGTTGCTGGCGGTATAGAAGCTGATGGTAATGGGCTTGCGGTCATAATAGACGTTCAGGACCGTGGAGCCGTCGCCCTTGACCGTCACGGGCTCCGTGTCGGAGTTGTTCGCGTTATAGACGAAATAGAAGCCCATTTCGCCGTAATCCGTGGTGCTGTCGTTGCGGTTGCCCAGCCGGGTGTCCGCCTCGGTGATGCTGACCTGGTTGCCGGTATGGGCAGTGCGGACGACGGTAACAGCCGTGGGCGTATAGTGGGAATAGGTCTTATCCGCATCGGCAGCGTCAACCGGGTCAGTATTCATCTGCTGCCAGAAGGTCACGCGATAGGTGGTCTCCTTGGGGATCCACTTGGCATAGACCGTGGTCTCCTCGGCAATGGTGCTGCCGAAGACAAACTTGGTGGCAAAGGACTTGCTGGTATACCAACCGCCGAAGGTGTAGCCGGTACGGGTAGGCGTCGTCGGGGCAGCGGTATTCACACCCTCCGCCACGAAGACGGGAGAGGTGAAGGAGGCCGAGGTAGTGTCCGCGTCCTGATCGATATAGTTGTCAAATACCAGCCAGCAGCCATTCTGCAGATAGGGATACAGGTCGATGGTATCGGACAGCGAATACGCCGTGCCGTCCTGGTACAGATGGCCCTCATCCGTCGCGGTGTCCTTGTACAGCGGATAGTCGCCCGCGACCTCAACGTCAGCCTCCAGGGTCCAGGCCTTGAAGTTCTGGCCGTCCTTGAAGGGAACGTAGGGATGGCTGATGGTGACGCTGGCTGTACCGCCTTCCTCCACATGGAAGGACTGAGTGCGCAGAACGGCGCCGGACTGGTCGTGGTAGATCACGTAGCGCACATTGAAGATCATGGCGTTGACGCGCAGGGTGGCGTCCGCGGTCATGCTGCCATAGGTCTCGTGGATGTACGCGTTCAGGCCGTTGATGTCCAGCTTCTCATGCTCGGCGTCGATGCGCCAGCCTTCAAAGGACTGGGTGGCGGTGATGGTGGGCACGCCCGGGTCGATCAGGGGCTTCTCCCCCTCTTCGTCGAACTGCTCCAGCACCAGGACCTGGGTGCTGAGGGGCGTGGTGGCCGTCGCGCTCTCATAGAACTCCACGGTCAGCTTCAGGTCGTTGGCGGAGCCGCCGATGACCGCGTAAACGGAGAAGTCGCCGGACGTGAAGGCCACTTCGTTGGTGCCCAGCGCAAAGGTCAGATCCTCCTCAGGGATCAGATCGACCGTCTCGGGCTCCTCCTCGTCGGGAATGTGCACCACGGTCAGGTCGGATCTGCCCTCCAGCTCGGGGGCGGCGATCCGAACGCGCACGGGTTCCTCCGGCTCGATCTCAATATCTTCCAGCCAGAAGGAAATGTCCATTGCGACAAGGATATTGGCCTCGTTCCCCAGGGCCTCGTCCACCGCGTCGCGGACAGACTCCGGATCCACAGACTGAACGCGAACCTCGGCCAGCGTGGGCAGGGAGCCCATGGGCGCCTCTACCGTGACGTTGATGCCGCTTTCCTCGTCAAAAGCCGAGAAGTAGTCATACTCCTCTTTGTCCTCAGGTTCGACACCGGGATTGAAGTCCCGGACGTCATCTTCGCCGATATCCCGGTCCCAGCCGTCGCCGGGGAGCGTGATCTCCCGCAGGGCAAACGCAGGGGGAGCCATGGAGATGATCATCACCAGGGCCATCAACAGGGACAGCAGCTTTTTCAGCCTCTTGTTCATGCGCGTCCTCCTTCTTGAATACAGTTTTTCCTTCCACCGTATTCAAAATTGTTTCTTTAGGTATTTACTTTGATGATTCTTATGATTCTTTTCCATTATCCATACCCATACATCTTTTATATTACTCAAAAAATCGCAGAAGTCAAGAAGTGATTTCAAATTCTTTACAGGAAAAATTTGTGCTGGGAAAACAGCAAAGCCACAAAATGTAGTGAAAGGGATGCGTGTTGCATCCCTTCCACTTGCGGTGTGTGCACCGTCTTTCAAATTGTCTTGGCAAATCCGACGTCTGTGTCGCCTTGCGGCAATCAGGATAAAACCCGGTACTGCCGGAGCAGCTCGATCCGCTCCTGCCCGATCTGAAGCGTGCGGCCAGGATCCACCGCCGTCTTGCTCCGCAGATAGCCCACAAGCCGCATCGTCCACGCCGCAGGCAGCAGCCAGGGCCGCTTGCGCAGGAAGGGATACCGATCCCGCAGACTGGATGCCGGCAAAAACAGGGCATGCAGCGCACCGCGGCGACGCTTCCCCTTCTTCTCGGCGCCTACCGCGTCCAGCGTCAGGTTCGCGCTGTGCAGGCGATCCAGGTCGTTGGCGCCGTAGAGGCCGCCGCTGAGACAATCCCGGAGCAGCGGCTCCTCGTCCGTCTCGATCTCGGCGAACGCCGCTGGCGCAGAGATCCCCAGGCGACGCTCCCCTATCTGGAAAAACGCGGCGGCCAGGGTCTCGATCCTCAGCTCGCCGCAGGAGCGGCGTACACGGGCCCAATCGATCTCCCCGCCCCAGCGCTGGGCAAAGAGGCAGAGATCGCAGATCTGGCGGACGCCCACTCCGCCGTGGAGCAGGTGCTTATACGCGTGGCACAGCAAGAACAGCAGATGATCCGTGGCTTGAAGCGTATCCAGGGTCTCTCCGTAAAGGCACAGCTTTTCCCGGCGGGATTGGGCGCCCTCCAGACAGGCGTTGCAGTCCGAGTAGGCCTCGGAATCTCTGGAAAAGAGCCGCATATGCAGCTCCAAATACAGCTCCCGCGCCGGATCCACATAGGGAACCTCGTCCGCGTCCTCCGTGGGCTTTTCCGGCTTCATCAGGCGCAGCCCGCAGGCAAGCAGCGCCTCGTGCCACACCGGATACTCCCCCGGCAGGATCAGAAGATCCTCGTCGATGGAGGGGCGCTGCTCCGGCTCGGGGTACAGGCTCCGACACACGGCGCCCTTCATGACCTGCGGGCGCAGGCCACGGCCGTTCAGCTCCCGAAGCAGCAGCAGGAACTCCGCCGTGCGGGCAGCCTGCCGCACAGTGATCTGCCGCGCGTTTTCGCGCAGGCTGCGCAGCTCGTCCGTCCCCGCGAAGGCGGGGCAGGCGCAGACCGCCTCCGCGAACAGGGGCGTCACGCTCTGCGCCCTGGCAAGGCGCAGCAGCTCACGCCGCCGCTCCGTGGGAAGCTCCTCCCAGGAGACCCGCTCGCCGTGGATCGCACAGCGCAGCGCCTCCAAAAAGAGCGCCTCCGTCTCCGTGATCCCGGTACTCAAAAGCCGTCGGACTCCTCGTCATCCGGAATGATGATCTCCACGCCGTCCTCGGTCTCCAGAAGCTGCGCGCCCTCGCTGCTCTCCTGGGTCTCGCCGGTCTCCTCGCCCTGGGCGGGAGTCTTCACCGCGGCGTCCTGCACGGCCGCGTCGCCGTTCTGCGAATCCGCGGGTTCGGTCGGCGTCGGCGTCGGATTGCCGTCGACCGCGCCCGCGTCGGACGCGCCGCAGATCTTCCAAATCACCAGGCCCAGCACCAGCGCGGCCACGATCCCTACGATCAAAAGGATGGTCTTCTTGCTCAGCTTTTTCTTCTGCTCATTCTTATCGTTCATGTTTCTGTCCTCCTTCTGCGTCCGGAAGCAGATAGCCCACTTCCGTCATTTTCTCGAGAAACCGGCGGATCGACAACCTGGCCAGGTCGGGATCCTCGATCTCATATTCCCGGAGCACAGCCCGCTCCAGCGCGGCCTCGTCCGCGCCGGAGGCAAGCTGCCTCCATAAAAAGGCGGCGCTCTCGTCGATCTGGGAATAGTACGGGCAATGCTCCCTCGCCTCCTTCGCGGCGACGAGCAGGTACTCTCCGCAGACGGACGTCAGAACAACGCCCGGCCTCACTCGATACGGCATCCTATCGCTCCTCCCCTTTCAAGACGCTTCGCAGCAGCTCCGTCGAGGCGTCGTCCCCCAGATTTGTCAGCTTCCAGGCCGGGGCGGCCCGCAGCATCCGATCCAGCAGACCCGTCATGGCCAGCAGCTCCTCCTCCGTCTCCGGGATGGCCATAAACTGCTGCAGCAAGGGCACGACCCCCTCCCGCGGGCTCAGGGGGCGGATCCGGTTTTCCCTCCCCTGCTCCAGCAGCACCAGCCCGCCAAGGGGCGCCGAGATGGGGGAACGCAGGTTCTCCTTCCCGTTCCAGGAGCTGGGGTGCACCCAGACGGAGCCGTCCTCCCGCCCCTCCAGCACGGGCATATCCCCGGAAATCATGGTGATCTCCCCCGGGTGCAGGCGCTGCCAGTTCAAAAACTGGGTGGTCTTGCCCGTCTCCGGCGGCGCCGTCAGGAGCCAGGCGCGATCCCGCCAGAAAAAGGCTGCGGAATGAAAGATGCAGCCGCCGAAGCGCAGCATACTCCGCGCCGTCAGCTCGATCAGACAACGGTATTCCACATAGGAATCGGACGAATCCGGCGGCAGAAAGTTCCGCCCCTGTTCGATCTTTTCCCGTGTCACCGCGATGTCAGCGCGCTCCCCCTCCACCCGACGAGGCAGCGGGTGCAGGAGGAAGCGCGTGCGCGGATACAGGAAGGCGTAGCGCAGGGGATGGCCCGCGACCGTCATTTCATACACCTGGGGCATCCCTGCACGCTCCTTTCTGCCCGCGGCGCAATCTTCTACATATATAGTATAGC